>Ga0194111_10010134_pt1 | contig 10144 bp, 4 predicted proteins | sample TA2KigC300mmetaG_FD_146194 | JGI IMG/M metagenome (GOLD analysis project Ga0194111, IMG submission 146194) | Freshwater microbial communities from Lake Tanganyika, Tanzania - TA2015033 Kigoma Deep Cast 300m | ecosystem: Environmental > Aquatic > Freshwater > Lake | place: Tanzania: Lake... | reverse complement strand
AAGAACACGAAGGTGGAGACCCTGACGGTGAACGAGCTTGGGATACAGGTGAAGCTCGGCCAGCTCGACGCCGCAGTGGTGTGGGACGCTACGGCGGCCTACTACGCCGACAGCGCCGAGGCCGTGCCCATCCCGCCCGCCCAGAACATCGTCTCGCGCGTCCCCATCGGCATCCTCAACACGGCCTCCGACCGCGCGCTCGCGCAGCGATTCGTGGACTTCCTCGCAAGCGAGGCCGGGCAGGCGGTTTTCAGCAAGCACCACTACACCACCCGCCTCCCCGTCGGCGAGTGAGGACCAGCGACCGATCTGCTATCGTCCTCGTCCCTCGTCCTCGTCCTTCGTCCTCGATCCCTCTGGCTTTGGGAAGGGGAGGAGTCGAGGACGAGGGACGACGACGAGGACGATTGAAGATCAGCGATGGTTTGACCACCGGAGAGGACCCCGCTCCTTGATCCGCCGCGCCCCCACCCCCGAAGCCCCACGAGGCCCCGTGGCCGGGCCGCGTGTGTCGGTCTTCTCCGTCGCCACCGTGGCCTTCCTGGCCGTCTTCCTCCTCCTCGTCGTCGTGCTCATCGTCACGGATCTCTTCTACACCGACGCCAAGTCGTTCCGCGAGGCTCTCGGCTCGCGCGAGGTGCTCCACGCGCTCTGGCTGAGCATCTTCACCTCGCTCGTCTCCGTGGCCTTCATCGTCCTCTTCGCGGTGCCCGTGGGCTACGCGCTCAGCCGCTACCGCTTTCCGGGCCACGCGCTGGTTGACGCCGTGGTGGACCTGCCGATCGTGCTGCCGCCCGTCGTCATCGGCCTCTCCCTCCTCGTCTTCTTCAGCACGCCCATTGGCAAGTGGATCGAGACGACCTGGGTCGAGTTCGTCTACTCAGTGCCCGGCATCATCCTGTGCCAGTTCATGGTCTCGGCCTCGTTCGGCATCCGGGCGGCGGCGGCGGCGTTCGACAGCGTGGACCGCCGCCTCGAAGACCTCGCCCTCACCCTCGGCTGCACGCGCGGCCAGGCCTTCTGGCGCGTCGCTCTCCCGATGGCACGCAACGGCATCGTCGCCGGCGCCATCGTCGCCTGGGCGCACGCCGTCGGCCTCTTCGGCCCTCTCATGATCTTCACGGGCACCACCCGCATGAAGACCGAAGTGCTCGCCACAACCGTCCAGCTCGAGCTCTCGATTGGCCGGATGGAGGTTGCCCTGGCCGTGGCGCTCATCATGCTCGCCGCGGCATCCGTGGCACTGGTCCTCGTCCACGCCCTGGCGCCCGGGCGGAGGTGGATGAACCGATGATCCGCGTCCGCGGCCTCAACCTCCGCATCGGCGCATTCGCTCTCCGCGGCCTGGCCCTCGACGTGGCCCGCGGCGACTACTTCATCCTCCTCGGCCCCACGGGCTCCGGCAAGACGCTCTTCATCGAGTGCCTCTGCGGCCTCATCCGCCCCGACGGCGGGACAATCGAGATTGATGGGGAGGACGTGACGTCCCTCGCGCCCCGCCTCCGCGGCATCGGCTACGTCCCCCAGCACCAGGGCCTCTTCCCGCACCTCACCGTGCAGGAGAACATCGCCTTCCCCCTCCGCGCGCGCCGTTGGCCCGCCGCGTTGATCAAGGAGGGCACGGAACAGTTCGTGGAGCTACTGGGCATCGGCTACCTGCTTCAGCGCTGGCCCGGCAACCTCAGCGGCGGCGAGCGCCAGAAGGTCGCACTCGCCCGCGCACTCGTCACCCAGCCCCAGGTGCTCCTCTTCGACGAGCCGGTCAGCGCCCTCGACGAATCGAGCCGCGAGCGCCTCTGCGGCGAGCTCCGCCGCATCCACGAAGAACTCCACATCACCACCGTCCACGTCAGCCACAGCGTCGAGGAAGCCCTCAGCGTCGGCTCCCGCGCCGGCGTGATGAACGACGGCCAGGTCGTCCAGACCGGCCCCCTCACCGAACTCCTCCGGCGGCCGGCCGACGAGTTCGTCGCCCGCTTCTTCCGCACCGAGAACATCTTCCAGGCCGCCGCCAGCCCACTGCCTGACGGCGGCTGCGAGCTCGCCTTCGCCGGCCACCGCCTCGCCGCCAGCGGCCGCCACGGCGGAAAAGTGACCTTCATCATCCGCCCCGAGGACATCCATGTCCACGGCACCCACTGCGCCCCCGCCGACTCTCCTCTCACGCATCACGAATCACGTATCACGAACTCCCTCCCCGCCGTCCTGCGCCGCGTCAGCGACCGCGGCGTCTACCGCCGCCTCGAGTTCGACGCCGCCGTGCCCATCGTCGTCTACAGCGCGGGCGCCGCCGAATCGTTCGTCCCCGGCCAGACCTACCTCCTTGCCTTCCCGCCCGAAGCCGTCCACGTGCTTCCCTCCTGAGCGCCACGGAGGCCTCTTCCTTGACACGGCTCAGGCGCGCGGCTACACTGCCAAGTGGAGATAGGGCTGATAGGGCAAGGCTCGATGGTGGCTTGGGCGCTCGATCGGTCGGATCCGTCGGATCCGTCGGATCGGTCGGATCATCTGTTCCCCCAGCGGGGCAGGTGCCAATGCGGGTCGTCTATTCAATCGGCTCTCGGCTGGCGGGCGGCGGGATCGGGAATACGGCGTACCACGCCGCGCGCGGCATCTGGCAGGCGGGATGCCTGGAGCGGCTCCTGTGCCTGGGGCACGAGCCTTCGGATATTCCCACGGAGCTGATTCGCTCCACCTGGTTCCCGTCGCGGCGGTTCCTCCGGCTGCCGGCTTACACCTACTGGCGCCTGAAGGATTGGGCTTACGACCGCTGGGCGGCGAGGCAGTTGCCGGAGAGCTTCGAGGTCTTCCACGGCTGGAACTCGCACTGTCTGGCGACTCTGGGCCGGGCGCGAGCAAGGGGGGCGGTGAGCTTCGTGGAGCGCGGCTCGGCCCACGCAGCCGTCCAGGCTCGCCTGCTCGAAGAGGAGAGCGAGCGGTTCGGCCTCCCGAAGCCGGCGGGCATGGGCAGGCTGGTGGAGCGCTGTCTGGCCGAGTACGAGATCGCGGACTTCGTTCACGTCCCCTCGTCGTTCTGCCGACAGAGCTTCATCGAGATGGGCTTTCCCGAGCACAAGGTGGTGCAAAGCCCCTACGGGGTGGACCTGGCCCGCTTCAATCCACAGGCCGGAGGCCTGTGCCACCACCCGGAGGCAGGGGGCGGGTGGCACAGGCATCTTGCCTGTGACCCACAGGCCGGAGGCCTGTGCCACCACCCGGAGGCAGGTGGGGGGTGGCACAGGCATCTTGCCTGTGACCCACAGGCCGGAGGCCTGTGCCACCACCCGCAGGCAGGTGGGGGGTGGCACAGGCATCTTGCCTGTGACCCACAGGCCGGAGGCCTGTGCCACCACCCGGAGGCAGGGGGCGGGTGGCACAGGCATCTTGCCTGTGACCCACAGGCTGGAGGCCTGTGCCACCGCCCGCAGGCAGGTGGGGGGTGGCACAGGCATCTTGCCTGTGACCCACAGGCCGGAGGCCTGTGCCACCACCCGGAGGCAGGGGGCGGGTGGCACAGGCATCTTGCCTGTGACCCACAGGCCGGAGGCCTGTGCCACCGCCCGCAGGCAGGTGGGGGGTGGCACAGGCATCTTGCCTGTGACCCACAGGCCGGAGGCCTGTGCCACCGCCCGCAGGCAGGTGGGGGGTGGCACAGGCATCTTGCCTGTGACCCACAGGCTGGAGGCCTGTGCCACCGCTTCACGGTGCTGTTCGTGGGTGAGATCGGCCTGCGAAAGGGGGCGCTGGACCTCCTCGAGGCCTGGGCGAGGGTGGGGTTGGGGGACAGCCGCCTGGTGCTCTGCGGGGGGATCGAGCCGGCGATCGCGCGGCGGGTGGACGACTTCCGCCGCCGCTGCGCCTTCGAGACGCCCGGCTTCGCGCGCGACATGCCGGCGGTCTACGCGGCGGCCTCGGTGCTGGTGCTGCCCGCAATCGAGGACGGCTTCCCCCTCGTCGTCCTGGAGGCGATGGCGAGCGGGCGGCCAGTGGTGGTGTCGGAGAACACCGGCTCGAAGGACGCCGTGGTGGAGGGGGAGAGCGGATTCGTGGTGCCCATTCGCTCGCCCGATGCGATTGCGGAGAAGCTCCAATGGCTCCACGACCACCCCGCCGAGCTGGCGGCGATGGGCGCGGCGGCCCGCCGCGAGGCCGAGAGCTACCCCTGGGAGCGCCACGGCCGCGACCTGGTGGAGGTCTACTCCACTGTCGCGGAAGGAGCAAGAAAACAGGTAAAATGACTACGGGTAGAATGATTCAGATCAGAATTCGATCTTCCGTTTTTCTCCTATCATTATACCCGCAATCATTTTACCTGCTTCTTCTCGTGCCTTCGCGCCTAGCCCGGGCCTTCGGCTCAGGAGCGGCGCCCCTGGAGCGGGCCAGGGGGTTTGGGCCGCGCGGACCGCCAAGACGCCCATAGTGGGTCAAGTGACCGCGCAGTTGACCCAGTATGGGAAAAACGGCCGGGGATGCGTCCGGATCGCCAAAGTACCCATAGTGGGTCAAACACCTGTGTCGCACAGTTGATACAGTATGGTGGGACCGCCCCGGATGGGTCTGGATCGCCAAAGTACCCATAGTGGGTCAAACACCTGTGTCGCACAGTTGATACAGTATGGTGGGACCGCCCCGGATGGGTCTGGATCGCCAAAGTACCCATAGTGGGTCAAACACCTGTGTCGCACAGTTGATACAGTATGGTGGGACCGCCCCGGATGGGTCTGGATCGCCAAAGCGCCCATACTGAATCAAGTGTCAGGGATGCGGAGTTGACCCAGTATGGAGGGGAGTACACTGAACGCGTGGGGCGTCGGCTTGGCCGGATGCTCGTTCGTCAGAGGGCGGGGTTGCGCTCGATGTCGGAGATCTTGTTGATGCGGCGGGTGTGGCGGCCGCCGTCGAAGGGGGTGCGGATGAAGCGGCGGACGAGCTCGGCGACGGCGCGCTCGTCGAGGACGCGTGAGCCGAGGCAGAGGACGTTGGCGTCGTTGTGGCGGCGGGCCATTTCGGCGGTGTAGTCGTTGTGGCAGTTGGCTGCGCGGATGCCTGGGACCTTGTTGGCGGAGATGGACATTCCGATGCCGGTGCCGCAGCAGAGCACTCCGAGGTCGGCCTGCCTGGCGGCGACGCGGCGGGCGACCTCGAGGGCGAAGTCCGGGTAGTCCACCGAGGCATCGCCGCTCGTGCCGACGTCGTCCACCTCGCAGCCGAGCTCTTGAAGGGCCTTGACGGCGTGGACCTTCGCGGGCAGGCCGGCGTGGTCGGAGCCAACTGCGACTTTCATCGTGGAACGTCCTCAGAAAGAAGGAAGATAAAGGTAAAATGATTACGAGTAAAATGATAAGAGAAAGAGAGGAGGAAAGAGCACCAGAATGGTCCCTATGTGAATCCTCTCTTTCATCTGCTTCGTGTCTTCTCTTATCATTTTACCCGTAATCATTTTACCTGTCTTCTGGACTCTTCCCGCTTGGCCAGGGCGCTCACTCCTCCCCCACGAGCTCGACGCCGCAGAGGACGGGTTCTGGGATGCGCGCGGCGGGGGTGGGGGTGAGGGCGATGTGGAGGTCGTCGGTGACTTCGACGGCGGTGAACTCCTTGACGAGTGGGCGGCGGGGGCCGCCAGCCTCGCAGGCGACGTCGAGGGAGTCGAGGACGGTTCGGCCCTGGAGTGCGACGGCGAAGACGCGGTCGCCGGGGCTGGCGGCGTCGGGCTCGACGAAGTGGAGCCTGACGGTGTAGCGCTGCGGCGGGAGCTTGGGGCGCTTGTTGCGCCCGAGCCAGCGGCTGATCATGGTGGGGTGCTCGCGGCGCCACTTGGTGAGGCGGCTGGCAAGGGTGATGCTGAGGGAGCGGAGGCCCGTGGCGCCGGAGGCTGAGACCCAGGGAAGCCCCGATTGCGGATTGCGGATTGCGGATTGCGGATTGAAATCCGAAATCCGAAATCCGAAATCCGAAATGGGGACTACCCATGAAGAGTGGTGGAGGAAGAGGTCGGGGTGGGGCGGGTCGGCGATGATGGGGATGTGTGGGGAGGGGCCGCCGACGGAGGGGAAGTCGAGCCAGAGGGTGCCGGTGTCGGCCAGGTGGTCGCCCGGTGCGCCGAGGTTGATGCCGACGCGGCGGATCGGCTCGTCGCTGCGTTTCAGTTGGTTGAAGGTCCAGGTCTCCACCTCTGGGGTGTGGACGAGCGCGAGGGAGCATTGGTTCTGGTAGCTGCACGTGCAGGTTCGGGTGTAGTCAGGGGCGTTGAGGATTCCGCCTGCGGCGATGAGGTTGGAGGTGCAGCCTGAGCGGAAGCCGCCGAAGTTGCCGGTGCCGCCGTCGCGTGCGAGGTCGAAGTAGCCGGCGGCGGCGGAGCGGAAGGTGAGGAGGTGCCGTGCGGCGACCGCGGTGCCGCAGCCGTACTGGCGGGTGAATGTCCAGGGTATCTCCTCGCCGGTGAGCGGGTGGTCGCGGGTCTTCGGCTCGCCCGTGATGAGGTGAATGGCGGTTCCCTGGGTGATGATGGACTCGCCGTGGAGCATGATGGGGCCGCCGTAGCGGTGCGGCTTGTCCCAGAGCAGGGAGCCGTCCTCGCCGGTGTAGGCGATCATGCGGCTTGATGGCTCGGCGAGCATGTCGCGCGAGGCGCGGCCGGCCTGGATGAGGACGTCGTGCTCCTCGGAGTAGGCGAGCCAGGTGCCGAAGACGTCGCGGTCGGTGCTCCAAAGCTTGGCGCCGGTGCGGAGGTCGAGGGCGAGGAGGTTGAACCTGGGGGCTGGCGTGCTGCCCGCGCGCGTCGAGCGCCAGGAGCGGACGATGCCCTCGGGCAAGCGGTCAATGCAGAAGAGCTTGTTGCGGCCGATGGCGATGCTGTTGTGGAGGAAGCCGTCGCGCGCCTCCTTGTGCCAAAGGACTTTTCCTGAGTGGCGGTTGAGGGCGACGAGCCAGCGGCTGGCGGTGCCGGAGTGGATGCTGGGCTTTCCGACGAGGATGCGCTTGCGGGGGAGGTTGGGGGAGTGTTCTTCGAGGAGGAGGCGGTTGAGGCGCTTGAGCTCGCGGTCGGCGCGGTCGGGCGCGCCGGCCTTGGCTCGGCGGGCCGCGTGGGCCGCGGCGGCGCTCTCGAGTGACCTGGCCTTGGACGTCGGGGCCTTTGGAAGCTTGCCGGGCAAGGCGGTCTGGGCGAGGAGGAGGTTGAGGTTTCGGGCGAGCCATTCGCCGTCGCGCTCCTTGGCGGCCTTATGCAGCGGGGTGAAGCCGCGGAGTGCGCCGAGCCAGCGGGTGAGCTCTTCGCACTCCTCCTCGCTGGTGCCGCCGAACTCGTCGGGGGTGAACTCGGGGTCGGTCTCGAAGTCGGTCGGGGAGGCGCCGGCCACGAGGACGTCGTCCCAGAGGGAGATGAAGCCCCAGGCTAGGGGGGCGTCTCCGCCGAGATGCGGGAGGGCGAGCTGGGCGAGGCGTTCGCCCGTGGCGGGGTCGAGGCGCAGACAGGTCTTGCCGTAGGCAACGTAGATGCCGTCCTTGGCCGAGACGAAGTTGCTGCCGATGGCGTTTGCGCCGGGCTGGTGGTCGGTGTTGTCGTAGGGCTCGCCGATGCCTGGCAGCGGGGCCTCCCAGAGCACGCGCCCGGTGTAGATGTCCATCGCCCGCAGGCAGTCGGGGCCTTCGAGGAAGAGCCGCCCGTCCACGATCTGCTCGCTCGGGCCGTGGCCGTGGCGGGGCAGGGTCTTCTCGTTCGTGAAGTTGCCAAACCAGAGGATGCCGAGAGGGAGTCTGACGCGCGAGTCCTTGGAGACATGGGTCTTCGCAGCGTCGGCATTCTGGTGGGTCCAGTCGGCGGCGCCGGGCAGTTCGCCCACGCGGGTGAGGAGTGTGAAGCCGCCCTTCTCTGTTATGGCGGCGCGTTCGAGGTTCGCTTCGGCGGAGGCGCGGGTGAGAACCTCGGCGGACACCTGGAGGCAGGCCACGCCGCCATAGGGACGAAGGGAAGAGAAGAGCTTGGACAGGACTTCTGATTGAAGATCGAGACTGGATGGGTCTTCTGAGACCAGGAGGCTGGCGAAGTAGGGGGGAAGGGAGAGCGAGAGCGGGTCGCCGCGGCGCACGGCTAGGCGGCGGGTTGTGAGGCCGGCAGCGTCGAGCCGGCGGCGAACGGCCAAGACCTTTTCCGGGTCGGGGTCGAGCGCGATGACCTGGAGGCGGGAGCGGCGGGCGAGCTCTTCGGCGAGGCGGCCGTCGCGCAGGCCGACGACGAGGGCATGGCCTTCGGAGATGCCTGTGATGCGAAGGATGTCTTTGGCTTGGGCCGCCGCCGCGTCGTCGCGGGCGGGCAGGGGCGGCGAGGCGCTGGGCGTGGTGGCGCGGGAGCCGACGAGCTCGAGGTCGAACTTCGCCGGCTTGTGCGGGTTGCCCGTGGAGAGGAGCTCGAGGGCCAGGGCGTTGGCGCCGGGCGTCAGGCCGCGAGGGTCGAGCTCGATGGTCTCCGGCGCTTCCTCGGGGGCGCGGGAGGAGACCGGCGTCCAGTAGCTGAAGGGGTCGGGCGCGCGCTTGCGCCAGACCTCGGCGCCGTTGAGGAAGACGACTGCGCCGTCGTTGGCCTGGATGTCGAGCTTCAGGGTCCGGTAGCTCGTGCCGGGCTTGAGACGGAAGGCGTGTCGGAAGTAAGTGGAGGTGAGGCGTTTCTTGGGGGGGCGGCGGCCGTCGTAGTAGGCGCGCATGAGCTCCTCCTCGTCGGGCGGCTCGGGCGCGCCGATGGCCCAGCGGCGGTCGTCGAAGGCCGGGGAGTGCCAGTTGGCGGGCGGCTCGCGGTCCTCGCCCAGGTAGCGCCAGGGGGCGTGGAATGGGACGAGGACGTCCTCCGCGCTCTGGGGGAGGGCTGCGGAGGTGGCCTGTGCGCCGAAGCAGTAGATGTGGCCCTCCAGCGTGGCGACGAAGAGGCGCTGGTCGGCGGCGAGCATGGTGGCGGGCGTGCCGGCGACGCGGGCCTGCCAGGAGACCTTCGGCTTGCTGCTGCCTTGCGGGAGGGCGATGGCCTCGACATGGTTCTTGGCGGCTGCGAAGAGGCGGCTGCCCGCCTTGATGTGGACCTGTCCGACGATGCGGTGCTTCCAGAGCTTGGGCACCTTCCAGCGGCGGAAGAGGCGTGTCGGGTAGTCAGTGACCTGTTGGCTCGCGCGGTCGGTCACGTCGTAGGCCACGAGCTCGCCGCTTTCGGAGCCGTAGACCACGGCGTCGGTCATCACCGGGCGGCTGCCGTCGGCGATGGTCTCCTTCACCACCTGGGCCACGTAGTCGCCCTCTGCCAGGTCGAAGAGCACGCCGCCGTTGGCGAAGGAGTCGCGGTTCGCGGCCACGAGGAAGCCGCCTGTCTTGTGGGCGTAGAGCTGGTAGAAGCGGAACTTGCCCGTGGCGAGGTCGAAGCAGGCGGGGACGCTGCGGCCGCCAGGGACGAGGAGCCTGCCGCTCGCCACGGCCAGGTAGCCCTGGGGCGCCACCCCGCCGAAGGCCGGGCTGGCGTGCGGCTGGAGCATGTAGGTGGCCCCCGAGCCGTCGTTGGTCCAGACCGCCTCGCCGGTCTCCGCGTCGAGGCAGTGGATGAAGACCCCCTCGAAGGGCCAGATGCCGGCGGCGAAGTAGACCCTCCCGCCGTGGACGACGGGCGCGCCGCGGGCGACCCAGAGGTTGACCAGGCGGCCGTTGCCGAGGACGAGGCGCTCCGCGATTTCTGATTTCTGATTTCTGATTGCTGATTTCAGAGAAGAATGGGGGCCGCCCTGGAACTTCCAGAGGGGTTTGCCGGTCGCGGCGTCGAGGCAGTAGAGGTGGCCATCGTCGGAGGCGAAGTAGAGCTTGCCGTGCCAGAAGGCTGGGGCGAAGCGGATGGGGCCGTCGGCGTAGAAGCGCCACCTCTCCGCGCCCGTGGCGGCGTCGAGCGCCGCCACGCTGTCGTTGGCCGACGAGCCGAAGAAGAGCAGGCCGCCGGCGGCGATTGGCTCGTAGGCCACGTCGAAGCGCAGCCGCGGCTGGTCGGGCCAGGCCGGCTCAAGCGGCGGGTACTGCTTCACCCACTGGAGGTGGAGTTCCTGCGGCAGCTCCTCGGGCGAGGCGGCCGAGCGTTGGGCATCGTGGCGGTACATCGGCCAGTCCGCTCCCACGCCCAGGGAGG
>Ga0194111_10010126_pt1 | contig 10152 bp, 8 predicted proteins | sample TA2KigC300mmetaG_FD_146194 | JGI IMG/M metagenome (GOLD analysis project Ga0194111, IMG submission 146194) | Freshwater microbial communities from Lake Tanganyika, Tanzania - TA2015033 Kigoma Deep Cast 300m | ecosystem: Environmental > Aquatic > Freshwater > Lake | place: Tanzania: Lake... | reverse complement strand
GCCGGTCCTGCGGTCGCGAGTAGACCGAGGGTGGACCAAACCACGAGAATAACCGAACGGAAGCGGATGGGTGCGGAGGGAGTCATAGGCGCATGGAGGCGTAATTGAGAGCGCGAGTGTGTGCGTGTTGGCTTCGGATGCGCTGCAGGATGCCGGCGCGGCGCCGGTTGCGGCAAGACGAATCCCTATGATGATCACCCGACTTTCGAGTCGGCCTCCGCGCCGGCTCGAAAACCGGCGGTACAGGCGCCGCCGACCTCCTGGAGGGACTGCTATGGGGAACGACCTCGATGACCACACGATGAATGAGCGATGTCTCACCCCTGGCAGCCCCGCTTCGGCTGCGTGCGCGTGGGGGCAATCCGCCTGGGAATGGACCTTCAATCCGTGCCCTGGACGATGAAATGTTGGGTCACGGGTCCCACGCTCTCGTAGGTTCGGCTTTGTTCGTGTTCGTTGCCCCAGACAATGTTGTCTTGGTCATGCACCAACCGATGCTCTTTCGTCAGCGTCACGCTGACGGTGACCGGCCCGCCCGTGCCGTCAGACGTGCCGGCGATCAGGCCCGTGTCTGCGTCGATGCTCATCCAAGCTGGTCGTTCGGTGAGCGAGAATGCCAACGGTTCAATCTTCCAAAACCTGGTTCCGGGCCGCGGCTTGGCAGCGTCCCTGCGCGTGAGGTCGCCTAGGGAACGAATCGCCAACACTTGATAGCGATAGCCCTGCCCGGCCGGCGCCCTCGTGACGGGCGTGCTGTAGATGAACGGGCGCGGCGCTTCGACGTAATCCGAGTCGCCACTGCGTCGGTCCCGGGCGTCGACCGCCACCACGCGGTAGTAGGCCCTATTGGCATTCGGTAGCGCATTGCCGACGCCGATGACCTCGAGGGACGGGCCAGCGACTTCAGCGACGAAGTTGGCCGGGAACGGGTTGGTCAACTCGCGGGTATCGCCGAGCTTCACCTCGTATGGAGTGTCGTGGACGGTGAAGCCCTTTTCGTCGCTGCCGTAGACCCGGTACTTGGCTGGCGGCCTTCCCACCGGATTCGCCTTCCACGTCAAGATGCCGATTCCCCGCTCCGGCTCGTATCTCATCGCGAGGTCCAGCGGGTACTCCGGCCCCTGCGCCGTAAAACTCCAAGTGCCGCTCCACGGCCCCCAGACGCCGTTTGCGTCCCTCGCTTTGACGCGCCAGTAATAGGCCAGGCCGGGCGTCAAAAGGCCGGGACGCGGAAGCGTGTAGGCGGGTTGGCCACGGTCGGGTGTCTTCGAGATGTATTTGTCGAAGTTGGGAGACAGGGGCCATCTGACGTCGGGCCGGTCCGAGAGTTGGAAATGGTAGTCGGTTATGCTGTCCCCATCGGGATCGGTTGCGGCGCTCCACTGGAACCTCACCGCCGTGCCGTCGCTCTCGCCGCCATCGGCCGGATCGACGGGGGCCTCCGGCGCTCGGGGTGGCCTCGTCTGCGACCGCTCGACCCAAGAATGCGGGATTCTCAGATGCCGGGTCGTGTTGGCGCCGGACCGGTTGTCGGTGTGCTCGATATAGGTGAAGCGGTTGGTGCCGACGGTCATCGACGGCATGGCCAGGGGCGCCATCTGGATGTCGTTCTTGATGCTCAGAGCGCTGAGGGTAGCCCGGCCCGTCAAGGTGCATTTGAGCCAGTACTCGCGCGCATCGGCGGTGCGGCCTTTGAACACGCCGTCAAACTCGGCCAACGTCGCCAGCGGCGTGTACACCGTCTTCCGCCAGTCTTTCGGGTCCAAAAACCCGACGGCGAAGGCATACCCCTCGCCTGAGGCGAACAGGGTGCCGCCGACGAATTGATAGGGCGTCTTCATGGGCCAGACGATGGTGCCCGTCCCTTCGGCGGTAGCCGTGAGGACACCGTCCGTGTTGGTGATGTTCGTCGCGTTCGCCCCAGCCCGCCACTGGGCGTCGTTCCGGAAATCCGGGGTGTATTCCCACAGGCCGTTATAGATCGTGTCGGGAACGATCGGAGGATGGCCGGTCATGTCGCCATGATACTTCACCGGGGTTTCGTGTCCCCACCGCCACTCGATGGCTTCGCCCGGACGCAGGATCATGCCCATGTTCCACCAAGCCCAGCCGTCGAGTTGCACGGTGGTGTTGCCTTCCCAAGTGTAATACTGGGCGTAGTCCTCGTTGTTCCTCAGCGGGTCCATGGGACTCATGATCCCGTACGCATGCACCCGCTTGATGAGGTCGTGGTCTCGCACCCACTCGATCTCGTTGGCCAGGGTGTAGTTGTCTCGCAGGAGCATGAAGATGGCCATGTCCCCGTCCATCGTGTGGTACCGGCCCTCGAAGAAGACCTGCGGCACGACGTGGCCGGGGCAATGACTGAACAAGCAATCGCGCATTCCGACCTTGTCGAGCAAGTCCGATAGGCACAGGGTGCTGTTGCCACAGGTGTTGAAGCCGAAGACGTTGATGGCTTGGGAAACGTCGCCCTGGGCGGTGTTGTCGCCGTTGCCCTTGTGGTAGCGGTGGGTGATGTAGAAGTAGAACAGGGCAAGCGCCTTTTCCCGCTCGGTGGCAAGCCCCTCGACGACCGAGTTGGCGATGGTTTGCTGGGAGAAAAAATCGATCGGGCCGATGCGCAACCAGGGATGGATCACCTTCGTCGCGCCGACATTCTCGAGGCGCAACGACCGGTTCGACTCCCAAGTCTGATCGTACGGCTCCCACACCCCCGGCAGCGTCGTGCACATCGTCCCGTCCATCGTGCCGCCCTGCACGATCGTGTAAGTGAACGGCGAGGTGGTGACCTCCTGGACGTGGCGTTTGGCGACGTCCGTCGGGTGCGTGTCGGATGCCCAGGGCGCGAACGCTCCCTTCGAATTCGGAATCGGACCCAGAGCCGAAACCGCCGCAAGCCAGGCAAGCATTCGGAAGCTGTTCACGGTGCGAAGGTACAGAAACACGGGGAGCGGACAATGGAAAAGCCCCTCGAACTCGAGGCGAGACATGACCGCAGCAGGGCCAAAGGGCTTCGCGCAGTGATCCACAGGACACAGCGGGCAAGCACGGGCTGGACCGACCAACACCCGGATGCCTCTGTGCCCTCCTGTTCGAGTCAGGGAACAAGAGCCAGAATCCCAACAGGAGGACACAGAGATCACAGAGGGTACCCTTCTCTTTGCGTCGTCGGTGATCTCCTGTTCCGAGCCGGGCGAGCGCAAATCCCAACAGGCGGACACAGAGAACACAGCGAGCCTTTCCGTTCTGTGTTCTCGGCGATCGCCTCCCTCCGCGTGCTGGCTGGCCCATGATCTTGGCCATTGACCCGGCCCCGCTCGTGCTGTATCTCCTTTGTAGATACGTATGACTGCGACGATTCAGAAATGGGGCAATAGCCTGGCCCTCCGCTTGCCCAGAACGCTGGCCGACGAGACGCACCTCCGGGAGGGGACCCGCGTGGAACTGGTGCGGACGGCGCACGGGGTCTTGTTGAAAGCCAAACGGAAACCCCAGTACCGGCTGGCGGACTTACTGGCAGGCGTGGCCAAGAAGAACCTCCATGCCGAGACGGATTGGGGACGGTCGGTTGGGCGGGAGGTGCTGGAATGAAGGCACCCGAACGCGGCGATGTTGTATGGATTGACTTTGACCCGCAGTCGGGCCGGGAGCAGGCCGGGCGCCGCCCCGCGCTCGTCCTGACGCCCTCGACCTACAATCGACTGGTAGGCTTGGCCGTGTTTTGTCCGGTGACGCGGCAAGTCAAGGGCTACGCGTTCGAAACTGCGTTGCCCCTCGGAGGGCAGGTGCAGGGCGCAGTCTTGGCGGATCACGTGCGTTCGCTGGATTGGCGCTCACGCCGCGCGGAGTTCATCTGCGCAGCGCCACCGGAGGTACTGGACGACGTGACCGCGAAGATGCAAGCTTTGATCGGCGGGGAGGGCTGAGCCGTCTTCCTCCAGTCTCTCGGGGCCAAAAACCCGACGGCGAAGGCATACCCTTCGCCTGAGGCGGGCAGGGAGCCGCCGCCGACTTGATAGGGCGTCTTCACGGGCCAGTCGATGTTTAAACCGCTGCCGACTGATAGCGGCGCTCCACTTCCGGCTGGCAGGTGCGCAAGATGATCCGGTTGACCTGGAGCAACGAATCCAGGTCGGGGCGCTCGCTCAGCGTGGGGGACAGTTCGGGCAACCGGCGTCGGTTCAAGCCGGACACGGCCTCGTAGAATACCACACCCAGGCTGGACACAGCGGCGGCAGCCGTGCCGAGGCCTTCGGGCGGGAGAGGTGTGCGCGGTCTCCGGATCCTTGCTCCGGGGATCAGGGTCAGCGCGCCGCTGGTTTCCGGCCTTTGCCGCCGATGCTGACAATCTGGTTCGGCGATACGAAGTGAAAGCCGCCGTCAGGCAGCACCACCAGCACTTCTTCGTGAGTGGAAAAGAAGAAGAGGTGATCCGCCGTCGCCGCGGGAAGCGAGCGACCGCTCGAGAGATGGATGTCGAACGGCCGGAACGGTGCCGCGTTCCGCATCTCCCGAAGCGGCTTCAAAGTCATACCGAGAAGGACCCTACTCCGGCTCGGACCCAGTGCAAGCCCGGCAGTGTGGGAACCGGCCGCTTGGCTCATCCCGAAGGACGGTCAGGCAAGGCGGAAGACAGCCGTCCTCCTTGCCGGTCACGATCGGATTGGGGATGGCCGGATCGCGGTTGGGCCCATTCACGCGCCGCGTGGCGTTCGAGCTGCTCGCGACGAGGAAATCGTCCAGGAGCAAATGCGGGCCGGCCTCGAGTCGGACGGGCTGGGCGCCCGCCGCGCCGGGCGCCGCCGCTCCGTAGATCGAAGACTTCCTTCTTCACCTCGGACTGCCAGCCCGGAGCGGACCAAGCGCAGGACGCGCAGAGGGGGACCCGGTTCTCTGCGCGGCGGGCGCCCAAGCCCGCGCTTGACGGAGGGCCGGGCTTGGTCCAAGGGTTGTCCGAACGCAGCATTTTCAACTAACCGGCGTTGGCGACGCCGGCTTGGGCTTGGGACACAGGATTGCCTATGAACACGGTGACGTTTGGCCGGCCAAGACGGACCGGGCACCTCGGCCCCGAGCGGGGTTTCACGCTGATCGAGCTGTTGGTGGTGATCGCGATCATCGCCATCCTCGCCAGCATGCTGTTGCCGGCCTTGTCGGGCGCCAAGGAGAAAGCCCAGTCCATCAACTGCATCAGCAACTCCCGCCAGATGACGCTCAGCTATCTTCTGTATGCCGACGACCAAAACGACAACTGCGTGACCTTGTATCTGTTCCAAACGGCGCCACCAGGCGCGTTCTTTCCGGGCTCGGTGACCTGGTGGGTGGACTTGTTGCGGCCTTACTTGCAGGGAACGAACATCACCGGCTGCCCCAGTGTCAAGGGCGGGGTAGCGGGGACGGCCGGCGGCCCAGGCGGCCTGGGCATCTCGTTGAGTCATCCCGAGCTCTCCGCTTGGTCCACCGAATGGCGTCCCAAGCTCGGCACCCTCAAGAACCCGTCCAAGAAGCTCCCGTTCGTCGACTCGGGCCTGATCGCCAACCCGATCGAGCGCAACCCGGACAACTGGGTCGAGGTGCGCCACCAACAGTCCCTCTACTGGCGCGTGCCCACCAACCGAGGCTACTACACCGACGATCCCCAGCGACCCATCGGCCGCCACCGCAAACGGTGCGTAGCCGGCTTCGCGGATGGACACGCGGAAGCGATCCGGGTCAGCGCCATCGGCCTGCAGTTCTATCCCGGCAAAGCCGCGGACGGCCGATCGGCTACCGGAATGCCGTGGCTCGGCGGCAACGGCCTCTACGACGATCGCTGGATGTGGTCTTGGTACGCCGAGTGAACCGCACCCTCCGAGTCCGCAGCCCGAGACGCGGGACTTGCCCAGTCGCGCTGTGCCTCCTGTGCGTTCTCGCCGCCTGCTCGCCGAAGATCAACCTCGATCCCTACCATGTCCTGGGCGTCGTGGCAGCCGAAGAAGTGGCGAAACTCGTGGGAGGTCAAGGCGAGGTGCTAGTCATGGCACGGGACACAGGACCGGCCAAGAACCCGTCCGTAGAAGCGGAACTCGAAGCGATCGAGCAAACCTTCAAGAAACACCCGGGCATCCACCACCTCACCGAGAAGATCCTGGCCACGCCCATGCTCATGATGGCCACTGGCGGCGGCGTCCCGCCCGACCAACTCTTCCGGGCCCTCGAATCCCACCCAAAGGTCCGGGCGGTCGTGCTCCTCTGTGCGCTCCCGCCGCTGGCCGAACCGGAGGTCGAGGCGCTGAAGCGACGCGGGACCAAGATCCTCGTGGTTTCTTCCTTCCGCCCAGACTACCAGCGCCTCTTCGAGCAGGATGTCCTGCACGTGGTCATCGTGCCGCGGCCAGAATCCCCACCGCCCGACGCTCGCAAACCTCGGACCGTGCGCGAACGGTTCGACCAAGATTACCTCCTCGTCACCGCTGCTGACCTCGACCGGCCCTGACCGACGTCCGACACCATTCAGCGGTTGGCCTAGCGCGTATCTGCGGCAGGGCGCGTCGTTCTGCGGCGGGAACTTGTCGCCACTCGCGCCGGTTGGAAAACCAACCGCACACCGTGCCTGTAACGTGCGCTGCCCATCACGACGCGGGCGACTCGGGAAACACCTTGACATCTTGACATCACTCCGCGCCCTCCGCGCCGTTTCTCCTTGAACCACGCCTTCCGGCCCGCGACTCTTCGGCCGCGTCGAAACAGCCAAGGCGCGTCAGTCAGAGGAAGCGACACGCCGGGCGGACGTCATACTGTCGCGTCACCGAGCGAAGCCCATGAATGCGCAACACACCGGCAACACGGCGACTGCGTCGGTCGAGACCCAGATCGAAGCGTGGCGAGCCCACCTCCGCCGCAACCCCACTCTCGCCAGCGACGAGGTCGCCGCAGCGGAGCAGCGCCTCCGTGAGCAGGTCGCTGTCCTCGCTGCCGGCGGGCTCGCAGAGGCGGAAGCCTTTCTCGTGGCCGTCAGGCGAATGGGAGCCACCGAAGCCGCAACGCGGGAATTCGCCCGGGCGCAAGCCGGCCGCCTTTGGAAGCAACTCGTCCTGCCCGGCGACGATCGGGACGCGGCTGCCGAATCGCCAGCCCTGCGCGAGCCCCGGACCCTCTGGGTCGCCTTGGGCCTGGCCGTGGCAGCGGCGGTGGCCGCCAAGATTCCGGCCCTGTTCGGGATCGACTTCGATGACAACCGGTTTTACCTGCTCAATTTCGGCTTCTTCATCCTCCCATTCGTCGCCGTGTACTTCGCGTGGAACCGGCCGATTTCTTGGGCGGGCCGGGCGTGGCTCGCGGCCATCTTCGTCCTGGCGGCGGTGGGGGTGAACGCCTTTCCCTTCCCGTCGGCGCGTGGCGGCCAGCCGGCCAACACGATGCTCCTGACAGCGCTTCACCTGCCGATCGCCCTGTGGCTGGCCGTGGGCATTGCCCATGTGGGCGGCCGCTGGTGGGGTAGCGAGCGGCGGATGGACTTCGTGCGCTTCACGGGCGAGCTCTTCGTCTACTACGTGCTGATCGGTCTGGGCGGCGGCGTGCTCATCGCGGTGACGGTGGGTTTGTTCGAGGCGATCGGCCTGAAGGTGCAGGCCCTGGTGCAGGGCTGGATCATGCCCTGCGGCATTGCAGGTGCAGCGCTGGTGGCCACGTGGCTCGCCGACGCTAAGTACGGCGTGATGGGCAACCTCGCACCGCTGCTCACGCGAATCTTCACACCCCTGTTCGCACTACTACTCCTCGTCTTCCTGGCGACCATGGTGTGGACCGGGCGCGGCGTCGACGTGAAGCGGGAGGTCCTCATCGCTTTCGACCTCCTGCTCGTGGTGGTCTTCGGCCTGCTCCTCTACTCCGCCTCGGCACGCGACCCCCAGGCGCATCCGGGACTCTTAGACTGGATTCGACTTACCCTGGTCGGGACCGCCCTGGTGGTTGACGTGGTGGCGCTCTGGGCCATCGGCACGCGCATCTCGGAGTTCGGGTTCACCCCCAACCGGACGGCCGCCCTTGGAGAGAACATCGTCCTCCTCGTCAATCTGGGCGGATCGGCCTTCCTCTACGCCGGCTTCCTCAGAAACCGCATTGCCTTCGTGCGCCTCTGCAACTGGCAGACATTCTACCTCTACGTCCTCGCCGCCTGGGCGGCAGTGGTCGCGTTTCTGTTCCCCGTGCTGTTCGGGTTTGCCTGATCCATCCGCTCTCCGTGTTTCGCACGGTTCGGTGGGTTTGACACCGTCTGCCCTCACGCCGGCTCATCGTGGACCAACTGGGCTACGCCTCACGAGATGGCTTCGACTCGCAGGTCCCGCAACGCACTCAATCCCCCCAGCGGCGCGCCCCCGCCCCGTATCGGCCGCGCCCCACTCCGCCGCTTGCCCCCAAACCGCTCCCGATGCGCCAGCCACACCCCGTCCACAAACCCTTTCGACCCCAACACCACCCCGTCCGTCATGTGCCGAATCCGCAACCGTAGCACCTCGCCCACACTCAACTCCCCGCCCTTCTCCAACACACGCCGAATCTGCTCCCGGCTCAACGCCACCTTCCCGCTGCTCCCAGACACCCCTCCCCGCACAAACAACCGCCGCCGATACTCCGCCCCCACCTCCTTCCACTCACGCACCCTTCCCTTCCGCGGTTCCTCGGCCCCCGCTGCAGCCTGCGCGCCGGCCAAGAATGGAGCATGGGCATCTTGCCCGCGGTCCCTTCCCCCCTCTGACTCCACCGCCCCCGCCGCCTCGACCGCCCCTCCCACCCCAACCCCGCCCCAAGACCCTCCCTCACTCCCGCCCGTGTACAAACTCAGCAACCCCGCCCGTGCCTTCGCGTCCCCAGCCACCGCCGCCGCATACCCGCAATGCCGGTAATCCTTCGGATCCTCCACCAACCCCGCCCGCACCGCGTTCAAGTCGATGTACGCCGACACCGTCTCCAACACTCCCGTCTGATCCTCGACCAACACACTCCGAAACCGTTCCGCCCACAACGTCCCAAACCGCTGATGCCGTATGTTGTACCACTTGCTGAACCGCTGTTTGAACTCCTTCATGAACTCCGACACATCCCCCATCCGCGCCAGCATCCGCTCCCGAATGTCCGCGTCCACCCGACCATGCTCGTGCAACCCCTTCTCGGCCTCATAGAGCAGCCCGGCCTCTCGGGGCTTGGCCTTCCCGTAGAGGGCCTTCATGCGCTCGACCAGTTCCTCGTCGCTCGGGTTCTGCTCGGCCGGCACTCTGACCAGGACATGGAAGTGATTGGACATGATGCAGTAGGTGATGACCTCCAGGCCGCAGAAGGTGGCCAGGCGCCGGAGGAGCCTTACCAAGGTTTCCTTGCCGAGGTCATCGAGGAGGTGTTGAGCACCGACGATGCGCGAGACGCAGTGGTAGACAGCCGGTCGCCCTTTAACTTTGATGCGGTTCCTTCTCATAACTGGGGCGAACCTAGTTCCGCAATGTGATTGGTGTCAAGTTCTATTTACCGGTTTATTTATATTCATGTGCATGACTGTGCGCCAATCTTTACCCTGGCGGCGGGGCTTCCTCGGAACAGGAGCTAGGCGGAACTGAGCCGCAACAACCCAGCACCCCCCATCAAACGCCACCCTGCGGCACCAACGATTCGAGCAGGTTCAGCGCTTGCGACCGGGTGTGGCATCGTGCTAGAGTCTCACTGATTCCTCCAAATCCCAAACCCCCAAACCCGAACCAACCGGCATGGACCGATGCGCATCACCCTTTGGCACTTTGGCACGACTATGAAGATCCCCCTCGCACTCGTCACCCTCATCACCGCGCTCGCCCTCGGGTCGTTGATCCGGTCGCCGGCAGCGCGAGGCGAAACGCGGATCTTGTTCTGCTCGGACAAGCAGGCTCCGGCCGGGCAATTCGAGTTCTACAGCGTGCGGGCCGACGGCACCGACCTGCGGCGGCTGACCTCGACGGCCCAAGTGTCAGAATGGGCACCGGCGCTGGCACCGGATGGACGGCGTCTCGCGTACGTCGCCCGTGAGGGAGGGGCCCTGATGGGGACCTTGCATCTGAGTGACCTCGAAGGCGGGCCTGGCTCCCCGCTCGGCACGGAGGTTCAAGCGCTCTCGGTGCAATGGGCTAGAGAAACCACACAATA
>Ga0194111_10010111_pt1 | contig 10160 bp, 7 predicted proteins | sample TA2KigC300mmetaG_FD_146194 | JGI IMG/M metagenome (GOLD analysis project Ga0194111, IMG submission 146194) | Freshwater microbial communities from Lake Tanganyika, Tanzania - TA2015033 Kigoma Deep Cast 300m | ecosystem: Environmental > Aquatic > Freshwater > Lake | place: Tanzania: Lake... | reverse complement strand
AATATTTGGATACATCGTTTTCTGATAGAGCCATGACCCGATAACGCGGATAATATGTCAATTTAAAACATTCGGAATGACTAAGAATCAAATGATTATGGATGCTTTCAGTAATGACTTTTATACAATCAAGATCATATATAGAAGGCCATTTACTTAATATGATTTTTTGAATACCTAACCATTTATCTCGCCATATATCCCAGCTAATTCCAGAATGATTAATATTACTGAGAAATAACGTTATATAATCGTTAAGGTTAATGAGATTATCATTTACAACACTGATACTTACCCTGAACAATCCTTTTCCATTGCTTATATCTTGAAAGTAAGGTAAATACTTTTTACCATTATGATTTAATTCTACAAGTATGTATTCGTTCACTTTTCTTTTATCTGTAATAAAATGACCTTGAGCAAAAAAAGCTTGGAAAAAGAGTTTATAAATATCAATCAGATTTGATTCATAATGTATATTCAATTCTGTTTCTGCAATATTAATCAAGTCGCTATCTGTATACTCAAACATCACTGATATCGTCGATATATTTGTTTTCCACTTTTTACTGTTGCAATTACTTGCGCAGTATCTAAGTTTTCCTTACACATAATGTTTTTATCAATACATACAAAGTCAGCATTTTTCCCAACTTCCATAGTTCCAAATCTATACTCGTCGTGAGATAAACGCGCAGCATTTTTTGTATACATAGAAACTGCATCAAAAGGTTCAATTGCTTCAGAGGAAGTCTGATGAAAGACTGCTGATTTTATACCTTGTAAAGCATCTAATTCGGTTATGTACCAGTCAGAACCTCCAGTTATGTGGATATTATGTTGAAAGAATGTTTTGAATCTATTCATTTTTGTTCTTCTTCTTTTACCAAGTACTTTCTGATAATAACCATAGTCACCTCCCCAATACATATCAAAAGCGGGTTGCATTACTGGAATTGCGCCAGAAGAATCGATTTCTTGCACTATATCATCCGGTGTTAGTTCACAGTGTATTAACTGATGCCTTAAGTCATAATCATACTTTTTTGATAAATCTCGATAGATGTTATTTATTTGTTTAATTGCTTTGTCGCCTATGCAGTGGACTGCTACTTGCAATTTATTTTCTACAGCCTCAGTTATGAATTGTTTCCAGAAATCATCAGTTTGATACAATAAACCGTATTTATCATTATGACCTTTGTAATGTTCGCTTAAAGCAGCTGTGAAAGACCCAAGAGAACCATCTGCCAAGATACAGCCGCCAATTCTTGGTGAACCACTGTCCTTGGCAGCTTTAATATTGAAACTTTGCGGATAGAGGATAAATTCGACCGGAAGTCTATCAAGATATGATTTTAAAAAATCAAAATGCATATTACTATACTGGGAATCTCCAATCATTGTGTGCATGGCTGTTATCCCATTCGCAAGAGCAATTTGTGCCGCATTTTGATAAGCATCGATAATTTCTTGTTCTGAGCAGTTGTTTAGAAACCAGCGGGTTACTTTGTCATTTAACTCACCTTTCAAAACTTCTTTATCTGGTGGTAAATTATGGGATCCATTATTAGAAGAATTGAGAAATGTGTTATATGCTAAAGTATTTATAATACTTGAATGCCCATCAATCCGTCGCAGAACCAAAGACAAATCAGGGCAGACACTATCCAATTCTGAGATCGTAGGAAATCTTTTTTCTTGAATCTGATTTTCATCAAACCGAAAAGCATCAATATGTTTTAGGTTATTCAGTCTTGCTTTGTTATAGTAATCATCAATCATATCCAGGATTTGTTTTATTGATACAGCTTTGGACAAATCTAAGCTCTGAGAGTATATACCGCCCTCAAAACTATGTGTGTGTGTATCTATGAATCCGGGATACACAAAACTGCCATTTAAATCAATGATCTCACAATCTTGGATAGACGGCACCGGCACTTGAAAAACATCTATAATAGTGCTACCTTCGGTTAGCACGGCATTTACAGTATGATTCTCTTTACACATAGTATAGAATGTAGCATTGGTAAAAAGTCTTTTCATTTTAACCTCTAAAGATACGGTTCAACATTTCGTAGAAAAGATTAACTGGGAAACCCATAACATTAAAATAGCACCCATTGATTCTTTTAATAAACTGGCTGCCATATCCCTGAATACCGTATGCGCCTGCTTTATCAAAAGGTTCTTTAGTTTCAATATATGAATCTATCTCTTGAGGGCTAAGGATTTTGAATGCTACTGTGCTTTTCTCAAAATCAGTAATTAAGACATTTTTATAGGAAATGCTTATAGATGTATAAACTATGTGTGAATTTCCTGATAGCAGTGATAAATACTTTTCAGCAATAGCCGGAGTTTCCGGTTTTCCAAGAATAGTTTTATCTAAATAGACAATCGTGTCTGCTGCAACTACTATCGTATCACTATCATATTTATTCTTAACGCAGATAACTTTGTTTCTGGAATGCTTATTAACTAATGATGACGGAGAAATTTGTTCCAAAGGTTCATGTATATGTGCGGGGTCTACAATTGGCTTTAACCCCAGCATTGAAAAAATCTCAATACGCCTTGGTGACATAGACGCCAAAACCAGTTTTCTACCTTTTAATACATTATGTATCATAATAAAATAATCCTATTCAATTCAATGATTGATGCAATCAAAATAACTTATCCGAATAAAGCAAGATATTTTATATGACACTGTAACTTATTACCAACATAGTAATTACAGAGAGTCACCAGAGGCTTAGTCTCTGATGACTCTCTGATGACCCTAAGCAGGGAGCAAGGATAATACTTAATTGTATGAGATATATATAGTTATAGCGTGTTACTTCATAGAATTGCTTGACAAATAGGTGTTTGGCGTTAAACTGAAATCATGGATCGAAAATATGTTTATCAATGTCTTTTCATGGCATTATTCATAACTGCATTATTTAACACATTTATGCCTCGTAATGCTTTAATAGGAGATTTACATCTGAAAGTGGGACAGATTGCAGAACAGGATATTGTTGCACCATATGATTTTCCATTACTCAAAACTGACAGACAACTTGAGATTGAAAAAGCTCAAATAAGAAAGCAGCTCAAATCAGTATATACTCTTTCTTCAGAACCTTTGTTTAATTCCATAAAGGTTATAAACGATATTATTTTGCCTTTGGCAAGTCTTTCTATCAACGCAGATACGACTACTGTCAGAAAGACTTTTTCTCAGAAAGGGATTATACTCTCAGATAAGTCAATAAAGTATTTATCTAATCCAAATTCCTGTAAATCAACATATTCCAATCTGATGAGTATTATTAAGGAGATTTATCAGTCTGGCATATATGAAGAAGCGATAGAAGACTCTTTTTTGTTGGTTAAAGAAGATAGCTTTATTACTGCATATAATATTGAGTTTTATGCCAAAGAAAAAGCTATAGCATTATCTATTGCTAAATACAATCAAATTGACAAGCATTTATTGGGTGAAATACTCAGTTATATTGTTGAGCCTAATTTGGTTAAGGATTCTGAGAAGTTCAAACAAATTGAACAAAAGGCCATGGAAAGCGTAACAGAAATACAGGGCACGATTTCAAAGAACGAGAAAATAATCAGAATTAACTCCAGAATTACTGAAGAAGATATGAACAAGATTCAATCACTAACAAAGTATAAACAAAAAACACAATTGACAATCAATACATGGGATACATTGAAAGTCAGCATCAGTTTTTTCATTTATTTCTTTATGTTGGGAATGGTCTTTTATGCTTTTACAAACCTTTTCTATAAGCAGTTAATTCTACAGAAACATCACTTTACTCCATTTCTGATAGGGTTGGCATTAAACTCGATACTAGCTTTAATAAATAATCAGTTATTGGGCTTTCAGACTCTGCTAATTCCTTATAGTATGTTTATTATTACTGCTGCAATCCTGGTAGATGTACCATTTGCTTTGTTTTTCAATTTTATAGCATTTGCCAGTCTTTATCCCTTTGTAAATTGGGAAACTTTTTCTCCGCTTATAATGGTCCTTGGGACAACGATTGTTTTGCTGTTAATGACCCAACTAAGCGATAAACACAGATATATAACTATCTGGTTGTACCAAACCATCATTACAGCTATCTTAACAGTTCTATTTGCGTTGTACAAATCTGATAGAATTATGGTTGCATTAACCAACATCAGTTACGCCTTCATATCTTCAACTCTTTCAGTTATACTAATGATCTTTATTGTCCCATTTTTTGAACGAAAATGGAATTTACTAACAATTCAAGGACTTAAGGAACTGCTGGATTTTAACCATCCATTGCTGAAAAGATTGGCCAAAGAAGCTATAGGAACTTATTATCACAGTTTGATTGTTGGCAATCTTGCAGAACATGCTGCCGAAACAATTGGAGCAAATGCACTTTTAACTAGAGTTGGAAGTTACTATCACGATATTGGCAAGGTCATTAATCCTGAATATTTTACCGAAAATAACCCTGCTTCAGGTGATTTGCATGATGCTCTAAGCCCATCAGCCAGTTCTGAAGCAATAAAAAGACATGTTATCGATGGAATAGAACTTGTTAGGAAATTCAATATTCCAACGTCTGTGGAAGAGATAATTTTACAACACCACGGTACAGGATATATAAGGTATTTTCTGGATAAAGCGGAAAAAAGCAGAATCTCTATTGACTTGAATCAGTTCAAGTATAACGGCCCAAAACCCAATAGTAAAGAAGCAGCATTGGTTATGATTGCAGATATTGTAGAATCTACTACAAAATCAATTGAGGATGTTTCCTATGAAGATATACGCAAAATAATTAACGACGCAATTCTACGCTTGATTAAAGACAATCAACTGGATGAATCAGGCTTAACTATTAATGATTTGAGTAAAATAAAGGAATGTATGCTGCCAATACTTGAAAGTATATATAGGAAAAGACAGCAATATCCCGAAGTTAACAACATTGAAAAATAATAGCTCATTACTCATAGTATCCGGCAGATATAAAAGATATCTGCCAAAAACCGATTTGGATAAGGTTCTTAGATTATTTCATTCAATTATTAAGCTCCGTTATAATATAATAGTGAGCTTAACTTTCAGTTCATCAAAAGAGATGAAGAAAGTTAATAGTGAATACCGAGGTGTAAATAAATCTACAGATGTAATAAGCTTTCCGTGTATAACAGAGCTTTATGAGACAGACCGTAATCTGATTTCATATAGATATTTGGGCGAAATTATGATTGACATAAACTATATAAAACAACAAGAGGATACAATGAATATTGCGTTTGAAATCATAAAAACTTTTATACATGGATTATTGCATTTAGCTGGATATGACCATTTGAATAATATACAATCCGGAAAAATGTTTTTGATGGAAAATACAATAATCAACGAAGTAATGAAAGGATAATAAGTGAGCGAAGGTACTTTACTATATTTAATTTTTATATTATTAGTTGCTTCAGGATTTTTTTCAGCTTCAGAAACAGCTTTGTTTTCAATTAATAAATTTCATTTGAAGAAGCTGGAAAATACTAATAAGAAAAGCGATAAAAGGATTTTAAAACTTCTAAGTAAACCAAGGTTCCTTTTGATTACTATTTTGATGGGCAATACTTTAGTAAATATATCTATTTCTTCTTTTGCTACATTGTATGCTCTAAAATTAAAACAAGTACTTGGGTTAAGCCTGAGCAATTCAGCAGTTATTACAATTCAAATAATCATTACAACGATGGTGATTTTAGTTTTAGGAGAAATTCTTCCAAAATTGTTTGCATGGGCAAAATCGTATTCAATTGCCAAATTATCAACTATACCAATTCAAATAATCGGATTTGTTTTATGGCCGGTTCTGAAGCTGCTTGAAGTTTTCAGCAAGATAATCTCCTCTCAGAAAACAGATAATATGCAAAAAACCATAACTACAGAAGAATTTCATTCAATAATTAAATCACATAATCCAATGCATTCGTTGGAAGAACACGAAAAAAAGATATTATCCGGCTTGTTTAAGCTACCCAAAGCAGAAATTAGAGAAATTATGGTCCCCAGAGTTCATATCAATGCAGCTGGAGAAACTCAATCAATTGATGAAGTTAAAAAATTGATTATCGAATCTGGATATTCAAGAATCCCTGTCTATAGAAATTCAATAGACGATATAATAGGAATAATTTATGCTAAAGATATTCTTTTAAATCCTCAGACAGAAAGCATCTTAAAAGTAATGCGTCCGGCCTGGTTTGTTACAGAAAACATGAAGATTCAAACACTTCTGAATCAGTTCAAAAGCAAAAAAACACAGATTGCAATAGTTGTAGATGAATATGGTGGTACAAACGGTCTCATTACATTGGAAGACATTCTCGAAGAACTTGTGGGAGAGATACAAGATGAATATGATTCAGAAGTTACTCCTATCCTAACAAAAACTGATAATTACATCATAACTGACGGTATGTTAAGTATAAGAGAATTGAATAATGAAATGAATGTTGAAATTGATCCTGAGAGATTTGATAATATAGCAGATTATTTGTTGGAACTTTTCAACCATGTCCCGGATGTAAACGAAAAAACTATTGATGAAAACAGTATTGAGTATACGATATTAGACAGTAATAAGAAAAAAATAAACAAAATTAAAATCCAAAGATTGAAAGATCGGGATATTGAGACCTGAGAAGCTGTTAATTGTTTAATAAAGTCACAATGCCTATTAGATATAAGAGCAAAGCTTTAATTGTAATAATGTATCTCTGGTTGGCTGCAATATGGATTGTATCATCTTTACCCGGAGACTCACTACCAGAAATTGATCAATTAGGTTACGATAAAATTTGGCATGTAATTTCATACGCGGTTTTAACTTCATTATTCTTTGTTAATTATAAATCAGGTTATTTCGATAATATGTGCATAAAAGAAATTTTAATGTTATTAGTAATAGTAGCTTCTCTAGATGAAGCACACCAATATCTTATAAGCAATAGAGAAGTAGCGATATTTGATTTAGCGGCAAACATTTTTGGCATTGTAATAGGTCATGGTTTAGGGATTATTGTTTATGATAAAATTGGAAAACGTAAATCTAACAATCAATAACAAAGTAATCCTCAATCAAATTTCAGTCAATATACCCGATGATTGTATGACAGTCATCATAGGCAAAAGCGGTAGTGGAAAAACTATGCTGATGAAAACAATTGTCCAGCTATTCAGACCTCAGAATGGTATAATATCAATTGATGTTGATAAAATGGGTCCCCTCAAAAAAATCCCTTTAAATCTTATATCGATGGTTTTCCAGAATTCAGCTTTGCTGGATTCTTTTACCGTTTTCCAAAATATAGCTTTACCATTATATGAAAACTCTATGTATAAAGAAGAGGAAATTATAGCTAAAGTGCACGAGATATTGGGTTTTGTAGGATTAGATACAATTTGCGCGATGTATCCCTCTGAGCTAAGTGGTGGTATGAGAAAAAGAGTGGGAATAGCTCGAGCTTTGGTAACAAATCCAAGATATATTATTTTGGATGAGCCAACAACAGGCTTAGATCCAATAACAGCAAAAGGAATAATTAGTTTTATAAAATCTGTGATCATAAAAAGGCAGTTAATTCCCATAACAATTACGCATGACCCACTCTGTATAAACGAATTGGGAAACTACATAGTCATGATGGATGCCGGATCGGTATTTTACAGCGGGAAAAAAGAATCTTTGATGAAATGTAACGACAGTAAAACTCAAGAATTCTATGTAAGTTTTTTCATATAATAAAAAAAGGATACACCGTACTGTGTATCCTTTATTATGAAAGTTATATTACTTAATCAAAAGCATCTTTTTAGTTTCAATAGATTTATAAGCTTTTACCGTATAAAAGTAAACACCTGAGGAGACTTCATTATTCTTAGAATCTTTACAGTCCCAAACGAAACTTAAATTACCTTTCAAAGCATTTCCTTTGTAGAGTTGTTTTACCAATTGACCTTTTATATTGTATATTGAAAGCTCCATATTCTTCACATTTTTGTTTAGGATTATATTGATTTTGGTACTAACACTAAATGGATTAGGATAATTTTGTCTAAGTTGCAAAATCGATGAAGATGAGTTTGTGGTGTTATCTTCAAGAGAGACATTATCATAGATTTTTGCATACAATCCGAATATAGGTGTCTTTCCGCTTGAGCGTCCATCAGACCACAACACCACTGCTTTATTACTAGCAGGATTCTTGAAAACAGCAATTTGCCCATGTTGTTGAATTTTAATTTCATCACATACTACTGTTCCTGTATTAGGGCCAACTAAAGAGCCGTTATTATTAACAAATCTCATATACAAATCAGAATCTTCTTCAAGGTAGTCTTCCCATACTACCATCATATTTCCATTATGAAATCTTGAGATGTTAGGTGATGATTGAGTAGTATCTCTTTGAGCGACAAAAAAGCCATAATCACCCCAAAGAGGCTCTCCTTGTAAGGAATATCTTTGTATAGCAATATCTTGATTTGCCCCAGTTACACTTTCCTTCCAGACAAAAGTAACATTGTTGCCTCCAAGTAATGAAAACTCATCTTGTTCTCTTCCGTAATCTGCCATTGATACACCAGCGGGATCCCATAAAATCTGCCCTGTTGGAGAGATTAATTGTCCATACAAGTTTTTTATATCATCAATTCTAAAATCCAGCCATTCAATGAATATACCCAAATCAGTAATAACAGCTTTAGGCAAATATTGAGTTACTTCTCCGACTGTATAGTTTGAAGTTACCATGCCAAAATCTGACCATCCTGTTGCTGTAGACCCATCTTCAGAGTTAACAAGCTTTACCCATACATTTAACATGCCAAATGTATCAGGATTTACACTGTATCTGGTCCAAACATAATACCTGTCTACTAGAGCTTCTAATTGGCATTCAAATAAGGGATCACTTGATGGAATGTGAGATATTAAAACACCATTCGGTCCCCACATTTTTTGGTTTCCAATATACTTTTGTCCGTAAATATGGAAATAGTAAGTTGCACCAAAAGGAGTCTGTACTTCGTCTAAATTAGACCATCCAATATATAATGCACCATCATGATAAGATATTTTGGGGTTTTTCTGACTCAATGGATCGCTTTCTGTTACTGGTATACCACTATCTCCCCATAAACGGTTACCATTAGCATCTAACAATTGAGCATAAATTTTCGGATTTCCCGTTCTATTATCCTGCCATACAACTGCAATTTTATCATCAGGTAATACAACAGCAGAAAGATCATTTTGATCATATCCAGACAGTGTAGTTAACGCTCTACCGTTTTCCTCAAAGTCTATACTAGAATCAGAATTTATAATTTGATAAAATATTTGGTACCCTAAATTTGCATATCTTGTATCTTGCCACAAAACTATAGCGTCGTTTTGTCGAGGAAGCATAACAATTTGTTTTAAAGAAGCGTCTCCGCTTAGTCCCCAAAAAACTTGTACTCCATTTTGAGCTAATTGAGGCATCCCTTGTAAATTAAGAACCTGATAGTAAATTCCTACAGAGCCATCTCGCATATCCATCCAGTTAATATAAATATTATTTCCAGATCTTTTTACTAAAGAGCCAGATTGCTCATTTGGAGAAGTACATATTGGTTTTCCGCCTGTTTCCCATAACTCAAGCCCGTTAGAAGATAAATGCTGTGCATAAACATCAATATTTGGAGCATTGCCATTTCTTGAGTCATCCCATACGATAAAACAACCACCACTTGTATCCGCAGACAACCTAGGTCCACGTTGTCCGAAATTTGCAACAGCAACCGGAACACCATCTGGATTCCAAAGTTTCTGTCCATTGAGATTGATTTTTTGTGAGTACAAATCAGGATCATCGATTTCGTTTCTTTTATCTTCCCATACTATTATGACAGCATTATCACTAGTGTTAATAATTCGTGGGTTTTCTTGTGGTTTAGGATCTGGAGCATTATTATCAGAATACACTATGTATGGGTCAGGCCACATAACAACTCCATCAATACTAACACGTTGAGCATAAATATCGGGATGAATGTTTCTGGAATCCATCCATGTAAAAACAAATGAGTTATTGTT
>Ga0194111_10010108_pt1 | contig 10163 bp, 2 predicted proteins | sample TA2KigC300mmetaG_FD_146194 | JGI IMG/M metagenome (GOLD analysis project Ga0194111, IMG submission 146194) | Freshwater microbial communities from Lake Tanganyika, Tanzania - TA2015033 Kigoma Deep Cast 300m | ecosystem: Environmental > Aquatic > Freshwater > Lake | place: Tanzania: Lake... | reverse complement strand
AAGTTCGTCTCCGCAAGCCGTGCGGCCGTCGAGGAACTGCGGGGGCAGATCGCCAAGGGCAAGCAGGCCGCAGTCCCCCCACCCGTTCCCGAGGTGCAGGTTCGCGTGGATGAGGCCACCCGAACCATCACCACGGACAAGATCAAAGTGCGGTGGGACCCGAGCCACGCGAACCGCATCCTCGCTCTGGAACTGAACTCAGTCCCGGGCCTGAATCTCACCACCCCGGTGGTGCTGCGCCCCGAGGCCACCGGGGGCTGCGAGTTCACGGGCAACGCCGCGACTGCCGACGACCTCACTCTTGCGGGCCTCCTCATCGGGCTTCAGTGTGAAGCCCAGCAATGGACATCGCGCTATCTCGACTCTGCCCACAAGCGCGCCGAAGTCGCCACGAGGTGGCAGCGCGTCGGCCGTGCCCCTGTGGAGACGAGCTTCTGGCTCGCGGCTGACTCGGCGAGGATTGACTTCCAGCGCACCTTCCGCTTCTCCTCAACTCCGCACACGAACCGCCTGAAGGGGCTGATACCGTTCTACTGGTACACGAACGGCATCGGCCTGCCCTTCACGTACTCACGCGCGGGCAAGGAGCCTGGCCGCGCGACGGCCCAAGACTTTGGACTGGCGGTTGCCGACTGGGACGGACGCTGGGCCGACATGGGCCAGATCGCGTACTTCCACAAGCCGTGCGAACACGCCGTGACCCTGTTTGGCGATTGGGATGGCCAGGCGAAGGGCAGCCGCGCGGCCCCCGCGCTCTCCGAAATGAGGACCTTCACCTCGGACGTGACAATCTGCGGCGCCCTCTTCCTCCACGAGCAAGGGCTTGGGACGGAGGAGATCGAGAAGGAATACGAGAGGTTCCTCAAGCAACAGCGCGAGGTTCCAGGCGTCAAGCTCGCCACCGTATCCTTCACGGCGCCCGCCGAGAGCAAGGGGCTGGAGGCCATTTCGGAGGGCGAGGGCCAGTTCACCACCGCCGAGCGCGAAGGGAGGCCCGCGCTTTGCCAGGAGAGGGGCTATCTCTACTTCCGCGCGGCGGACGATTTCGCGAAGCTCTTCCAAGCCGACACGGGCAGGACAGCCCTCGTTACTACCTCCCTCCTGGACGCGACGCCGGGCACCGTGTGCATCGAGTATGATTCGCACATCGAGAACCCCGGCGAGCCAGTGGGGCTTACGGCCTGGAGGAGATCACAGCGGCGCAGCCTGCGGGGCACGGGCCGGTGGACCGAGGTCAAGTTCGAGTTGCCCGCCGCTCGGTTCGGACATCGGCAGAACTACGGGGCCGACTTCCGTCTGTGGCACGACGTTCCGCTCTCCGTGAATCAAGTAACTGTGACGGCGATTGAGGAGGAGCGGCCGCCAAACGTCCCTCCGCTGCTGGAGAAGGGCCTGGCGGCTGCCTTTTACGCGGGCCAGAACCACGAACGCTTCCTCGTCGCGCAGCGGGCCCCCTGGGTCAACTTCGACTGGCGCCTTGAAGCCCCGATGCCCAACGTGCCTAAGGACGCTTTCTCCACGCGGATCGTGGGTTGGCTCTACGTTCCCCAGGCCGGCGAGTACACCTTCTGGTTTTGGCGCGACGACGGGGTGCGATTCTACCTGGACGGGAAGAAGCTCATTGACGACTGGGCGCCACACATGGGCGCCTGCGAGCCCGCCGCCGTGCAACTCGGCGCCGGCTGGCACCGCCTGTGGGTCGAGCATATGGAGGTCTTGAATGAGGCCAACATCAGCCTCCATTGGCGCCGGGGCGACAGAGACGGCATCGTGCCGGCTACATTGTTCTACTGCGAGCGGGAGCTGCTCGAGCGCATCCGCCGCGACCCGACCCAGGACCCCTTCGCCGGCCTCAAGCCCGATACCCCCGTCAAGGGGATGGAGCAGCTCGCAGCGCCTCCCGCCGTTGAGCAGGCTGAATGGGTCTCGCTCTTCGACGGCAAGACGCTCGACGGCTGGGAGGTCAATAACCAAGGCGCGTTTGCCCATCACGGGCCGGTGCGCGTGGAGGACGGCCGGATTCTCATGTGCATGGGTGGCTACGGGACGGGCATTCGCTACAAAGGAGACGTTCCCAGCACAAACTACGAGATCGCTTGGGAAGGCATGCGGCTCCGTGGCCGCGACTGGTTCTCGATCCTCGTCTTCCCGGTCGGTTCCTCGTGGTGTAGGCTGGAAGCCGGAGGCAGGGGAGCGAACCGCGAGTCTGGGAATGCGTTCCACCTGGCAGAAGTGGACGGGCGAGTCTTTCCGGGGCCGATGACGTTCGAGAACGACACGTGGTACCGATTCAGGGTGCGGGTGACCGACGCCTATGTGGAAGCTTCAGTTGACGGTGGGCCGACCCTGAAAATCGCAAGAGCTGGCCGCCGGCTGTCCTCGATGGATCTCTACTCGACGTTTCAGCCGCTCGGCTTCTGCACATGGGGCTGTGATGCTGCACAGCGGAGCATACGGTTGCGCCGCTTGAAGCCGGAGGAGGGCGCACGCGCGCCCCTGCCCGAACGGCCGGGTGCCCGCTGGGCGCTCGAGTTCGACGGCCAGACCAGCTACGTCTCCATACCGTCCCTGCGCTATAGCGGCACGCACCCCATCACGGTGGAGGCGGTCGTCACGCTGCCGGCCGCGGGGTTCAGAGGCTGTGTGGTGGGCGACACCCAGTTTGGAGGCGTCTCCATTGACCTCAGCGGAGCCTACTGGGTCTTTCAGGTCCACGACGGACACCAGTATGTCAAGGCGAGGTCAGATGAGGCGGCGGTCGAGGGACGGGCCGTCAGTCTTGCGGGGGTGTTCGATGGCCAACGAGTCTCGCTCTACGTCAACGGCAGAAGGCAAAGCTCTGCGCTGGTGCTGAACGGCCCATTCACCGCCTCTGCGCTGCCTGTCACCGTTGGTGCAAGCCCGGCCCCCCCAGGGCCGGAGGCCCCTGGCTTTGACTGGCCCTTCAGAGGCATCATCCATTCGGTACGCGTCTCGAAGACAGCCCGGTACACGGCGGACTTCACGCCGCTACGCCGGTTCGCTGCCGATCCGGACACGTTGCTTCTTCTCCACCTGGACGAGGGCCAGGGCGACATTGCTCGGGACTCGTCGGGAAAGGGCCACCACGGCACCATCAAAGGGGCCAAATGGGTGAAAGTGGACGAATACGCCGCAGAGAAGGCAGCCCCGCCCCGCCTGGCGTGCCGCCTCCTCGCCACCCTCACGGGCCACGCCGGTTGGGTGACCTCTGTGGCCTTCTCCCCCGATGGCACCCTCGTGGCCACGGCCAGCCGCGACAGGACGTTGAAGCTGTGGGAGCCGGCCACGGGCAAGTGCCTCAGGACCTTCCAGGGGCACCTCGGCTGGGCGGAGTGCGTGGCCTTCTCCCCGGATGGCAAGCGACTCGCCTCCGCCAGCATGGACGGCACGGTCCGTGTCTGGGACATTGAGACCACCCGCTGCCTCGTGACGCTCGACCTTCAGCGGGTCCCCACGCGTGCCCTGGCCTTCCCCTCCGATGGCAAGTGCCTCGCCTCGGGCTCGGACGACGGCGTGATCAGGCTGTGGGACGTCGCTGCGGAGAAGTGCGTCAAGACGATGACGGACCCGGACGACCGCATGCAGGTGCAGTTCCTCACGTTCTCCGCGGACGGCAAGCGGATCCTCACCTGCGGCACGGACGGCAAGGCCAGGCTCTGGGACGCCGCGACCGGGGCATGCCTGCGCAAGCAGCTCGGGCCGACCCATGAAATCTGGTGTGTGGGCTTCTCCCCGGACGGCCAGCGGACGCTCTCGGTGGGCACTGACCCCGCCGTGCGGGTGTGGAGCGCCGACACGGGCGCGGCCCTGAAGGTCCTGCCGACGCCAACAGTCAACCGCGGCGTCTCGTTCTCCCCCGACGGCCGGTGGATCGCGGCAAGCGGCTGGCAAGGATGGCTCCACTTCTGGGATGCGGCCACATACGAGCGGCTTGAGAGCTTGAGAGGACACCAGGCCGACATCTTCAAGCACGCCTTCTCGCCCGACAGCAAGCGCCTGGCCTCGGCCGGCTTCGACAGCCTGGCCAAGGTCTGGGAACTCGTGCCCGGAGGCCCGGCCGAAGAGAAGCCTCTAGTGGGGGCCGGCGAATGGACCCCGCTCTTCGACGGCAAGACGCTCGACGGCTGGTCGGTGGCGAAGAAGCTCACGCATCCCTTCGTTGGCGACGGCACGGGTGGGGAGGTGTACGTGAAGGACGGACAGCTCGTCCTCGAACCCGGGCGACCAATGACCGGGTTCGCGTGGACGCGGGCCTTTCCCGAAACCGACTATGAGATCGAGCTGGAGGCCACGCGGCTGGAAGGTCACTGTGATTTCGCGTCCCTCACGTTCCCAGCCGGGCAGGAGCACTGCACGCTTCACGGCGCCTATGACGGCCAGTTCGTGGGATTGTCCCGGGTGGATGGACTGGAATGCCGCAACAACGAGACCCGTAGAGCCTTCCGTTATGAGAACGGCCGCTGGTACCGCATCCGTTTGCAGGTGACGGCAGCTAGGGTCCGGGCCTGGATTGATGAGACGCCAGTCGTTGACTTCGCTAGGGCGGGCCACGTTCTGACCCCCCACTTGCCAGAGCTCCGGCCCTTCGGGGTGTGGAACTGGGAGGGGAAGTCGGCGGTCCGAAGCATCCGCGTGCGCCGGCTGAAGCCCGAGGGCGCTGAGGCCCCCCAGGGGCGCGCCGAATGTCGGCTTCTGGTTACGCTCAAGGGCCATTCCACCTGGGTGGTCTGTGCCGCGTTCTCTCCAGACGGCAAGCGGGTGGCCTCGGGCGCCGGAGATAGGACGGTCAAGCTGTGGGACGTCGCAACGGGGCAGTGCCTGAAGACCTTCCGTGGCCATCTGGAGCGGGTGGAATCCGTCGCGTTTTCCCCCGATGGCCAACGGCTCTTCTCCTCAAGCTTCGACAAGACGGTTCGTATCTGGGACGTGGACAAGGGCGAGTGCATCAGGACCCTCGTGGGCCATACAGATACAGTGAGCGGCATGGCCCTGTCCCCCGACGGCAAGCGCGTCGCATCCGGCTCCGCGGACGAGCGGATCAGGATCTGGGACACCGCTACGGGGGAATGCTTGAGGATACTCACAGACCCAACTGGCCCAATGCACGTGCGAACCATCGCCTTCTCCCGGGATGGCAGCCGCATCGTGTCCGGAGGCCACGACGGGCATTTGAGGTTCTGGGACGTGGAGACGGGCCGTTGCCTGAGGAAGTGGCCGGCAGCTTCCGGCAAGCTCTGTGCCGTGGTGATCTGCCCCGATGGCGAACGAATCGTCTCGGTCGGGGATGATCTGGCCGTCAAGGTCTGGAGCCTGGCAACTGGCGCAAGCCTCAAGGTCATCGAAACCGCGGGGCAGAACCGTGGCCTCGCCGTCTCGCCGGACGGCAAGTGGATTGCAACGGGCACCGACTACACCGGCATCCTCCGGTTCTGGGACGCCGCGACCTTCGAGCCCGTCTGCACCGTCAAGGGGCATCAGTCCGCCGCTTTCAAGCTCGACTTCTCCCCGGACAGCAAGCGGCTCGCCTCCGCCAGCTTCGATGGCACGGTCAAGGTCTGGGCAATCGCGCCGGGCGAAGGCGTGCCAGCCGATGCGCCCGCGGCAGCTCCCCACAAGCCGCTAGCCCTCCCGCCGGGGGGCCAATGGCTCTCGCTCTTCGACGGCAAAACCCTCGACGGCTGGCGGGTCGTGCCCGCGGCCGGCGGCGGCAGAGCAGGAAGCGTAGAGGTGCGGGACGGGCAGATCGTCCTCGGCGCAGGCACGCCACAGACCGCCATCGCCTGGGCGGGCGGCTTCCCGACGACCGACTACGAGGTCCGCGTTGAGGCTACGCGCATCCTCGGCCGGAGCGACTTCTGCTCCATCGTCTTCCCTCTTGGAGCGGCGCATTGCACTTGGGTCATCGGCGGCTACGGCGGCGAGACCACGGGGATCACGCTCTTTGACAACTCCCAAGCCAACTGGAACGAGACCACTCAGACGCTCGCCTTCCAACAGGGGCGCCAGTACCAGGTCCGCCTCCGCGTCACCAAGGCCAGGCTCCAGGGGTGGGTTGACGACGAGCAAGTGCTCGACAGCATGACGGCGGGCCATACGTTCGCCCTGCTGGGCTTCGCCCAGCAGGGCGCGCCCTTTGGCGTATTCGCCTCGAACACCACCGCAGGCCTGCGGAGCATCTCCGTCCGAGCAGTCACGCCCGGGCCTGACGACGGCCCCCGGCCCGATGAGCCGCCGGCCGGCGCGAAGCCCGTCGAGACCGCCACGGTCGCCGTCGCCGCGCGCGTCAACTGGTTCGACACGGGGCTCTACCTGAGCCAGGGCAAGGCATACGAGCTTTCGGCTTCGGGGCGGTGGGGCACCTGCCCCTGGCTGCCCACCTATAGCGCCGAAGGGATACCGGGACGGCCCGACCCGCGTAGTCCGCTCGTAGGCACCGATGTGCTGTTCGCCCTCGTCGGCCGCGTGGGCGCGCTCGGGAGGCCCTTCCACGTGGGGGAAAGGCTCGGCCTGACCCCTGAGACGACCGGCCGCCTCTACCTGCGGATGAACGACGTCGTCACCTGGGACAACTGGGGCAGCCTGCGCGTCACAGTCGCCGGGCCGCTCCTGGCCGACGCGGACGGACCGCTCCTCGCCCGCTTCACCAATGAGGTCCGCAAGCTCAGCCCGGAGGCGAAGAGCGACTGGACCGACAGCGGCGTCGCCGTGCAGCCTGGGGATGAGCTGCTCATCGCCGCCGCCGGCACATGGCAGGCTGGACCGCTGAGGCCACCAGCAGATGCTGACGGCTACCAGGAGATGCTGGCGTTCCTTCGCCGCGGCGCACTCGTGGGCAAGATCGGCGAGCAGGGGCGGCCATTCCACGTCGGCCAGCTCCTGCTCCTCGATGCCACCAAGGCGGGCAAGCTCTACCTTGCGATGAACGACGACGCGCGCGACGACAACCAGGGCAGCCTCATCGTGACCATTTCCGCTCCTGCCACCAGGCCCAGGCTGCCGGACGGGAAAGCCGGTGTGCCGACACCTCTTGCCCCGAAAAAGCCAGAGGGCAAAGCTGAAGAGCCCCCGCCGCCTCCTCCCCCGAAGACGCCAGAGGAGGTGCTCCATGCCGCTCTGAAGGGCAAGAACCCGGACTACACGGGGCAGGGCAAGTGGAAGGCGGTCGGTGCCAACCTCGAGGACATGGTGCTGAAGGGCTGCAACGTGGCTGACCTTTCTCCGCTCAAGGGCATGAAGATCACCGGGCAGCTCGACTGCGCCCAGAACCGCATCCGCGACCTCGGCCCGCTCGCCGGCATGCCCCTGAGCCACCTGGTCTGCTCCCAGAACCAGATCGCCGACCTCTCGCCCCTCAAGGGGATGGGCCTGCTCGTGCTCTCCTGCGCGGCAAACCAGGTCGCCGACCTCGCACCCCTCGATGGGATGAAGCTCCAGTGGCTCGACTGCGCCGGGAACCGCGTGAGGGACATTGCCCCGCTGAAGGGCATGCCGCTCGAACGCCTCGACTGCGGCGGCAACCAGCTCGCCGACCTCAGCCCCATCCTCGCGCTGAAGGAGCTGCGCCATCTCGACTGTAGCCGCAACCCGATTGCGGCCCTCCCGCCGCTCAAGGGCACGAGCCTGGTGTTCCTCGAATGCTCCGGCACGCGGGTGACGGACCTCTCGCCCCTGGCGGGAAGCCAGTTGAAGGCCCTGGGGATCAGCGGCCTGGAGGTCGCCGACCTCTCAGTGCTGCGGGACATCCCCTTGATCAGGCTGGCCTTCTCGCCGGGCAAGGTGAAGGGGGACCCTTCGACTTCGCTCAGGGCAGGCCTGGCCGTCCTCCGCCAGCACAGGACCCTTCGCTTCCTGGGCCTCGACTGCGCGTGGCAAGAGGCCCAGACCCCCGTTCAGGAGTTCTGGGAGCAGTGGGACGCGAAGCACGGGAAGAACTGAACCCTTCCCCTTGATTCAGGAGGAATCCGATGGCTGCGTGTGGCTGGACAAGGCAATGGGCGTTGGCGCTATTCGTCCTCTCTGCGGCGCTGTTCGGCGGCTGTGGGAAGGAGGAGAAGACGGCCAGCAAGGACAAGCAGGCGCCAGACAAGGCCCAGGTACGACCCGGGCAGCAGGAATCAGGGGTCGCAAAGGTGGAACGGGCGCCGGAGAAGAAGGAGGAAGCGCCGCAGAAGGCACAGGAATTGAAGGGGTTGCAGAGCCTTGACCTCAGAGGGAGGCAGGTTGGGGACACCGGCCTTGCTGACGTGAAGCAGTTGAGGGGGTTGCGGGACCTCGACCTTGGATTCACGGACGTGACGGATGCCGGCCTTGCCCACCTGGAGGGATTGGGGGGGTTGCAGAGGCTTGACCTCAGTCAGACGCGGGTGACGGGCGCCGGCTTGGTTCACTTGAGAGAGCTGAGAGGGTTGCGGGAGCTTAGCCTCTTCAACGTTAAGGTCACGGACGCCGGCCTGGCTCACCTGAGCGAGTTGAAGGGGCTGGAGAGCCTTAACCTCAGGGGGACGCAGGTCGGAGACGCCGGCCTCGCTCACCTGAAGGGGTTGAGGAAGCTGCGGGAACTCAACCTCGGCTTCACGGCTGTGGCCGATGCCGGCCTCGCTCACCTGAAGAACTTGAATGAGCTGCAATCGCTCAACCTTTGGCAGACTAAGGTGACTGACGCCGGCCTCGCTCACCTGAAGGAGTTGAAGGGGCTACGGACACTCACCCTTGGTCGGACTAGGGTGACTGACGCGGGCCTAGCTCACCTGGAGGAGTTGAAGGGGTTGCAGTCGCTAAACCTTGATTGGCAGCCGGTGACTGATGCCGGCGTTGTTCACCTGAAGGAGTTGAAGGGGTTGCAGGAGCTCCACCTTAGCATGACGCAGGTGACTGACGCCGGCCTGGCTCATCTGGGGGAGTTGAGGCTGTTGCAGACTCTTCACCTTAACTGCACGAGGGTCACTGACGCCGGGCTGTTCCACCTCAAAGAGTTGAAGGAACTGCGGAAGCTTGTCCTTACGGGCACGAAGGTGACGGACGCCGGCTTGGCTCACCTGAAGCACTTGGCGGCGTTGGAGGCGCTCGAGCTTTGGGGCACGAAGGTGACGGATGCCGGCCTTGCCCACCTGAAGGAGTTGGAGGGGTTGCGGTCGCTGCTCCTTACCAAGACACAGGTGACTGACGCCGGCCTTGCTCACCTGAAGGAATTGAAGGGATTGCACACGCTCTACCTCGACGAAACGCAGGTGACGGACGCCGGCCTGGGTCACCTCAAGGAGTTGAGGGAACTGCGGGGCCTTGCGCTTCGCAAGACCTTGGTGACTGACGCCGGCATCGCCGAGTTGAAGAAGTCGCTGCCCAACGTCACCGTATGGCGATGACGACATGGGCGAGGCGGCGCGACGCAAGGACGCGTTGGCCATGGGAGGAAGATGGGACCTGACCAGGAGCCTTCTGTCAGGAGGAATCCAATGGCTGCGTGCGATAGGGCAAGGCAATGGGCGTTGGCACTGTGCGTCCTTTCGGCGGCGGTGGTGACAGGCGGCGAGGAAAAGGCCGTCCCACCGGAGAGGGAGCCGGCCCGCCAGTTCAACTCCAAGCTGCGGTTCAGCGTGTGGGCTCAGGTTGAGGAGGACGGGCCTACCAAGAGCCTCGGCGACACGCCGAGCGAACAGCCGCTCGCTATACCTTCCTGCCGCAGGTGGTGGGTGCGGCCGTTGGGGGATCGGCCCGACTTGGCGGCGGTCGCCAAGGAACTGGACGCGCAGGAGATCCCAGGGCTGAAACTCTCCGCTCCTGCATCGGATGGCGATCTGGTGCACGTGAAGGAGTTGAAGGCCTTGCGGTGGCTCGATCTCTTTGGCACGAGGGTGACGGACGCCGGCTTGGCCCACCTGACGGACTTGACGGGGTTGGAGTCACTCAACCTCACCTCCACGCAGGTCACTGACGCTGGGCTGACTTACCTGAAGGAGTTCAAGGGGCTGCGAGAGCTCCGCCTTATGGTCACGAAGGTGACGGACGCCGGCCTAGCCCCAACTCAAGCGTGATTTTTTCAGAACCCTGAGCAGAATGGCTCGAAATGCCCGATCCCTGTGGGTAGAATGTGTTTGACAGAAGACACGTCCTCCCGCAGGAAAGGGCATTTCGAGTGAACAGCA
>Ga0194111_10010106_pt1 | contig 10164 bp, 15 predicted proteins | sample TA2KigC300mmetaG_FD_146194 | JGI IMG/M metagenome (GOLD analysis project Ga0194111, IMG submission 146194) | Freshwater microbial communities from Lake Tanganyika, Tanzania - TA2015033 Kigoma Deep Cast 300m | ecosystem: Environmental > Aquatic > Freshwater > Lake | place: Tanzania: Lake... | reverse complement strand
GGGTGTATCTGCAGGTTTCCGAAGGTTCGGGTGGTTATCCCGTGGGCATAAAGGTAGTCGAAAGCGACGACGTCAGGATAGCAGCGCCCATGGACATACCAGCAGGCTATCTTGTTGAAATGGGCAAGAGGATATGCCGTGAGGCAGGCGCCGGCGCGGTGGCCTATGACATCAGCAGGAGGCCCCCTGCTACCATAGAGCTATTCTAGCACGAACTCCAACCCTTCTCATGGCCTACAATGAGCTGAACAGGCTGAAGTGGACAGGCAGGCTTGCAGACGCCAGAGTGACCATCAGACATCGCGGCGCGCCGAATGACGAGATGGCCGTATCAGGCAGGGACATCACCGAGGTCAGGAAAACATTTTTTCTCTACAGGAACGACAGGGATGGCGACGAGGTTCATATCCCCATGCACCGAATATTGAAGATAGAGTCCGAGGGGAGGGTCTTATGGCAGAAGCGCGGCAAAAGCCGCTGAAGCAAGCGAGGCTCTGGGAAATAGATGCCGCGCGGGGTGTCGCGGTGCTGATGATGATAGCCTTCCACGTCCTGTTTGACCTCAGCTACTTCAGGGGCGTGAGCGTCATCCTTGACTCTGGTTTCTGGCTTGTGTTCGCGCGTGTCACGCTTGCCATGTTCCTGCTGCTGGTCGGAATCTCGCTGAGCCTGAGTTATGCAAGGAACAGGAGGACAACAGCCCATTACCTGAAACGGGGGATGAAGATTTTCTGTTACGGCCTCGCCATCACAGCCATCACACTCGCCGCATTCCCGCAGAGCGCGATATGGTTCGGCGTGCTGCACTGCATCGGCGTGTCAATCATATTGGCAATCCCGCTGCTGCAATACAGGAGGCTGAACCTCCTTCTGGGTCTGGCATTCATCATCGCAGGCTCATGCCTGGCTGCCTTCACGTTCGGCTTCCCGTGGCTACTCTGGCTGGGCTTCCAGCCCGCGGCCTTCTACACATTTGACTACGTGCCGCTGCTGCCGTGGTTCGGCGTGGTGCTGGTCGGGCTGTTTCTGGGGAAGGTTCTCTATGCAAACAGAAAGCAAAGGAAGCAGCTGCCATACACAGGGCAGCTCTGCTGGCTTGGCAGGCATTCGCTGCTCATCTACCTGATACACCAGCCCATTCTGGTCGGGCTTCTCTTGTTCGCTTTTGGCGGCATGTGATATCTTGTTTCTTAACGAGCAGGCACTGCACTTAACCAAAGGCAAAGCCGTTTTTAACCAGCCAAGCCAATCTTATAGCATGTTTGAAGTAGTCTTCCTCGGGACAGGCAGCGGAATCCCGTCCAGGCGCAGGAATCACGCGGCAATCTGGATAAGGCACGAGGGCGACTGCATGCTCTGGGACTGCGGCGAGGGCACACAGCGCCAGCTCCTGCAGGCAGGCCTGAACTTCATGAAGATAGACCGCATCTTTATCACGCACTGGCACGCGGACCACTGGGCAGGGCTGATAAGCCTGATACAGACCATGAACCTTGAGAAGAGGAGGAAGCCGCTCTGCATCTACGCGCCCGAGGCGGGAAGGTTTGTCGGCGACCTGCTGGACATGGACTACTGGGGCCCGCGCTTCAGGATTGTGCCTGTTGACGTGCCTTCTGAGGGCAAGGAGATAACCAAGCTGTGGGAGACCGAGAACTTCGTCGTCAGCTCCACGCCTGTCAAGCACACCGTGCCTGCCGTTGCCTATTCGGTCAGGGAGAAGGACAGGTGGAACGTTGACCTGGAGAAGGGCAAGAAGTTCGGGCTCAAGCAGGGGCCGCTGGTCGGCAAGCTGAAGGAGCAGGGCAAGGTCACGCTCAAGGGCGTGGAGATAAAGCTGCACGACGTCGGCATCCTGAAGAGGGGCGCGAAGGTCGCCTATTCCGGCGACACCAAGCCCTGCGCCACGCTGCTCGCGCTGGCAAAGGACGCGGACCTGCTCATTCACGACGCCACATTTGCCGAGGAGGATGAGAGCAAGATGCACACAGGCGCGACCGATGCCGCCGAGGTGGCCAAGCAGGCGAGCGTAAAGCTCCTCGCGCTCACGCACTTCTCGCGCCGCTACCTTGACATGAAGCCCATAGAGAAGGAGGCGAAGGCAGTCTTCCCGAACACGAAAATCGCCGAGGATTTTCTCAAGCTGGAAGTGAGGGCGGAGTGACAGCTGTTTATAAGATTTTGCAAAATCTTTATATATTAGGTAATTTTAGTATGAAGCAGTGATAATTTGCTGATGGTGTTACCATGGGAATGTTTTCATTCGTGACAAACAGGACGCTGCCGGACAAGGCGGGCAAGGAGGACGCCGGCCACGTCAAGGCGTTCGTAAAGACTGGAAGCACGACGCTGGAGGGCGAATACACCTGCCCTGACTGCGGGAGTTCAGGGAAGATAAACCAGGCATTCAGGAGGCCGCTGGTGATAAAGTGCGGCGGCTGCGGCGAGTCGCTGAGGCTGCCGAGGCTCAAGGACTCCATAAAGGCTGAGAAGAGGAAGGGGCTCTGAAAACCCTAGAGCAAAAGACGCTTTTGTTGCGAGTGCGTGTCCGCTGAGGACAACCAGCTTTCTACGGCTTTGCAGAATGATGGCGCTTTGCATGTTCAGGACAAAACCTAAGCATTCTGCGCATGTGCATCCGCGCAAAGATTATCGGGCTTGGGCAGGGGAGAGAGGGACGTATTTTTTCCGCAGCGCCGATTCCGCCGGCTGTCCCCAAGCTGTTTTCATGAGGACGAAAACCATATTTACTAAGGGAAACAATATTAGCATATGAGACTGAAGGCTCTGCCTGAAGGACATGAGAGATACAGGAGGATGCTCTCATGAAACTAAAGCCTTCCCTGCCCTCGGTCAGGCTGCAGTTCAGGTATGTTTACGAGATAATCCCTGTCATAGTGGGCTCTGTCATACTGCTGCTTAACTTCTACTTCGTCCAGCCAATCCTGCCCGCCATAACGCCCATGATAAACGTGGTCGGCGCGCTGATAGCAGTTGTCCCGCCGACGCTGTTCTTCTACTCGCGCTACAAGGCCGGGAAGCAGATAGAGCAGCAGTTCATATTCTTCATAGAGGACCTGACCCAGAGCATCAACTCAGGCATGACGCTGCCCATGTCGCTGAAATACTGCTCAAAGAGGAACTACTTCTCGCTGTCGCCCTACGTCAATGAGCTGGCTGCGCAGGTGGACTGGGGCATACCATTCAGGAAGGCGCTGACAACCTTCGCGAAGAACACCAGATCCAAGCCCATCCACAGGGCTGTCACCACAATCATACAGACCTACAACATGGGCGGGAAGGTTTCAGACACCCTGAGCGCTGTGGGCAAGTCCCTTGTAGAGATAGGCAAGATAAAGGAGGAGCGGACAGCCTCAGTCCACTCGCAGATAGTCACGTCCTACCTGCTCTACTTCGTCTTCATATTCATCCTCATCATACTGCAGACCTTCCTCATCCCTGCGCTCAGCATGCCTGAGATTCCCGGCGTGGCGATAAGCGCGCCCTCCGCAACCCAGACAGGGCAGGCCTATTCATCCGGTTTCATCAACTTCATCATAGTGCAGGGCTTCTTCGCAGGGCTTGTCACGGGCAAGATGGCCGAGGGCTCCATAGTCGCGGGGTTCAAGCACTCCATACTGCTCATCACGACAGGCTACACGCTTTTCAGCTTCACGTCGCAGTTCCAAGTGAAATTATTTTGAAGGTCATTATCGGAGGTTATTTTATATACGAAGCAGGTGCAATATAGAATATAAGATGATGCTGATGGGCGGGAAAAAGGGCGTTTCTCCAGTGATAGCCACCATACTGCTCATAGCCGTGGCCATATCCGTGGGCATCATGGTGACGACCTGGATAACGCACTGGGTGGTCACGCAGACCAGCTCGCAGTCCATAGCATGCGCCATAAACACCAACTATGTCATTGATACCGCAGAGTTCAACAAGAGCACGGCATTGAACAGCACGCTCCTGCTCAAGGTCACAAACAGGGGCTCTGAGGGGCTTTATGGATTCGGCGTGGTGCTTGACAACGGGACAACCATAATGATGCTGAATTCCACCAGCAGCCTCATCAGCCAGGGCGGCATAAGTTCTGGAAACAAGCTTGGAAGGGAGCAGCCGGTTTACGTGGCGGTAAACCTCACTAACACAACAGCCGGTCACACGCGCCTAGGCTGCACGCTGACCGAGGTGAAGGTCACGAACGACGCATGCCCCGCGGTGTCGGCCAGAACAACAACCATAACAAAGAACTGCTGATTTATAAGAAGGCGCGGATAAAAGATAAGTGAGAAGGTATGAAAAGGTTGAAGGGCATATCACCGCTGGTTGCGACGATAATGCTTATAGCGTTCACGCTTATCATAGCAGGCATAATATCCGCCTTCGTGGTCAATTTCACGAACACCCAGCAGATGCAGATAAAGACCTGCACAGAGGCCAAGGTGCTGCTGCAGCGCGCGGCTTACGATTCGGTGTCAAAGAACCTCACCCTGACCATCTACAACTACGGCAGGGTGGACCTCAGGTTTGAAACGCTGCTTTCATACTCGAACACAACAGAACATCCCGGCGGCTTGGTGAAGCCCAACAGGACAGTTGATGTGGCGGCTGGCAGGATATCCGTATTCGACGTCGTTGATGTGACCAATGACCTGGACACTGTTACCATAAGGTCAACCCGCTGCGACAGCCCCTGCTACGAGTGCCCAGGCGCCCAGGACTTCCTGAGATACACTGACATAAAGGGTCTCGGCTACACCTAGTTCTTAAGTAAGGGATACAATTATTTTTACTCCGAGGAAGGCGAAAGCTGAAACCTCCGCTTGACCAAATTCAGCAAAGGAGTCCGCAAACAAGAGTGAGGCGAAATAATTATGTTTAAGCAGGTCATAGCCGTGCGCGCAGACCTCAAGCTGGGCAAGGGCAAGCTTGCGGCGCAGGTCGCGCATGCCTCGCTTGGCGCCTACCGCTACGCAGGAGGCGAGGCGAAGTTCGCATGGGAGCATGACGGCGAGAAGAAGGTCGTGGTCAAGGCCAGGGACGCCGGAGAGCTCGCCAGGCTGGAGAAAAAGGCCAGGTCGCTCGGCATACCCTGTGCGCTGATAACCGACGCAGGCAGGACGCAGGTGGAGGCAGGCACGATGACCGCTATCGGCCTCGGGCCTGCTGACGAAAAGGCGCTGGACAGCATTGCAGGCCACCTGAAGCTTATGTGAGAACTGAGGTTCTCACAGCTATGCTGCTGATGCAGCATATGATGTGATATTAATATAAATTAAACCACCGCATTAGACAAGAAGGTAACACCGCATTGAACAAGGGAATCAAGCGGTTCGTTGGTCAAGCGGTCTCGGTACTAAGGACAAAGCGAAGGGTATGCCGGACATAAAGGTTCCGAAGAAGATGCTGGAAGAGGAGAAAAAGGAGGATTCAAACGAGATGCAGAATGAAGTAATCCTTTACCAGCTGCTGCACAGGCAGCTCAACCAGCTGAGCGCCGAGGCCGAGTCTGTCGAGCGCAAGGCTGTTGAGGCAGCGGCAACCAAGCAGAGCCTGAAGGAACTCAAAAGCCCGAACGACCTGCTGATGCCCATAGGCAGCGGCTGCTACGTGCACGGAAAATTTTCCAACGCAAAGCAGGTGCTTGTTGACATAGGCGCGGGCGTGCTGCTGCCCAAGAACCCTGCTGACGCCGAGGCGTTCATAGCCGACAGGGAAGCCCAGATAACAAGGCTGAAGGCAGAGCTGCAGGGCGAGGCCGCAAAAATAGTCAATGAGATGAACAGGATTGCGACGAAAGTGAAGAGATAGTTCTGTTTCAGTAATCTGTTTTTAGAAAAGACTCCCTGTTCCGGCGGGACAAAGGGCGGTAATCACTCTAAGGTTTTACGTAACCGGAACTTGCGCCCGTGCGATGCCGCGCCCTGACATTCTTTCCCTAAGAATGTCAGCGGCTCACCGGCAGCAAGGTTGTCCGGCCGGAATTCGAGAATCGGAAAGAGGAGAAGGCAGGGTCACCGGGGCGCATCGCGGCGGACACCCGCGGTCAAGACCGCGGCAGTTTCGCCGTCGAGAAGTTGTTTGAGGATCATCCCCAATCAAACATTACCGCCGAGCTTAAAAGTCGGACAGGTAGGCCTGACCAAATGCATGATGCAGTTCCAGTCCACCGCATTCATCCGAGCCATACCTGTCAAGTATTTTTTGTCGGCGAAGTTAATAAAACTTTCGATTTTCCCAAAAAGTTCCCAGATGAAAACAAAACAATCAACCGTAGCCGCCGTCGACTTTCAGCATGCTACCTGTTATATAGCTTGCGTCGTCGGATGCCAAGAAAAGGACAGCCTTTGCAATTTCTTCCGGCTCGGCTAATCTTCCAAGATAAATCTTTTCCGTTTCTTTCTTGATGAAGTCCTTCGGAAGGTTCTTGTTCATTGCTGTATCAACCCATCCCGGCGCGATTGAATTGACCTGTATATGTGGCGCCAGCCCTTTTGCCAAGTCCCTTGTCATTATTGCGACCCCCGCCTTTGAAGAGTCGTAGTCTATTGCGTCGGGATTGAAGCTGTCTATGGCATTCGTTGATGATATGTTAACAATCTTCCCGTATTTTTGTTCGAGCATGCACCGCGCGGCATATTTTGAGCACAGGAACGTGCCTATAAGGTTGACGTCAAGCGTTCTGCTCCATTGCTCCCTCGTGCGTTCCATCAACGGCACATCAAAAACCACACCTGCATTGTTTACCAACACGTCAACACGACCGAACTTTTTTATGACCTCTTCAAACATGTTTTTGACCTGTTTCTCGTCGGAGACATCGCACTTTATGACCATGGCCTTTGAACCGAGTTTCTCTATTCTTCTGGCAGCATCTTCAGCTTCGTCGCGTGATTTGGAATAATTCACTATTACGTTTGCGCCTTCCTTCGCAAACAGCAGGGCTGTTGCCTTCCCTATTCCCCTGCTGGAGCCTGTTACAAGAACGACCTTGCCTTTGAATCTCACATATATAGTTGGCTTGCGGCTTAAAAATCCTAAAAGCAGCTACTTGTGCTCGTACTTCTCCTTGAGCTCGATGTCTATCTTGACGTCCTCGGGGATGGGGATGCGGACGACCTGGCGCAGCGCGCGCTCATTGGCGCCGATGTCAACAATTCGCCTGTGTATGCGCATCTCCCAGCGGTCCCATGTGGCGTTGCCGTGGCCCGTCCCGTCGCCGCAGGGCGTCTTCAGGGTCTGGACCTTCAGCCTTTTCGTGGGGAGCGGCATGGGCCCGCGCACTGACACGCCGTACTTCTTGGCTATGTCCCTTATCTCGTTGCAGATAGTGATAATCTCGTCTATGTTTCTTCCGGCCAGCTTGATGCGCGCATACTCCATACATTTCGCCTTGTCCTTGTCAACGGACCTGCTTGTTGTCCTTGTTGAATGCAGGATTTTAACTTATATCAATATCAACCTTACCTCTTGGACCTTTGCTTATATCTTCGTGCCCCTTGCGACGACCTCGGCGGCTTGTGGGGCTCTGTCCTTCGCGGGTCCGCAATGAGCATGTTCCTGTCATAGTCCATGTACTTCTTCCTGAGCTCAGGGCCGGCCAGCTGCGCCAGCCCCTTCGCTATTGCAAGCCTCGCGGCATCGGCCTGCCCGAGTATGCCGCCGCCCTTTGCATTCACCCTGATGTCATAGGCCTTCCATGCGTCGCCCGCGAGTATGAGCGGCTCCATGAGCTTCATCCTCACGAAGGGGTTTCCAATCCGCTCAAGCGGTGTGGCGTTCACCTTGACGATGCCCCTGCCGGGCCTTATGCTCACCCTTGCGACAGCCCTCCTGCGCTTGCCTGTCTCAAACACGTAGTTCTTCGGCTCCGCGGCTTCCTTGGCTTCCTTCTTGACAGCCTTCTTTGTCACCATATTCACCACAACTTCTTAGCCCCCAGCTTCACCGATATCTCGGCAATCTCCATGCGCTTTGAGCCCAATCTGCCTGCCGCATCCGCGGCTCGTCTCCTGCCCTCAGCGGCGGGTTTTTCAAACTTCCTGCCCTTCAGTTCCGCAGGCACTGACTTGTAAACCCTCAGCCGCCTGAACGCCTCCTTGCCGCGCGCGGTGTGGAACGGCAGCATGCCGCGTATCATCCTTCCGAGCATCTTCTCAGGCTCGCGCGGGTAGAACGGCCCGTGGTACATGTCGCCGCGGTCGTGCTTCTCCTTGAACAGATTTTCCGTATAAACCCTGTCGCCGCTGACAACCGCCTTCTCCGCATTGATTATGAAGACAGAGTCGCCATTGAGCAGCTGCTTGGCCGCGACGGATGCCAGCCTTCCTGCAATCTGGTTTGAAGCGTCAAAATATCTTTCAGCCATAAATCATCCCATTACCCTTATCCTTGAAACCGCCTTGCCGTCCAGCTCGCTGATGTCCATGCATTTCCCGCCCGCCTTCTCTATCTTCGCCCTGGCAGAAGCCGAGAACCTCAGCGCGGCAATATTCAGCGGCTTAGTCAGCTCGCCCTTGCCCAGCACCACGCCGGGCACGACTATGGTTTCCTTCGCCTTCGCGAACCTCTCAAGCCTGTCAAGGCCGACTTCATAGCCCTGCCTGCGCGGCCTGTTGAGCCCCCCGGCTATGGCCTTCCACGCGCCCTTCTCATGGCCCTTCCTGTTGAATTCCTCAATCAGCTTCTTCAGCGCAGGGTTCTTGTTTCTCACTTTCATATCATCATCCGTTTTGTTACATTCAGTTCTTGTTAATTTAAATATCTTCGGCGCATGCGGGATAGAGGATTCGAACCTCTGAAGGCGTTGCCCACGAGCCGGCATGCGCCGGCAGGTTCTAAGCCAGCAGATAGCCCAAGTTTTTCCGTAACGCTCATGTCACTTCGTGACATGGCGCGCCTGACAGGCTTTGCCTGTCAGTTGCGACGCTTTTCCAGCAATTGAGCCGAAAAGGGTTTCTTGAGTCTGCCCCCTTTAACCGCTTGGGTAATCCCGCGTAGCTAAATCTTAGCCACATTCCTTTAAAATAAGAAGCCTACTCAATCGTCCTCAGGTCGTGCTTGATGCGCTCAATCTGGTCGTAGAGCCCCTTGACATAGTCGTCTATCTCCTTCGGGGTCTGCACGTCTGCGGGCTCAACGCCCTCTATGCGTATGAGCTTGGAGTCCAGCAGCGCGAGCAGCGTGTTGAACCTGTCCAGCGCCTTGTTGGCTATCTCCAGCCCTGTCTTGAGCTCGTGCTCCACGTCGGCTATGGCGTCCATGGCGTCGCGGAGCCCGACAGAGAACGACTTCAGCTCCTGCACGTTCTTGAGCACGTCCCTGTACTTGTCTATCTTGATGAAAAGCGGGGGGGCTGCCGGCTTCGCCGGAGCCCTTGGCTCCGCCTCGGCAGGAGACTCTGCTGACGGCATGGGAAGCTCGGGGAGCTTCGGCGCCTTCTTTTTGCCCAGAACCATAATTACCGCTTAAATATTATGCAGAGCAACTTAAAAGCGTAACTTAGGAAGACAGCGAACTTGGTCATAGACCTGACTGAGAAGTTCGTCGTTGGGCTCGGCAACCCTTCCCGTAAATTATGTAAAGGTCGATAACAGGAGAATCATCCCTCAATTTTTCATCCTTGCCTAAGCAAATGCCGATGGAATTTACCAAGCGCAATTCCCTGTATGGCGCACTATCAACAATCTGCTGCATCTTCCAGGATATGTCAACATTTGAAACGTAATCTATGCGTTCAAACCCCTGGGTGCGCATTTCTTCGTCAAGCGCGACTAGGCGTTTCATCCAATCACGTCCATGCGAGGGGCGGGATTTTCGTCACCCTCACCAATCGGGCATGAATATGCCTTTCTTGGATGAGCTCATGGCAGCAAGCTGTCATGGCTGCCTGAGAATCTTTAGGATTCTCAGTGCAGGTACTAGCCTTCTTTTGCGAAAGAAGGCTCGACATCGAACCCGCGTTATTGCCTTTGAGCGACGAGCCGCATCTGCGGCCAATCCTGGCAAGGCAACGTCCTACCGTTAGACTACCCCCGCATCAAATGTGTTGAGGGGAGTCACTGAGAGCTTGCCTCTCAGGCTGACTACCCCCGCAACAAATGCTCTGGAGGGGGTAACTGAGGACGGATCCTCAGGCTTACCCCCGCGCTACTCCTC
>Ga0194111_10010102_pt1 | contig 10165 bp, 10 predicted proteins | sample TA2KigC300mmetaG_FD_146194 | JGI IMG/M metagenome (GOLD analysis project Ga0194111, IMG submission 146194) | Freshwater microbial communities from Lake Tanganyika, Tanzania - TA2015033 Kigoma Deep Cast 300m | ecosystem: Environmental > Aquatic > Freshwater > Lake | place: Tanzania: Lake... | reverse complement strand
ATCTCATGCTCAATTAATGCTCGACCAGTATCTCGATCTCCAACTACAACATTTATTACACCCTCTGGCAAAAACTCCTGCATTAACTCTGCCATCCAAAGTGTGGAGACTGGTGTGGTGTCACTTGGCTTTAACACCACGGTATTTCCTGCTGCTATAGCAGGTGCCCACTTCCATACCGCCATCATCATTGGGTAGTTCCATGGTGTTACCTGTGCGCAAACACCGATTGGCTCTCTGCGAATAAAGGATGTGTGTCCCTTAAAGTACTCTGCAGCAGATTTGCCCTCTAAATTTCTGGCTGCGCCAGCAAAAAATCTAATTTGATCAAGCATTGGACCAATTTCTTCTGCCCGAGTTACAGCAATTGGTTTACCGGTATTTTCTGACTCAATGCCAATTAACTCTTCACTTCTTGCCTCAATTGCATCTGCAATCTTATTTATCGCCTTCTGGCGCTCACCTGGTGTGGACTCCTTCCAAACTTCAAAGGCTGCTGCTGCAGATTTCATCGCCTTATCAACATCGGCGGCGTTGGAGACTGGTGCTTTTGCAAAGACCTCACCAGTTGCTGGATTAATTAAATCCTGCACCTTCTCTGAGGTTGCACTTACCTTTTTGCCGTTAACAAAATTTTGCAGCGTTTTCAATTTCACTCCTTGGCGGTAGTTTGTAAGGAACTATTACCCAAAAGTGTAGTTAGGAAGATTGGCCATTTCAATACTTACTAGAACTTACCTGTCAGGGTAAGGCGATCCAGTTCTATACCTGCCTGGGTAGGTGATTAGATAACTTTAAGGTTACTTAAAACTATTTAAGTAGTGGCAAAGAAGCGAAGTGGCCCCTGGTGGTCGATCCCTACCTCTTGGCCAACTGTGTAATCAAGTGGCCCGGGGATTCTTACCTGCAGCAGTTGATCATTTACCTTCACCACAATCATGGCATCATGACCGTAGTAATCAATCTTGGTTATCTTGCCAGAAACCTTGCCAAAGGATAGATCTGGCGAAATCTTTATCTCCTCTGGCCTAATTACCACCTCACCTACCTCTGCAATTTGAGCTGCCTCTTTAATGGGATTAAAGATGTAATCAGTTCTGCCATCTGTTAACTTCTTAGCAGTTAGCACCAAAGCATCTCCAGTACTAATTGCAGTTGTTGCAGAAAGTGGTGCGGTGTATACCTGCTCAGGTGTGCCTTGTTGAATAATCTTTCCTTGTCGCATCAATGCAACTAAATCAGCTGATACCAACGCCTCTTCTCGATCATGGGTTACTAAAATTGCTGTGGTATTTTGATTTCGTAATAGTTTTATGACATCAGCTCGTAGCTCACCTCTAAGTTGGGCATCTAATGCAGAAAATGGCTCATCTAACAAAATAATAGCTGGCTTAACTGCAAGCGCTCTTGCCAATGCCACTCGGGTTTGCTGACCGCCAGATAATTGATTTGGCATACGATTTTCCAAACCAGTTAAATTGGTAAGAGATAACATCTGCTTTACCACCTGCTTTATCTGCTCCTTAGTTAGCAAGGTGCGATCTACACCAAATGCAATATTTTCAGCCACATTAAGGTGTGGAAATAGCGCTCCCTCTTGTGGCACATAACCAATCTTTCGCTTATGGGCAGGCAATACCAATGATGAAAGTGAGACCAACTGCTTATCAAATCTAATAGTGCCGGCACTTGGTTGAATCAATCCGGCGATTGCCCTTAACAAGGTGGTTTTGCCACAACCAGATGGGCCAAGTAAGGCAGCAATTTGGCCAGCACCTATGTTAAATGAGAGGTTATCTAACACCTTTCGGGTGCCCAATTCGACATCTAAATTTTTTATCTCAACTGATGTCATCTTTACCCTACCAATTCTGCGTGTGTTTCATTTCGATCAGATTTATCTGGTCTACTTAAAATAAAGGTTGGAATCGCAGCAATTAAGATCAAGATTAATGCATAAGGAGCAGCTTCATTAAATCGGTTAATCGCCGCATAAGACCAGATCTGCGTAGCTAAGGTTTCAAAACCTGTGGGTCTAAGCATTAAGGTTGCTGGCAACTCCTTCATGGCAGTTAAGAAAACCAATACCGCACCTAATGCAATACCTGGGAAGGCAATTGGCGTTACTACATTTTTTAATACTAACCAGCGATTAAGTCCTAAGGTAGCTGCTACCTCTTTTGCACCAGTTGGAACTGCTCTTAGAGATGCGCTCATACTGGCAATTGATTTAGCTAAAAACAATAATGAGTAAGCAAATGCTAATAAGAAAGTACTTTGATATATCGGACCTAACTTAGAACCAAATGAGACTAACGCTAATCCAACTACCACACCAGGAAGTGCATGGGCAATTAAAATTAATCTGCTGCTAAATTGAGAAAAGCGATTACTGCGTTCAGTAAGCAAGATACCAAGTGGAATAGATAGCAACAGTGCGATCAATGCACCTAGTAATGCCACAGTTATGGTTGAAAAACTTGCTTTCAATAAAAGTTGCCAAGAGATCTCTACCGTATTGGAAAAAAATCTACTTAGTAAAACATAAACTGGGATAACAATAGCTAGTACAGCATAAACTCCAATTAAAGCTAAGATAGTAGCTACGTAACTACTCCTCTTAATTAAGGCAGATTTAATGGTGGTGGTTTTAATAGCCACTCCAGCCTGTTGTTTGCGCCTTATATTTTCATCTGCAAAGACAAACAAGGCTGATAAAACAATTAAGACTAAACTAATTACCGCAGCAGCTGTGCGATCATAAGATGCCCGGTACATATTTTGAATAGTCACAGTCAAGGTATCTACATTTAATAAGGAGACAGCTCCAAAATCACTCATGGTGTAAAGCCCAGCTAGCAGAAGCCCACCACTTAGATGAGTTTTAATCTGAGGCAATACCACCTTAAAAAAAGTCTTTGAGTAGGTAAGTCCTAAGGATCTGGCAACTTCAATCTGGGATGCATCAACCCTGGCAAATCCTGCCAGTGATGCCAAAGTTACATATGGCAGGGTAGTTAAAAAGAGAATCAAAACTGCTGCAAAAAATCCAGAAAACCCTGGCGCAAATGCGATCCAGGTATAGGTAAATACATAGGATGGAATTGCAAGTGGTAGAACAGCTGGAATTACCAACCATGGCTTTGCTGGCAGCTCTAAGAAATGTAATCCTGCGGCAATTACCAAGCCAAAAAAGCCGGTTAAAAGGACCACCATTAACACCAGCAAAGCGGTAGTGCCTACTACCTCAAGAGTTTTTACTCTAACCAGTAGTGCAATTGACTCATTAACTGGCTTTTGCGCTGCCCGAATCAAAAGGTAAAGCAGCGGAATCAGTGAGAGTGCAACAACTAAGGCAGCAGCAGTAGAAACCAAAGCAGTACCTAATCTGCCTTGGCGTTGATACAGCCCTAAACTTTTTAGGGAAGGATTTTGGGTAAGAATTGGCGTGGTTATAGCAGACCTACCTCAATTAATAAATCCTGGGTCTGTCTAATATTTTTTAAGCTGCCTAAATCAATCGCAGGGGATCCGATTAGATCTAAGGCGGGCAGATTAGCTGGCGGTTGAATGGATGGAATTGGTGAGTACTCATGGGTTTGCTCAACAAACTGTTTTTGCGAGGCAGGTGAGGTAAGGAAATTGATTAACTCAATTGCAGCATCTTGTTTTTTGCTTGAATTTAATACTCCAGCACCAGAGAGATTTATTAAATTTCCTAAATCACCTGGTTCGAAGTAGCCATTTACCACATTGATTTGGCGCCCTAACGCCTTTGCGACCTCCCAGGTGTAGTAATGATTTACTAAACCAAGTGAAATCTCTCCCTTATCAATTGCCTCAACAATTGCTGAGTTTTTTGGATATATCTTCACGCCATTTGCGCGCAGGCTACTTAGCCAACTTTTTGCAAAGGCTCTGCCCTTACTTTCAATTACTGCAGTTAAGAAGGCTTGAAAGGAGGAGTTGGTAGGTGCAATTCCTATCTGATCTTTATAAATTGGCTTAGTTAGATCTGAGATACTTTTTGGCAGGGTTTTAACCCGTTTTGGATCATAGGCAAATACTCGAACCCGGGCAGTTACCCCCACCCAATTTCGCTGAGCTTGATTAAACTTTGCTGGAATCTGATTTGCCACATCCGTTGACAGTTGAGTGAACAGATTTGCCGCACTAACCGCACCAAGTGAGCCAGCATCTTGGGCTAAAAACACATCTGCCGAAGAGTTTGAACCCTCCTCTAAAATTTGGGCAGCTAACTCCGCTGAATCTGCATATCTAACATTTAACTTAATCCCAGTTTGTTCAGTAAATTGGGTAAAAAATGGTGAAATAAATTTTTCTGATCTACCCGAGTAGATAGTTAACTCAGATACCTGCTCTGAGTTTGGTGCGCCAAAGCTGCACCCGCTAATTAGCGAAAGCACCAAAGCGGTTATAAAACCAACTCTGACCACCTTGCCCATATCTGCAAGGTTATTACCCTTTACCTAATTACGCAACATTTATGTTGCGTAATTGATCACACCAGGCTAACCCCTACTTACCAGCCTGTGCTGCTGCAAGTTGGCCACAGGCACCATCAATCTCTCGTCCTCTGGTATCTCGAACAGTTACTGGCACTCCATACCCTTCCAAAATCTCAACAAATGCCCGCTCATCATCTGCCCGAGAGGCGGTCCATTTAGAGCCTGGAGTTGGATTTAACGGAATCAAATTAACATGAGCATTTTTATTTTTTAGCAGCCGTCCTAATAAATCAGCCCGCCATGCTTGATCATTAATATCTCTGATCAAGGCGTACTCAATTGAGTATCTTCTGCCAGTTTTCGCCTCATACTTATCAGCAGCTTGTAATACCTCTTTAACCTTCCATCTTTGATTTACCGGCACCAAGCTATCGCGTAGCTCATCATCTGGGGTGTGAAGTGAGATCGCAAGGGTTACTGGAATATCCTCATCAATTAATTTTTCAATACCACTTACTAAACCAACGGTGGAAAGTGTCACCGATCTTGCTCCAATACCTAAGCCATCTGGTTGTGGATTTGTAATATTTCTAATTGATTGCATCACCGCTTTGTAATTAGCCATCGGCTCACCCATGCCCATAAAGACTACATTTGATAATCGAGTAGCACCACCTGGTAACTCACCTAGATCACAGACCCGAGCTGCCATTACCACCTGGGCGGTAATCTCACCTGCAGTTAGATTTCTAGTTAATCCTGCTTGGCCAGTTGCACAAAATGGGCATTGCATTCCGCACCCTGCCTGAGATGAGATACAGACAGTGGTTCGATCGGTGTATCTCATTAAAACTGACTCCACTAAGACACCATCATGTAAGCGCCAGAGATCTTTTCTTGTTCGCCCGCCATCACAGGTAACTGAGCGCACCAATGTAAGCAGCTTAGGTAAAAAGGCTTCCGCCAACTTACTTCGTAACTCCTTTGGAATATCGGTAAAGCTCTCAGCATCATCATTGTGGTGGGTAAAAAAATGGACCGCTAACTGATTGGCTCTAAATGCTGGCAGCCCTAACTCAACTGCCCGCTCTTTTCGCTCTACTAAATTTAAATCTGCTAGATGAACTGGCGTCTTTTTCTTAACTGCAGGTGCTTCAAATACAAGATCGGCCATCTATAAATACCGATTGATTAATTCAAGTGCAAACCAGACCGCAGGCGCAGTAAAGAGGGCAGAATCTAATCGATCCATGATGCCACCATGACCAGGCAGTAAATTAGACATATCTTTTAAAGCTAAATCCCGCTTAATTGCAGATTCAATCAAATCACCACAGGTTGCAGTAACGACCGTCATTAATCCAATCACCGCTCCGACATACCACCTTGTTTCAAAGAGGTAGTGAAATATTGCAGTCCCACCAATGACAGCAGCAATGGCACCACCAATTAACCCCTCCCAACTTTTCTTCGGGCTAATGCTGGGTGCAATTTTGTGCTTTCCAAGTAATACCCCTGCGATATATGCAAAGGTGTCATTACAGGCGATCAATGCCACCAGCGCAAAGATTCTCATCGCACCATCTGGATGGTTGGCCAGTAACAAAATAAAGCCACCTAAAACTGCCAAATAAAATGTAATAAATACTGCTGAGGTTGATCTTTTAATAAAATCTTTTTGGGAGATAAGTAAAAGAGTAAACATCAAAATTGGAATCATAAGTCCAGCGGCAACTGCCAACCCTTGAGTATTGCCATTCCAGGTTGCCACCAATAAGACTGTGGCGGCAATCATCAAAACATAATCGGGTAGCTCTATCCCGCCTTTGCCATAAGCGGCGGTAATCTCTCTAATTCCAATCATGATTACTATCCAAATAAAGCCAAAAAACAAAAGTGGAGCGGTATTTATTGTGCCAAAGATTAATCCCAGTAAGAGAAGTGATACAGCAATTGATGGTAGAAGTTTGCGACCTGCTTTTTTGTTTATCGCATCATTTATTGCGTGCAGGTCTGCCATCACTAGACCTCTAGTAACTCTGCTTCTTTATGCTTTAGCAACTCATCTATTTTGGCGGTGTGCTCACCAGTAATCTTTTCCAACTCTTTTTCAGCACGGACTAGATCATCTTTACCAACCTTGCCATCTTTTTCTAACTTCTCCATCGCCTCTTTAGCGCTTCGACGAATGGCACGAATGGAAACCTTAGACTCCTCGGCTTTGCTCTTTGCCACCTTAATAAACTCTTTGCGTCGCTCCTCGGTAAGTTGGGGAAAGTTAACTCTAATTACAGTTCCATCTGAGCCAGGATTAACACCTAGATCTGAATCTCGAATCGCCTTTTCAATTCCAGCCATGGCGCCTTTGTCATATGGAGTAATCAAAGCAAGTCGGGCCTCCGGCACCTGAACTGTGGCAAGTTGGGACAGTGGCGTGCCAGTTCCGTAGTAATCAACCATCAACTTAGCAAACATTGCCGGGTGAGCCCGGCCAGTTCTGATGGTAGAAAAATCCTCTTTTGCAACCTCAATTGCTTTATTCATCTTGGTATTGCACTCAGTTAGTGAGGTATTTAGATCTGGCATATCTTCCAACTCCTTTATTCAATCTAACTCTACTAGCAAATTACCAACGACTAGAAATAAGACTTATGAGACTAAGGTTCCAATACTTTCACCTGAGACCGCCCGCTTAATATTGCCCTGATTCTTCAAATCAAAGATCACTATTGGCAGTTTATTCTCACGGCAGAGTGCAAAGGCTGCTGCATCTGCCACTGCCAAAGATTTGCTCAAAACCTCATCATATGAGATCGCTTCATACTTAGTAGCGCTCTTATCCTTGCGCGGATCTGCCGAGTAAACCCCATCCACCCCACTTTTTGCCAGTAACAACGCATTGACACCAATTTCAAGTGCTCGCTGCGCTGCAACTGTGTCAGTGGTAAAAAATGGCATACCAGCGCCAGCGCCGAAAATTACAACTCTGCCCTTTTCTAAATGTCTAATAGCACGTCTTGGTACATATGGCTCTGCCACCTGACCCATTGTGATTGCAGTCTGTACCCGAGTTTCAATTCCTGCTTTTTCTAAAAAATCCTGTAGCGCCAGACAGTTCATAACTGTGCCCAGCATTCCCATGTAATCAGCTCTGGCCCGATCCATGCCTCGTTGTTGTAACTCAGCGCCTCTAAAGTAATTTCCACCACCTACCACGATGGCAATTTGTGTCCCACCCTTTACTACCTGGGCAATCTGATTTGCAACATCATTCACTACATCAGGATCAACACCGATGCCTTTTTCGCCACCAAAAACCTCACCAGATAATTTAAGGAGCACTCGTTTGTAGCTCTTACGTGGCATGAGTGCTCCCTTAATTAATTTATGTAACTAGTTTACTGACCTACGCGGAATCGATTGAAGGCAGACACGGCAGTCTTTGCCTCATCCACAATTTGTTGCACCGTCTTCTTTGCATCCTTTGCAAAGGCCTGCTCAAGTAGAGATACCTCTTTTACAAAGCCGGTAACTCGACCCTCCACAATCTTGGCGATTGCACCCTCTGGCTTTCCTTCAGCCCGAGCACTCTCCTCAGCTAGCCTGCGCTCCTTTGCAATCTCATCAGCTGGAACCTGATCTCGGCTAACAAATTGTGGTGCAAAGGCGGCAATATGTTGGGCAATATCTTTGCCAACACTCTCGGCTGCACTCTTTAATTGAACTAAAACTCCAACCTGTGGTGGCAGATCAGGAGAGGTTTTGTGTAGGTAAAGTGAGACTGGCGAACCAGTTAAAACCGAGATTCGCTTAATCTCAATCTTCTCTCCCAACATCGCATTGCCCTCATCTACTACCTCTTGCACAGTTTTACCTGAGCCAAGCTTTGAGGATAAAAATTTATCTAACTCACCAATTTTTGATGAAGCTAAATGGTTTAACAACTCATCTGCTAAAGCTTGAAACTTATCTCCCTTTGCAACGAAGTCAGTCTCACAATTTAATTCAAGCATTACCCCAAGATCACCCTCTGCCTTTGCGGTAACTAAACCATTTGAGGTAGCTCTACCTTCACGCTTGGTAACACCCTTTAATCCCTTAACTCGGATGATCTCAACCGCTTTTTGGTAATCACCACCTGCCTCATCTAATGCTTTCTTGCAATCAAGCATTCCAGCAGCAGTCTGCTCCCGTAATCTTTTAACATCCTCTGCTGTGTATGCCAAATTACTCACCCTTATCTTCAGTTGACTCTTTAATTAAATCTTTTTCCCAATCAGCAAGCGGCTGTTCAACTGTTTTCTCAGCAGCGGCGGCTGCTTCAGCAGCTGCCTTATCTGCAATCTTTGCTGCATTTGCTGATCTAATCTGAAGACCTGCTGCAATTGCATCGGTCATTACTCGAGTCAGCAGTGCAATAGATCTAATCGCATCATCATTGCCAGGGATCTTAAAATCAACCTCATCTGGATCACAGTTTGTATCCAAAATGGCAATTACAGGAATACCAAGTTTTTTAGCCTCAGCCACAGCTATGTGCTCCTTCTTGGTATCAATCACCCAAATTGCCGCAGGCAACTTGGTCATATTACGAATTCCATCCAGGTTTTTATTTAACTTCTCACGCTCGCGGCGGAGAACAAGTAACTCTTTCTTTGTTAAAAGTTGATCATTTGCACTCTCTAGCGCCTCTAACTCTTTTAATCTAAGCACGCGCTTATAGACAGTTGGGAAGTTAGTAAGCATTCCGCCTAGCCATCTTTCTATTACATAAGGCATACCAACTCTGGCAGATTGCTGCTTGATTGGCTCATGTGCCTGCTTTTTGGTGCCAACGAAAAGTACATGGCCACCCTTTGCAACTGCATCTTTAATAAACTCATAAGCGGCATCAATTAGCGCTAATGATTGTTGGATATCGATGATGTAGATGCCATTGCGCTCAGTGAAGATGTAGCGCTTCATCTTTGGATTCCATCGACGGGTCTGATGTCCAAAGTGAACACCGCTGTCGAGGAGCTCTCGCATTGTTACAACTGCCATTTAGGCACACTCCTTTATCGCTCTTTTTCACCCTTGGGTAATAAAGAGCACTCGGTTTGTGATCTAGCAATCTGCTAAATCCCTAGCATCTTCGAACCGAGTAGTTATCACTAACTACACCGAACAGGTTCTTAAATCATTAATTAGTAATCAATTAATCACTTTAAGATGCGTGAAGTCACAAGATTTTTACACCCTGTGCTAGGGCAAATCCTACCTGAGCTTTTTACCCTAAAAATCCACAATCTAATCCCATAACTATGCGCAAAGGTAGGCCAGTAATCCAAAATCAGCGCATGAGAGCTGCGGTAGTTATAACCGCCCTACTGGTGGGGGTGGTGATGGGTATTGGCTTTGATGATTACAAAAGTATCAATTGCGAGTTAAGTTTTAGCTCCTACTGTCAACCAGAGTTTTCATCAAAGATTCGCCGCAGCTTTTAACTCATCCGCCAACAACTTAGCTAGATATGGCTTGATCTGCCACTGCTTTAGTAACTCCTCATACCTTGTTATCTCAATCAAGGATGGCTTTGCTCCGGTAAAGATTGCTCTAATTAAAATATTACGTGCGGTGTGCTCACCACCAATAAACTCCACAATATCTACCCGATACCCAAGAAGTTTTAAAATCTGTGCCCTAAGTGAATCTGT
>Ga0194111_10010100_pt1 | contig 10168 bp, 8 predicted proteins | sample TA2KigC300mmetaG_FD_146194 | JGI IMG/M metagenome (GOLD analysis project Ga0194111, IMG submission 146194) | Freshwater microbial communities from Lake Tanganyika, Tanzania - TA2015033 Kigoma Deep Cast 300m | ecosystem: Environmental > Aquatic > Freshwater > Lake | place: Tanzania: Lake... | reverse complement strand
CATATTCTTGTGAACAATGCGGGCGTGACACGCGACGGGCTCTTGATGCGGATGAGCGAGGAGGATTGGGACACGGTGCTGGATACGAATTTAAAGGGCGCATTTCTCTTCACAAAAGCATTCACGCGAGGTTTCATCAAGCAACGCTCGGGTAGAATTCTAAACGTTGCATCCGTGATCGGATTGACCGGCAATGCGGGACAATCCAATTACGCGTCGAGCAAAGCAGGGCTCATTGGATTTACGAAGTCGCTCGCGCGCGAACTGGCTTCACGAGGAGTGACCGTCAATGCTTTGGCGCCTGGCTTCATTGAAACGGATATGACGGGCGGCTTGAAGGAAGAGCACCGCCAGGAAATATTGAAAACGATTCCTTTGAATTGTCTCGGCCAAGCGGATGATATTGCAAACGCCGCTCTCTTTTTGGCGAGTCCGGCCGCTCGTTACATCACGGGCCAAGTGCTCGCCGTGGACGGAGGAATGGTAATGTAATTTCCCGCTGGACGGGATGATAACGCGCCGGTAGAGAACACCGTTAACCAAACATCAGACGTTGCTCAAAGTGCGAAAAAAAGCGATCAGACAATTTGCGATTCAGGGCTTGACGCCCTCCTGAGCGTCGCATAGACACACAACAGAACTATAACGGAGAAACTCATGGGTGCCGACAAATCGATAGAACAGAAGATCAAAGAGATCATTGTGGAACAACTGGGTGTAAACCCAGATCAAGTGACACCCGATGCCAAATTCATTGAAGATTTGGGCGCCGACTCGCTCGACACGGTCGAACTGGTGATGGCGCTTGAAGAAGAATTTGGCCAAGAAATCCCCGATGAAGAAGCTGAGAAGCTTCAGAGCGTCGGCGATGTCATTAAGTACATCGAGGACACCCAACAAAAGTAATTTCCAAGCGATTTAGACGGGGCAGCAACGCTCTTACTGGCGCGAGCTGCCCCGTCGGCTTTTTATGGCGACCAATCTGGACGATCGAAGGGTGGTAGTGACGGGCCTGGGTGTCGTTTCCTCGCTCGGCCATAGCATGGACGTTTTCTGGAAGAATCTGCTCGCCGGCCAATGTGGGATCGACAAGATCACTCTATTCGACGCCTCCGCATACCATTGCCAAATCGCGGCAGAAGTGCGGAACTTTGATCCTACCCCAGCCTTTCCGTCGCCCAAAGAAGTTCGCCGCGCCGATCGATTCACTCAGTTCGGCGTCTTCGCAGCACACAAAGCTTTGCTCGACTCCGGCCTCGAACTCGACAAATGCAATCGTGACGAAATCGGCGTTTTTATCGGATCTGGAATTGGCGGCTTGTACACCGTCGAGGAGCAACATAAAATTCTTCTGTCCAAGGGACCGGGACGCGTTTCGCCTTTCATGATCCCGATGCTCATCTTGAATATGGCTTCGGGCCTCTTCTCGATGTTCTGCAAGCTGCGGGGTCCGAACGTCGCCACCTGCTCGGCCTGCGCTACATCCACGCATGCGATCGGCGAAGCTTGGCGCACCATCAAGATGGGCGATGCTCAAGCGATGTTTGCCGGCGGGACCGAAGCGACAATTGTTCCTCTTGGCATCTCCGGCTTTTGCGCGATGAAAGCGATGAGCACACGCAATCAGGAACCCAAACGTTCCTCGCGTCCGTTCGATCGCGAACGCGACGGTTTTGTCATGGGCGAAGGCGCCGGCGTCATCGTTCTGGAAGAATTGCAACATGCCAAGGCCCGCGGTGCGCGCATCTATTGTGAGTTGCTCGGATACGGAAATACGGCCGACGCCAATCATATGACCGCGCCCGCTCCGGAAGGCGAAGGCGCCGCGCGCTGTATGAAGATGGCCCTGCGTTCAGCCGGTTTGCATCCGAACGATGTCTCGTACATCAACGCTCACGGCACTTCGACTCCGCAAGGCGATATCTGCGAAACGCAGGCGATCAAAACTGTTTTTGGCGACCACGCGCGAAAACTGGCGGTAAGTTCAACCAAGGGCGCGACGGGTCACATGCTCGGCGCGGCGGGCGCTGTCGAAATGGCGATTTGCGCAAAGGCCATTCATGAGGATGCAGTGCCGCCGACCATCAATTATGAAAATCCCGATCCGCAATGTGATTTGGATTACGTCCCAAACGCTGCGCGGGAGATGAAAGTCAACGCCATCCTCAGCAACTCGTTTGGCTTCGGAGGACACAACGCCACGGTAGCGGCCAGGAAGTTCGTAGATTAGCCTAGCCGAGATCATTGGGTTGGCTTCAGCTTAAGGTAATCCCTGAACTCGTTTAAGCGGGGCAAGGAAGTCTGGCCGCTTGTGCAGGTTCGCGATCTCGGCTGGTGTAAGCGCGCGGTTGAACAACGCAATCTCGTCGAGCAATCCTATAAAGTTCACAGCGACGCAAATGCCTGTTTTGTCGAGATCCCAGTCCATGCCAATGTCGCGTCCGCTAATCTCGCCGATGAGTTTGCCGTCGATATAGAGTGCGGAATGCGCATCGCTGCGCCCGGTATCAAAATTCTTCCAGGCCAGGACCACGTGGCGCCAGTCGCCTGACTTAAAGCTGACGGCCTTTGAGCCAAACGATTGGCGCTTGTGAATCCGATTCTGAAATCGGTTTCTGTCCTTCAGCGACAGCTGGGAAAGCGCCGTGCCGCAAGTCACGCGGCTTTGCTCCGTTGAAATCGACCCAGATCCCGCCATTGCCCGCTCCCTTTTGGGTGATTTGCACCGGATCACAAAAGCTTTGTTTTCTCGTCCACATAATCGATTCGAAACGCTTTGTTTGTCACGAACACAACCGTTACATCGCCTTCCGCGCTGGCGCCATGTTCCATGATTTCGCCCTCCGGAAACCAGACAAAGGACCCCGAGCCAAACGTCCCCTTGTGCGTGACAAGCTTTCCTTCGAGAACGTACATCCCATGACCGCAAGGATGGGTATGCTTGGGATTGATTACACCAGCGGGGTAGCGCACGAGCCGGACGAGGCAACCGGTCTCAGGATCGGTGAAGAGTTCTTTGCGAAAAAGCGCGCGGCCGATTCTCTCGTTGAAACGTTCTTCCCAGGGAAGCTTGTTTGCATCAATCGCGAGAAATTCAGTCTTGTTCACAAATGTCCCTCTCCTGCAGCGGTGCGGCCATATGCAACTGCAATCCCCGCACTGCCGCTGTTTCGTTGAAATGTGGATGCGTTCGTAGCGCAGAGTTTCACTCTGCTGTATCGCCGACTTGCAGTCGGCAGCGCGTTGCAGTTGTCCAATGTTTCCGATCTTGCGGCAACCCCGCAGATCGTAAATCTTCCAAGTAGCAAGGTGAATGTCGCCCCTATCCCTAACCCTCTCCCCATCCGATGGGGAGAGGGAAAAGAGCGGGGCGTTGGGCGCGTTCGTCCGTCAGGCATCGACCATCGCAAAAGCTCGATTCCCTCGCCCCATCGGATAGGGAGAGGGGCGCTGCAACTGTCAGCTACTGCATTCTTCCGTCTCCGAATGGTGACTGAGTGGCTTCGATACAGCAGAGCGAAACTCTGCGCTACGGCCAACTGAACATTCATAGCTAAACCACGGACATTTTCTCAAAGCTTTCCTCGATGAAAGTGGTGTTCTGAATGCGTGCGAGTTTTGCATACAATCCTTCTTGAGCCAACAACTCTTCGTGTGTCCCGCGCTCGATGATTTGGCCTTGGCGCATAACCAATATCTGGTCTGCGTTGCGAATCGTGCTCAGTCGATGAGCAATGACGAAACTCGTTCTGCCCGCCATGAGCCTTTCCAGCGCTTCTTGAATCAATTTCTCGGTCGCCGTATCGACGCTGGCGGTCGCTTCATCGAGAATGAGAATCGGTGCGTCCTTCAAGAGCGCCCGCGCAATGCTGACGCGCTGTTTCTCGCCCACACTCAATTTCACCCCGCGTTCGCCGACCCGCGCATTGTAACCCTCCGGCAGACGCGCGATGAAGTCATGACAATTGGCCGCACGCGCAGCAGCCAACAGTTCTTCTTCGGTCGCATCCAACTTGCCGTACAAAATGTTCTCCCGAACCGTGCCGTTGAATAAGAAGGCTTCCTGGCTTACGACACTGATTTGAGTGCGCAAGGATTCCAAGCTGATGTGGGCGATGTCCTGTCCGTCGATTCTGATGCGGCCTGAACTCAATTCATAAAATGCGGGCAGCAAGTTCACCAATGTCGATTTCCCAGCGCCGGTCGGCCCCACCAGCGCGATCATTTCGCCAGGCTCAGCCCGCAAGTTAATGTTCCTTAAGACAACGCGCTCAGGTGTGTAATGGAATCCGACATTCTCATAAACAACCTCTCCGCGCACGGGAACGCGAAGAATTTCGGCGCGCGTTCCGGCCGCAGATGGGCGCTCGACGGGAGCATCCAGAATATCGAACACACGTTCGCCGGAAGCGCGAGCGGCTTGGAGCATTTGGTTCAAGCCGTGCAAGCGCCCGACCGGTTCGTAGAACAACGCGAGATAAAAAATGAACCCGACTAACTCGCCCAAGGTCATCTGATTGTTCAAGACCAAGCTTCCGCCAAACCAGAGAACCAGCCCCATCCCGAGCGCCGTCGCAAAACTCATGGCTGGCGAGTACATTGCCCAGACACGCATCACTCCCAACGTGCCGTGGCGCAAGTCGTCGGCCCGTTCCGCGAAGCGGGCATCTTCGTGCGGCTGCCGTCCAAACGCTTTGATCTGCCGAATTCCCTGGAGATTATCCATCAACAGCGCATTCATCGCGCTCGCGGCTTCGCGTTGCACTCGATAGCGACGATGCGCGGTCAAAGTGTACCAAAGCGCGCCACCCGCCAGCAGCGGCAACGGCGCAAGGGCTACCCAAGCGAGCGTTGCATTGGTGTAAAAGAGAATCGCAACCACGCCAACGATACTGAGCAGCGCGACTGTCCCTTGCTCGGTGCCATCGATCAAGACGCGCTCGACGGAATTGACGTCTTCAATGACGCGCGTCATCAAGTCGCCAGAAGCGCGTTGATCGAAATAGTTTACCGGAAGACGTTGCAAACGCGCATAGACATCGCGCCGCATGTCGTAAATCACATTTTGCTCGAACGCATTGTTAATGCGAATCCGCAGGCTGTTAAAAAGGTCGCGCAGCAGAAAAGCGCCAAGCAAACCCAGCATCGCTGGCGCCAGCAAATTCGTGCGCTTCTGACCGATGACGTCGTCGATGACGAATTGAGTCAACTTCGGATAAGCGAAAGCGAACGCCAGTGATAACACGGCGCAGGCCATGGTTCCAGCGGCCATGAGCTTGTAAGGCCGCAAATAAAAGGCGACCCGGCGGAGGATTTCCCACGTGGATCGAGATTTCGCGGTTAAAGTCGGGTCAGATTGAAATCGGGCTGAAAGATGGGAATGGTGGGACACGGTACGAATCTACGAATGGATGTCTTTCATTTCGGCTGGCCGAGAAAGCTTGCCATGGCTTCGCCGAAAGCGGCGAGGTCCTTGGGCGTGCGGCTTGAGATGAGATTGCCGTCGACGACCACGGGTGCGTCTGCCCAAACCGCGCCGGCATTTTCCAGATCGTCCTTGATCCCCAAGGAACCCGTCGCGCGCCGGCCGGAGAGAATTCTAGCCGAGATGGGAATCCAGCCGCCGTGGCAAATGAAAGCAACCAACTTTCCCTGTTCGAAGAATTCGCGCGTCAAAGCCAAGACCTTCGAGTCGCGCCGCAACTTGTCGGGCATGAAGCCCCCAGGGATGAGCAATCCGACAAAGTCGTCGCTTCGAGCTTCGCTCAAGATAATGTCTGACGCGGCCGGGTACCCATGTTTTCCAGCAAATGTCTTTAGCATCGGTCCGGCTAATCGCATGCCGTAGCCGGCTTCTTCCAAGCGTATCTTTGGATACCAAAGTTCGAGGTCCTCATAGAGGTCATCGACGAAGGCCAATAACGTTTTTTGCACGACCAAACCTTAATCGGCAGGCTGGAATTTGGGTATAGTTTTCATCTTCAAGGATCTGCCGGCGGCGAAGGTTAAGCCAACCAGCCAACCCAGCCAACTAGCAAAAAACGTGCAATTTTCCCAAGAATCAAGAATGATTTCAAAGATCTCTACTTGTTCCTGAGCGATCCGTATCCGGGCGGAGCTAACGATTACATTGATCGGATCGAGGCGAACCTGAACCGTCTGCAACGCCAACTGAGCGCCACGGCAGCTTAGTTTTCCGTCTCCAAAATCGACCGTTAAGATTCGCTAGAGGCCTGTCCGAAGGCTGTCGCGCGGAGAAACCTTCGTCCTAAACTTTGCCGAGAGCTTCGTGACAGTTGCAGCGCCCCTCTCCCTAACCCTCTCCCCATCCCATGGGGCGAGGGAAAGGTGAAAGGTGCTGTGGGCGTTTCGCCATCAGACCCAGACTGTTCACAAAAGCTCTCTTCCCTCGCCCCATCGGATGGGGAGAGGGGCAACATCCACCTTGCTACTTAAAAGAGGTTTTGCCAGCCTCTTTTCGATTCGCCAAAGATGGCCGACAAAGTTTACGACAACGTTCGGCAAGCACTGCTCTTGGGAAAATATCGAGGTGCACCAGGACAGGCGGGACGCGCTGTGCTACGAATGGTCCCGCCCCCTTTGATTACGAGAACAGTTCCTGAATCTCATCCCAGCTTAGAGCTTCGACCAATTCTTCCTCGCTTCCCAAGACACCTTTGATTAGTTCCCGTTTTCGGGATTGGAGATTCAGAATCTTCTCTTCAACGGTGCCGCGTGTGATCAATTTGTAGCTCGTGAGCACACGTGTCTGACCGATGCGATGGGCGCGGTCCGTCGCTTGGTCTTCCACAGCAGGGTTCCACCAAGGATCGAAGTGAATGACCGTATCAGCGCCGGTCAAGTTGAGGCCAACGCCGCCTGCCTTAAGGCTAATGAGAAAAACCGGAATCGCGGAGGAGCCTTGAAAACGATTCACGACCTCCGCACGATTTTGCGTTGAACCATCCAGATAACAGTAATCGACCGCTTCAGCGGACAATCTCTCTCGCAATAGCGTGAGCATGCTGACGAATTGACTGAAGACGAGCACACGGTGGCCGCCATCGATAACCTCTTCGAGGAGTTCGTCGAACATCTCGGTTTTGCCCGAAGCTTTCGCGGGATCGACGTTGTCCAACTTCAGCAAACGCAAGTCGCAACAGATCTGCCGCAAGCGCAGCAAGGCGTTCAGGATGATCATGCGGCTCTTCTGGGCGCCTTGCGCGCTCACTGCTTCGAGCACCTCGCGGCGGCTGGCGTCGAGCACTTGCTGATACACGGCGCGCTGATCCTCCGTTAACTCGCAGAACGAGACTTGCTCGATCTTGGCCGGCAGGTCCTGAGCGACCTCGCGTTTCAGACGCCGCAGCAGGAATGGCCGGACTCGCCGTGCGAGACGCGCTTGTGCCTCGATGTTCTTTTCGCGCACTATCGGGACTTCGTACCGCTCGCGAAAATCTTGAGCCGATCCCAAGTAGCGCGGCATGAGAAAATCAAAGATCGACCACAGATCGAGGACGGAGTTTTCCAGCGGAGTTCCCGTCAGCACCAACCGATGCTTGGCGCGAACGGCTTTGACCGCTTGCGCGTTCTGGGTCTGCCGGTTCTTGATGTGCTGCGCCTCATCGAGAATCACCGTGTCGAATTCGATCTCGCGATACCGCTCTGCATCGCGGCGAATCAATGCGTAACTGGTCACGGCCAAATCGGCTTGTTTGATATCACCAAAGAGCGCATGCCGGTCGGGGCCATAAAGAGCCAAGACACGCAGCCTGGGTGTGAACTTTCGCGCCTCGGCAATCCAATTGAAAACCAAGCTTGTTGGACAAACGACCAGTGACGGCGCGCGATCTCCGGGCGGCTTGGCCAAGTTAAGGGTTTGAAGAAAGGCCAGCGTTTGCAGCGTCTTACCAAGTCCCATTTCATCTGCCAGAATTCCACCGAATTGATTTTGGCGAAGGAAATGGAGCCATGCGATGCCATGTGCTTGATACGGACGCAACACCTCTCGCAATTCCCCCATCGGTGGGGGTTCGAGCGCAATCTGGCCTGATTGTTTAGCGGCGCGCTCGCGCCACGCGGCGGGAGCTTGAACTTGCCAACCCAAGCGTTCCTGTAGCGAAGCGTCCAAGAATCCCGCCTGCGCGCTATTAAGGCGGTAGCCCTTGTCGTGCTGTTGTGGAGCGCAATCCAAAAGCACTTCTTGCAACTCTTCCACTGCGCCTGTGTCGAGGATGGCCAAGCGTCCGTTCTTGAGACGCGTATGGCTTTGGCCCGAGAGGACCAAACGTTGAATGTCAGCAGCCGAGAAACGGTCTCCGCTTTGAGCCGAAAACGAAACGTCCAGGTCAAACCACTGCTCACCCGACGCCGTGATTTGGAATCGCGGTTCGATGCGTTCGAGGTTCTGCGCCGTGCTGCGTTCAAGACGCTCTTCCAGCGTCACGGTCCATTCCTTCTCCAATCGCGGATATTCGCGCGCGAAGAAGTTCAACACCTGATTTTGACCGGCGAGCACGTATCGGCCTTGAATGTCGGGGCCTCGAAATCCGGCGCGCAGGAGGCGGCTAAAGGCCGCTTGTTCGGCTCGAAGATCGCGCGTCGAATAGCGCGTCGGCGACTTAGGGTCCGGAAGCCAAAGTGATTCAGATTGGCTCGTCACGCCGACGGTCATGATCCGAGGGCCATAAGCGCATTGCAATTGAGCATGGAGTTGTGCGAGACCGCCGGTCAGCGAAAGGAGAAACTGAGGCGGCTGCGGTTCGAGCACGAAGTCCTGCAAGCTGAAGTTCGCAATAAGTTCGGCGCCAGCTTGAATTGCTGGCCAATCCTCGCTCAACAGCTGAGGAACACGGCTCCGCGGAATACGGAGTGGACCTGCAAATACCTCCTGGCAACCTTTCGGAAGCATGATTGGCTGAAGTTTGTTTCCGTTAAATGCCCACGTAGTTTCGCCCTGAATTAACGCGCAGGACAGGCGTCTCGCCTTTCCTGCTTCGTCCGTTTGCGTATTGATGGGGACAGGCGGGACGCCTGTCCTGCTCAAGCTCAGAACAATTTCGCCAGACTCCTCCAACATCGCTTCCAGCGGCACGCGCCACGGTGTTGATTCGACTGTGATTGACTGCGATTTGCCTAAGGTTACACGTGGATGTCCCACTAGCCGTTGAAGTATTTTGGCAAAATTTTGCGCCGAGAGCATCAACATGCCTGGCGTGTCTCCTTCAGCGAGCTGCTCGATCTCGTCGAGCAAAGCAGCGTCCTGCTGCGCGAAGCCAAAAGTAGTTCGCCGCGGCAACGCATTCAACGGCGAACGGCCGCTTTTCCATTTCGCATCAAAACAGATGCTGAGCTTTCCCTTCTCGATCGCTTGCGGGAGGTTCGGCGGCAGAATAACAAAAATCTCGGCCGGTTCGCCCACGGCGTTCTCCTGCGCACGCGTGATCCGGTCGCCCCGTTTCGGCTGTGCGCTCTGGTTTGCGACAAATGTGCCGGTTGGAATTGCGGTTCGGGCAGGCGTCGAAGCTGGTGAGGAAGTTTTAGCTCGGCCGCCATTGAGGTGGTGCAAACCAACTGCGACTGAGTGCGCGCAGATCGTTCCCCATTGGCGCGACGCCCGGCAACTGCACATGTTTTCGAGATCGATTGCATCCTTGAGCACAAGCCCCGCGCGGTAAGAGATGGAACCTTCCTGAACGACGCCCTTAAGAATCGGCGGCGACCAGTTAGAACTGAGCACTTGCCCGTTCTCGAACAGCCCACGCGCCTGTTTCATGGTCTCCCAGCCGGCGATCTTGGCCAGAAAGGCCTCTGATAAGATAACGGACGTCATTTTCGAGTATATTCGGAAATGAGCGCATCGTAACAAGTGATTCGTTGGCGAACCACGCTAATTCCGCTTCCACATTATGCAAAAAGCACTTTGACAACCTTCATCACGTAAGGGCAGTGTTCAAAGTCACTATTACCATTCATCGCAAACGATCCGAGAGAAGTCCGAGTAGTTTCTACCGAAAGGCCGGACAAGCTAACTGCCCCAGTCACCGGAGTGTACGGCGGCTTGACCTCCGAAGGGAGCCAGGTCATTGCACACCTTTTTGTCGAATTCGGAACAGTTCCGTCCGCCATCAAGCATGAACTTGATGGCGCAGGCAACTTTACACTGCAA
>Ga0194111_10010096_pt1 | contig 10171 bp, 6 predicted proteins | sample TA2KigC300mmetaG_FD_146194 | JGI IMG/M metagenome (GOLD analysis project Ga0194111, IMG submission 146194) | Freshwater microbial communities from Lake Tanganyika, Tanzania - TA2015033 Kigoma Deep Cast 300m | ecosystem: Environmental > Aquatic > Freshwater > Lake | place: Tanzania: Lake... | reverse complement strand
CCCAGTGGCTCGCCAAGGAGAACTTCTGGACTGACAACCGCGTCACCCTCTACGGCACCCACGGCTACGCCTGGGCGAACACCGACGGCGACTGGGCGGCGTTCACCAAGAAGTCGCGTGGCAAAGTCATCGGCGAGGCACTGCCCCGCTGGCCCGAGCAGGAGAGCAAGCTCCTTCAGGCCCCCTACCTTCGCCAACTGGCCGACTGGCTTGACGACGAGACTAAGGTTCACCCCTGCAACGGCGACATCAGCTACCACGGCTTCGAGATCATGGCTGCCCTCATCCTCAGCGCCCTCGACCACCGCCGGGTTGACCTGCCGCTGAAGGACATCCCCGCCGAGGACGAGATTGCCCGCCTGGCGCGCGAATTGCCCGAAGCCTGACGCTTTTCTCTCGTCCCGATGCTCTGCGTCGGGACGCCATGTCCCGGACGCTCCGGCGTCCTCTTTGCCGTCGTTGGCAGACGCGCAGCGCCCAGGGGCGCGGAGCGTCCAAGACAGCGCGTCCCCACGCGGGAGCGTGGGGGCGAGGAGATGCGGTTGCGAACACCAGTGTTGTGCCTCAGGGCTCCGGGGCCAGCTTCTTGAGAATCTCGTCCGCCTCCTTGGCCTCCTTGCCGAAGAGGGCAGCGGCCCTGCGGGCGACGTCGAGGAGGGCGCGGCGGTTGGCACTGTTCGGGCGCTCGCGGAAGCGTTTGCCGAGTTCATGGAGGGCGTAGCGGTAGGCGGCGAAGTTCTGTTTCGGGGCGATGTCCAGCAGCTCCACGTAGAGGTCAACGCCCCGGTCGTGCACGGGGGCGGCCTGGGGGCCTTCGCGCGCCTGGCGCAGCCTCCGAGCGAGGGTGGCGTGGGCCAGGGCGGCCATCTTGCACGCATTGGCCAGGTACTTGAACTCCCTCACCCCCTTGAGCTTCTTCCAGCATTCCTCGATGACAGGAAGCACCTGGGTGGCCTGTTCGATGGCCGCGTGCTCATCGGCGCATATCAGGTAGGCGGCGCGCAGGCGTTGGTAGAGCACGTAGGGGTAGGCGGCGGCGCCCTCGATGCCCGGATAGGTCTGATCGAGATTCTCTGTAAGGTCCAGGACCCTGCGGGGCTGGTTCACCGTCTCCGCCAGCAGGAGGTCGCAGTAGAGGGTCATCGAGTGGGCAGCGATGTTGGCGAGGCGTTGGCGCTCCTCGGCGCGCTCGGAGCGTTCTGGCGGCGGGGGAATCTTGATGCGGCGCGCGCAGGCCCCGCTCAGCAGCGCAACGCACAGGGGCACGATCACGCAAGCTGCTGCCCTCATGGCTTGTCCTTGGGGCCTCCTGCCCGGCCCGGCCACCGCAAGCGGCCTCACGCCACATGAACATATCACTTGCCGGCGTGCGTTTCAAGGGGGAGCAGAAAAGGGGACATTCTCCTTTTCTGCCCAAAGGGTTGGCGGCGATTCCGCGCGCAAGTCCGTTACTTCACCCATCACGCGTTCTCCTCCTGACGACACGGTATGGGGCTGTCCACTGGCGCTTGCTCCGGGCGGGGGCCTGTCCTATAATGGCGCGCCGGGTGTGGGCGACCTGGCGGGCGAATGGAACCGGGGACGGTTGGTCATGGCAAGAATCCAGTGCTCGTGCGGCCGCGCCTACTCAGTCCCCGACGATAGCCTGGGCAAGCAGGTGAAGTGTGCGGCGTGCAACCGCACGTTCGTGGCCTATGCCGCGGCGCCCCCGAAAGAGCGGGGAGAAAAGGGGACATTCTCCTTCCAAGGGGACATTCTGCTTTCCGCCCCCAAAGGGGGCGCCGAAGGCCGCTTCGCGGGAAAGCAGAATGTCCCCCTGGTGACGAAGGCCCGTCCGCCCAAGGCCCCGCCACGCAAGCCGCCGGCGAGGCCCGTCGCCGCGCCATCGAGGTCGCGCCTGGGCGAGCTGGCCGTGGCGCGCGGCCTCCTCACCCGCCAACAGCTCAGCGCGTGCCTGCGCTACCTGGAGGACATCCGAAGGCTCCCCGGGCAGGAGGACCTCCGCCTGGGCGGTGTGCTGGTGAGCAAGGGGTTGCTGACGAAGGCCCAGGTGAACGGCCTCCTGAAGGAGCAAAGCGGGGACGCGGCGGCGACCGCCGCGGCCGCCGTGGACCTGTCGCCACGCGCGCTCGCCGCAGGACAGGCGGTGACCGACGAGCAGCGCGAGGCCGTTCGCCGCTCGGTGGATGCCGCGATGCAGAAGCAGGCGGAGCGCGAGGCGGCCACGACCGTCGAGGCCGCGCGCGTGGGCTTCCTTGACCGCATCCGCCGCACCCACGTGATGATCGCGGGCGGAGTCCTCCTGGCCCTGCTCCTCGCCTTCATCTTCTGGCCCGACCCGCCGGCGAAGCGGGTGCTCGTGGCCTACCTCGAAAGCTGCAACGAAGATGCCGTGAGCCCCGACCGGTCGCTGGAGATTGTTGACCTCAACCTGAGGATTCGCGAGTTCGGCGACGTCAGGCTCCTGCCCTCGGCGAGCTACGACTTCACGGAGGAGCTGGCCGCCTTCGCCAAGGAGCAGGACCTGGCGGACGACTGGTGGGAGTTGCTCGGCGCGGTGCCGATGCCCGACGGCAAGTATGAAGCCCTCGATCGCCTGGTGCCCGCGCTGCCGGAGGAGCTGACGCCGACCAAGATCGGCTCGCTCCAGATCACCGTGCAGCCGGCCACATGCCACATGGTGAGCAAGCAGGGCGGCATGGCCATGTACGCCGAGGGCACGTACCGCTTCCTGGTGCTCAAGGCGCACAGCCCCATGTGGCAGATCGGCTGGCAGGTGGCCGCGTGCGAGCCCGTGGCCCTGAAGGCGGCCAGGTAGGGCCTGTGAAGGGGCCGCACGGACCTGCACGGACGAACACGGACGGGCGCATGTGAGGGCGGAGTCCGCCTGTCCGTGTGGGTCCGTGTGCGTCCGTGTCATTGCTTCACAGGACACGTGCCGCGGGCCGGCAGAAGCCCCAACGGGGATGCCGTGCCGCCGCCATCGGGAGGCCGTGGCTTTGGCGGTGCAACCTGCGGCGGGGCAGGGAGTTGTGGGCGGGCCGATTTGCACTTGAAATTTGAGGCCCAATCTGTTAGCTTCTCGTCAGTCGGCGGCTGAACGGCATCACGGAGCGTGCCCGTGCCTGAGGGACCTGTCCTCGTCGGCATCCAGGGTTTTGTACAGGGCGAGGAGTTCCCGCTCTGGCGGGGGGCCACTGTTGTCGTCGGGCGAAGTCGTGGGTGCGACATCTCGCTGCGGCGCTGCAAGGCCTGGCTCGCGCTGGCCCCCGAGAAGCGCGGCGAGCAGGCCGACTTCAAGAGCGTCTCGCGCAAACACGTCCGCATCAGCTTCCACGGCGAGGACAACATCGAGATCGAGGACCTGAGCTCGAACGGGACGTTTCTCGACGGGCAGCGGATCACCCGCGTGGTGCTGCACAACCTGGCCGAGCGGAGCCACGAGCTGCTCCTGGGCACGCAGGAGAAGTTCCGCCTCGAGTGGAGGCCCCAAGGCTAGGCGGCTCCCCCGGGCCGCAGTTGGCATGGACATGACGGACACATTTGCCTACCGAGGCGGCCACCTGGCGTGCGAGGCCTGTCGCGCGGAGGACATTGCGCGCGCCGTTGGCACCCCCTGCTACGTCTACAGCCGGGCGGCCATCGAGGCCAACGCCCGCGCCCTGGCCGACGCCTTCGCGCCGGCGAAGCCGCTCCTGTGCTACTCGATCAAGGCCAACGGCAATCTCGCCATCCTCAAGCTGCTCAAGGACTTGGGGCTGGGCTTCGACATCGTTTCGGGCGGCGAGCTGGACCGCGCGCTCCGCGTGGGCGCCGACCCCGCGAAGGTCGTCTTCGCCGGCGTGGGCAAGACCCGTGCCGAGGTCCGCCAGGCCCTCCAGGCGGGCATCCTCATGTTCAACGTCGAGTCCGAGCCCGAGCTGGCCGCCATCCAGGCCGTGGCCGCCGGCCTCGGAACCCAGGCCCGCGTGGCCCTGCGCCTGAACCCGGACATTGACCCCAAGACTCATCGCCACATCACGACGGGCAAGAGGGAAACGAAGTTCGGCATTGACTTCGAGTCGGCGCGCGCCCTGGTCGCTCGCATGCCCCAGTGGCCCGCCGTCCGCCTCGTCGGCTACCACGCCCACATCGGCTCCCAGGTCACAGACCCGCGCCCCCACGCGGCCTCGCTCGCCAAGCTCATTGCCTTCGCCGGCGAGTGCGTGCCCCCGGGCGGCGCAATCGAGTACGTGAACATCGGCGGCGGGTTCGGCATAGACTACGTGCCGGGCCAGGCGCCGCCCCCCTCGGCCTTCGCCGAACTGCTCCTGCCCCTACTCGCCCAGGCGGCCAGGCCCTTCAGGCTGCTCATGGAGCCAGGGCGCTTCATCGTGGGCAATGCCGGCGTGCTCCTGACGCGGGTGGCCTACGTGAAGCGGAACAGCGACGGCCGCCGCTTCGTGATCCTGGACGCGGCGATGAACGACCTGCTCCGCCCCGCCCTCTACGACGCCCACCACCGCATCTGGCCCGCCGCCAGCGACAGCCCGTTCGAGAGCGACGGCCTCGCCCCCGCCGACGTCGTTGGCCCCGTGTGCGAGAGCGGCGACACCTTTGCCAAGGAGCGCCCGCTGCCCGAGGTGGCCGAGGGCGACCTCGTGGCTATCTTCGGCGCCGGCGCCTACGGCTTTGCCATGAGCTCCAACTACAACGCCAGGCCCCGCCCCTGCGAGGTGCTGGTGGACGGCAGCCATCATCGCGTCGTCCGCCGACGCGAGTCGTTTGACGACTTGGTCCGACTGGAGACCCTGTGAGGCCCCGAGCCACCAAGGAGGATTCCGGGATGCTCACCCTACGAGCACGCGCCGCGTTCAGCTTCGCCACCGCCCTCGCCATCGCCGGCTGCGTCGAGGTCGAGGTGCGCCGCACCCTCGCGCCCGACCACTCCGGCCGCGAAACCGTCACGCTGCGGGCGCCAAAGGGCGCTCGCACGGACGCCTTCCCCGGCCTCTTCAGCGGCGCCACCTGCCAGCCGCCGACCACCCAGGCCGACGGCGAGCGCGTGACGCGCACGGCCGAGGTCGCCTTCCCCGACGTCGCCGCCTTCCGCCACCAGGCCGGCTTCCTCGCCTCCGCCGCCACCGTCGCGCCCACTGCCGACGGTGGCGTGGCCTACCGCGAGACGCTGACGAACAGCTACCGCAGGAACATCGAGCGCGCGCCCTCGGACGAGGCCCGCCAGCGTCTCGCCGCTGAAATGGATGAGGCCAGGAAGGGCATCGCCGGCGCCAAGCTCACCTACACCATCCAGTTCCCCGCCCCCGTCGCCAAGTCCAACGCCGACCGCGTCAGCGGCTTCGAGGCCACCTGGGTGCTCGACGCCGAGAAGCTCTTCGCCGGCCGCGCGGTCGAGCTCACCGCCGAGTACCGCAAGGCCCCGCCGCCCGCGGTGGCCGTGGCCGCCCCTGTCCCGGGCACGGCGCCGCTCGCGGCGCCCGTGGCCCCCCCGCCGCCCGAGCCGCCGAAGCCCCTCGCCGCGCCCAAGCCCGCGCCCCCCGTGGCAGCCCCCGCGCCTAAGCCCGTCGAGGTGCCCGTGACGCGGCCCAGCTCGCGCCTCGAGGACATCCTGCTGGCCCAGGCCGAGGAGCCGCCGAAGGCGAAGGCTGACGAGGAGAAGCCCGCACCCAAGGAGGAGCCGCCCGCGGAGAAGGAGCCGCCAAAGAAAGCCCCCCCGAAGGCCGCACCGCCCAAGAGAGTCCCAAAGAAGGAAGAACCCCCCGAACCCGAGACCCTGCCCGCCGAGCTGCTCAAGAGGACCCCGGCCGACCTCGCCGAGGCCGCCGGCGACGACGCGACGACCGCCGCGGTCAAGAAGCTCTTCCGCGACGCCATCGTCCAGATTGACCTGCGGAAATACGACAAGGCCGCCGAAGACCTCCAGAAGGCCATGGCCCTCAAGCCCGACTCCATCCTCATCTCCAACCTCTACCAGCAGGTGATCACCAGGTTCATTGACGAGGCGATCACGAGCAACAACGCAGAGCTGAAGGCCCAGGCCGAGGCCCTCCAGCGCCTCGCCTACAAAGGCCGCCTCCGCCAACTCCGCGACCCCAACCGCGTCAAGGAACTCATTGACGCCCTCCGCAGCAAGAAGTTCCTCCCGCGCACCTTCGCCATCGAGGAACTCACCCTCGCGGGCGACTACGCGGTGCCCCACCTGCTGAAGCTCATGATAGACAACCCCGACCCCGAACTGCGGGCCTATGCGCTCCACATCATGTCCCGCATGCGCGGACCAGCCGTCCCAGCCATCTGCGAAGCCCTCAAGCACAACGACCCCATGGTCCGCCAGATCATCATCCTCGCCCTCGAGGTCATTGCCGACCCCCGCTCGGTCCCCTCGCTCCTCTGGCTCGCCCAGGAGCCTGACGGCCATCCCCTCGTCGTCGGCGCCGCCAAGCGCGCTCTCGCACGCATCGAGCCCGACCCCGCCAAGCAGCAAACCCCCGCCGCCGTTGCCTTCCGCGACCTCGCCAAGGACTACTACGACGGCAACCGCAAGGTCCTCCCTGCCCACGTCTACGAACACCTCGTCTGGCGCTACGACCCCGAGGCCAAGGTGCTGGCCTCCGAGACCGTGCCCCAGCACCTCTACGCCCCCCGCATGGCCGAGGAGGCCTGCCGCAACGCACTCCTCGCCAGCCCCGACTACGAGCCAGCCGTCCCTCTCCTCCTGTGCGCCTGCTTCGCTCAGCAGAACCTCATCGAAAGCTTCTACATCACCCTCGCGGCCAAGGAGGCCCAGACGGAGGAGGAGAAGGCCGAGGCCGAGCTCGCCAAGCCCCTCCGCGACCGCCTGAGCATGGCCCCTGCCATCGCCCAAGCCGCAGGCCAGAAGTTCCTCTTCGCCGCCCTCCAACTCGCACTCCGCGACGCGCGGGCCGACATCGCCCTCTCCTGCATCGGCGCGCTCCGCGACGTCGCCTCCGAGGCATCCCTCCCTGCCCCGGGTCCCTCTCCCGAGGAGCTGGCCAAGGCCGCGGCCGAAAAGGCCAAGCCGGCGCCCCCCAAGCGCCGCCGCATCTTCGACTGGTACGGCCCGCCGCAAAAGGAAGAGCCGCCCCCGCCGCCCCCAGTCGTCAACCCCAATAGCATCCCGCTCGACGGCGCGCCCCTCATTGACGCCTTGAGCTACCCAGACCGCCGCGTCCGCTACGCCGCCGCCGAGGCCATCGTCGCCATCGGACCCACCCACGTCATCCGCGACGCCCCGAAGGTCATGGCCAACCTCGCCCAGGCCCTCTCCGAAACCGCCTTCCACGTCGCCCTCCTCTTCGAGGAGGACGAGGGCCGGGCCGAAGAAGTCCGTCCCCTTCTCACCGGGGCAGGCGTCCTCCCAGTCCTTGCCCGCACACAATCCGACGCGCTCGCCGCGGCCCGCGAGATGCCGCCCAAGGACATCCTGATCCTGGGCGCCGAGATGAAGAAGGTGGACGTCGTCGAGGCCCTCGCCAACCTGCGGCGCGTCTACACCGTGGCCGCGGCCCCGGTCATCCTCATCGCGCCCAAGGCCGACGAGGCGAAGCTCCGCGAGCGCCTCGCCGGCGAGAAGATCATCTACCTCCCTCGCCCCCTCACCGCCGGCGCCATCCGAGCCGCCGTCGAGGAAGCCCTCAAAGGCGTCCCCGAACCCAAAAACAAGGAGGCCGCCGTCCGCTACGCCGCCTCCGCCGCCCGAACCCTCGCCACCATCCACCCCGAAGCCTCGATCTTCCGCATCGAGGACGCCCTCGACGCCCTCCTCGAAGCCCTCTCGGCCACCACCCACCCCGACACCGTGCGCCTCCCCTGCTGCGAGGCCATCCGCCGAGCCGCCAACCCCCGAGCCGTCCCCTTCCTCGCACAAACCTATGGCGACCCCAAGGCATCCAAAGACCTCCGCCTCGCCATCCTCCACGCCCTCGGCGCCTGCGCAGGCGCACAGCCCAACCTCCCCGACGACACGGCCAAGCGCGTCGCACAGGCCCTCACCCTCGCCGCATCGGACCCCGACACCGACTTCCGCCGCGCCGCCGCCCGCGCCTTCGGCCTCAAGGGCGGCGCCGGCGCCGACCTGGTGGACCTGATTGACCTCCTCTACGGCAAGGCCCCGCGCCGAGCGCCCGGCCCTGCCCCAGCCGAGAAGCCGCCGGCCGAGAAAGCCCCCGCCGAGAAGGCCCCTGATGAGAAGCCTCCCACCACCCTCCCCGCCCCCAAGGCCCCTGCCGAGAAGGCACCGCCCGAAAAGGCCCCCGAGGAGAAGAAGGAGGAATAGGCCCCGGCTTCCCCCTGCCGCCTCCCACCCCGCCGCCGGCCACCCTCCCGTGGCCGGCGGCGTTCATGTTCTCCCATGCCCGCCCTGCATGATGTATAATTCGGGAGGAGGAGTTCGTAGTGCGGGCTTCAGCCCGTACCCGGATCGCAAGATACGGCCTGAAGGCCGCACTACCAACTGGCAGGCCTTCGCTTCAAGCTGGTTTATGGAGAGGACCGGGCATGCCCAAAGGGGATGCGCAGAAGCGCCGGCGAACGTGGCGCGACTGGCTCATGCCGCGCCGCGGCCGCTGGCGTTGGGCACTCCTCCGCCTCGCCATCATCACCACGCTCATCCTCCTCTTCCGCTACGACCTGGCCGCCTGGGGCCTCGCCGCCCACAATCTGGCCTGGAAGTCCCTCACCGGCTCCACCAAGAACCACCAGGGCGACGTGGAGCTCCTCCTCCGCCTCGGCGGGCCGGGCGCACGAATGCTGGTCCGCATCGGCGAGGCACACGCCCTCGCCCGCGCGGCCGACCCCGACCTCATTCCCGCGCTCCTCCGCCTGGCACGGAGCCACGCCGACCCCGCCGTCCGCGCCCACGCGCTCACCGGCCTGAGCAGCTTCCAGGACGACCGCACCCTCCCCCTCGCCGCCGACGCCCTCGCCGACCCCAACGAGGCCGTCCGCCGCGCCGCCATCGCCTGCATCCGCCAGCTCGGCGACGAACGCCACCGCCCCCTCCTCGACCAGCGCCTCGCCGCCGAGCAGGACCCCGCCATCCGCAGGCTCCTCGCCCAGGCACGTGACGCCCTTCTCCCAGCGCCAGGCGCCACGGTCGCCGATCCCTCGCAGCCCACCGTCAAGGTCGCAGCCGTCCAGGCCATCTCCGAGTTCGGCAAGCCCGAGGCCAATCGCTTGCGTCTGGCCGCCTTCGTCCGCGCGGCCGCAGCCAACGGAGCCAAGCTCGTCGTCCTCCCAGAAACCGCCGTCCAGGGCTACCTGACCCACGACATCAGGACCGCCTGGCAGGCCGACGGCATGGCCGTCACCCAGGGCTTGAGCGGCGTGTCGCCGGCCGGTGTGGCCGAGACCGTCCCAGGGCCGTCCACCGCCCTCTTCGGCGCGCTCGCCAGGGAGCTGGCCATCTACGTCTCCGTGCCGATCCTGGAGTTCGACCCGCCCACCGGCCGCTACTACAACACCCTCTGCCTCGTCGGCCCGGAGGGCAGCGTGCTCCTGCACTATCGCAAGCTGAACCCCTGGCCCCACGCGGAGCGCGGCTGGGCCGCCCAGGGCGACCGCGGCCGCCCAGTCCTCGACACCCCCTACGGCCGCCTCTCGCTCCTCATCTGCTACGACATCCACACCGAGCCCGCCCACCTCAAGCGGGCCGGGGTGGACACCCTTCTCTACGCCATCGCCTGGGTGGACGCCCCGAAGAGCACCTGGTTCCGCTCGGACCTCCCGCGCATTGCCAGGGAGAACGGCCTGAACATCATCGGGGCGAACTGGACCGTGCCACGGGAGCCTGGCACTTGGCACGGCTACGGGCAGAGCCTGATCATCGAGCGCACGGGCCGCGTCCTCGCACGCGCCACGCGCGACGTGGGCGAGGAGATCATCTACGCCGACCTCCCCCTCCCCCGCCCCCCGGGCGGACCAGCGCTTCCCGCCAACTCACAAAGCCCTCGCAAGTAGCCCCCGTTGCTTAGTCCAACGCCCCGCAAATAAGGGGACAAGTTCGCAGTCCCGAAGGGACTGGAGCGGGTGGCCGGCGGCTTCGGATCGCTTCTCCGTCTCTGGCGCACGAGTCTCGCAGTCCCGAAGGGACTGGAGCGGGTGGCCGGCGGCTTCGGATCGCTTCTCCGTCTCTGGCGCACGAGTCTTCGCA
>Ga0194111_10010071_pt1 | contig 10192 bp, 9 predicted proteins | sample TA2KigC300mmetaG_FD_146194 | JGI IMG/M metagenome (GOLD analysis project Ga0194111, IMG submission 146194) | Freshwater microbial communities from Lake Tanganyika, Tanzania - TA2015033 Kigoma Deep Cast 300m | ecosystem: Environmental > Aquatic > Freshwater > Lake | place: Tanzania: Lake... | reverse complement strand
GGAGCGCTCTTCGCGAGCAGCTCCTTGCGGCGGTGCTCAAACAGGGTCATGGCGGCCAGTGTCGCGCCGGGCGGCAGTCGTGCGTCTCAATTCGACGACGGTCACGCCGTCACCACCCATCCCGTACGAACCGTCGCGATATCGCACAACCAGCGGGTGCCTTGCCAGCCGTTCCCGCACGGCCTCTCTCAGGACCCCGGCGCCGTGGCCGTGCACGACATGCACCACCAGCAGGCCCGCTGCGTGACACCGTTCGAGATGCCGGTCGAGCCTGCCAAGCGCGTCGGACGGTCGCAGGCCGTGGAGGTCGACGGTCATTTCGACGTCGAAGTCGATGCGGCGGGGCTCCGGACCGCCACGACTCGATGGCCCGGGCATGCGACGGCGGGGCGGCATGGCGCTACCCGGCCAGCGCGGACTTGATCGCGTCGAGTAGCTCCGCTGTCTCTTCCGGCAGAACGGTGCGCGGATCGAACAGGACTTCGTCGGCTTCGATCCGGGCCACCACCGGGCGCCCGGCCCGGCGCAGCCGGCCCACGAATGCCTCCGCTGAGCCGGGCGGCCTGATCGCCAGGACATGGGTTGGCAGCGTCTCGTCGGGCAGGCTGCCGCCGCCCACCGTTGACTTGCTGGCCCGGACCGTGGAGCCGCCGGAGCCGATCGAGGACTTCCATTCTTGAGCCCGCGCCTTGAGCGCGGAGGGGGTCGCCGAGATCATCTGCCACACGGGAAGGTCCGCCTCGGCGGTCCCACGCGAGTAGCTGAGCAGGGTCGCCGACAACGCCGCGAGCGTGACCTTCTCGACGCGTACCGCTCTGGCCAGGGGGTGTTTTGCCAGGACATCCACGTGCTTTCTTTTGCCGACCACGATACCCGCCTGCGGACCGCCGAGCAGCTTGTCACCGGAAAAGAAGGCAAGGTCGGCGCCCTGCGCCACGCTCTCCTGGACCATGGGTTCGCGCGGGAGGCCAAAACGGGAGGTGTCGAGCAGGGCCCCGCTGCCAAGGTCGTGGAAAGCCACGAGTCCCCGCTCGGAAGCGAGCCGGGACAGGACCTGGATATCGGTCGAATGCGTGAAGCCGCGAATAGCGAAGTTGCTCTGGTGCACCTTCAGCAGGACTGCGGTTTCCGGCGTAATCGCGGCCTCGTAGTCAGCTACGTAGGTCCGGTTCGTCGTTCCTACCTCAATGAGCCGTGCGCCGGACTGGCGCAGGACGTCCGGGACCCTGAAGCCGCCGCCGATCTCAACCGCCTCGCCACGCGAGACCACCACCGCCCGGTCCCTGGCGAAGGCGGTGAGCCCCAGCATCAACGCGGACGCGTTGTTGTTTACGACCAGGCCGGCCTCGGCGCCGGTCACCTGCGCCAGGAGTGAGGAGATGTGGGCCTGCCGCGAGCCCCTCCGGCCGGTCTCGAGGTCCAGCTCGAGGTCCGTGTAGCCGGCGGCAACCTCCGCCGCAGCTTCGACCGCCGCCCGGCTCAGCGGGGCTCGGCCAAGGTTGGTGTGCAGGATTACCCCGGTCGCGTTGATCACGCGCCGGGGCCACGGCGCCAGCGCGCGGTGAACGCGGCTGAGGACGGCGTTCACCAGTTCCTCGATCTGTGGCGCCTCGCCGCCGGACTTGACGCCCGCCCTGGCCAGCTCAAGCTCGAGGCGGACCATTCCGGCCACGGCGTCATGCGAATAGGCGGCGGAGAGGTCACTGATCTCGCGCACGCCGAGGAGGCGTTCTACGCTCGGGAGCGACCGCAGGCGAGAATTCATGGGGTCACCTCATCCGTAACGGGCAGGCTACTAGCATAGGCGCGGCAGGCCTCCGGCTGACCCGGCCCGGGACCTTCCGTGGTCATGCCGGTTGCTCGCTTTCTCCCGGTCCCAGGTGCACGAATACTAGCTCGGTGTCGTCCGGGCCCAGGTAGTGAAGAACGCCGCTCAGCCTCCAATCCAGCTTCCTGCGCGGCCACTGCAACGGATGATTGGAGAGGGTGGTCGATGTCCAGAGGCGCCGCGTGCGGCAGGAGCGCCGAGCGCGTCCGGCCAGTGCGGTCGCTATCCCCTGGCGTCGGTGCGAGTCGGCGGCCCGGAGCGTCGGGATCAAGCCCTCCTCGAAGAATGAGTGCTCCAATACGCACCATCCGACCACCGTGTGGTTGTCGAGCGCGACCTGAAGGTCCCCGTTGCCTGCCCGGCGCGTCGGGGCGTCGGCGGTAGGGAAAGGGTGAATCCCGCCTGGCCTGAATTCCCCGCACCGGCGCGCGGTGGCTACGGTCAGCCGCTCTGTACGTGATTTTGCCCGCATCTGGCATGGCGATTCAATGATATTGCGTGGAGTCATTCCTGCATCTGGCCAGTGGCGGCGTGGAGCGCCTGAGGATCACCTCCTCGCATTGCCGGATCATTCCCGCGCAGTTAGAATCCTCATTTGGCGTCTGAAGACGCTTCAAAGCATGGTAGTTATCGGTCTAACGGGCGGCATAGGTTCAGGCAAAAGCGAGGCTGCTCGAATCCTGGAGCAGTTGGGTGCGGTGGTCGTCAACGCTGATCGCGTCGGCCACGCAACGTACCGTTCCGGGACCAGTACCTGGCATGCGATCGTCCAGGCCTTTGGGCTCGAGGTCGTCGGCCATGGCGGCGAGATCGACCGCAGGCGCCTGGGCGCGATCGTCTTCGGGGACCCCGGCCGGTTGAAGCGATTGAACGAGATCGTATGGCCGGCCATTCGCCAGGCGCTCGAAGCCCGGATAGCCAGGGAGCGGCACGACGACAGCTCGGCGGCGATTGTGATTGAGGCGGCGGTCTTGCTGGAAGCCGGTTGGGACGACCTTGTCGATGAGGTCTGGGTTGTTGATGCACCCGAGCCGGAGGTACAGTCCCGTTTGGTCGCCAGGGGCATGTCCCGGGAGGACGTGCGGGCCAGGTCGCAGTTTCAGCTCTCTCGAGACGAACGCAACGGGAGGGCACAGGTCCTGATCAGGAACGACACCGACCTCAAGGGATTGGAAGTGGCCATCCGCAAAGCGTGGGACGGCCGGCTAGAAAAAAGGCGTAGGTAGGAATGGCGCAAGTCCAGGCAACGAGCTACCGGGAATATCGGATCGAAGAGTACGTAGTGGCTCGAGAGCCCTTCTACGTCCCGCAGTCGGATGAGATCGAGATCTTCACGGCCGCCTACAAGCAGCGGATTCCGGTCCTCCTCAAAGGCCCCACTGGGGTCGGGAAGACCAGGTTCGTCGAGTACATGGCGTGGCGACTCGGCCAGTCGATGGGCGGCAAGGGCAGCAAGGCCAATGGCGCCAAGCCGGGGATCCCGCTCGTGACGGTTGCCTGTCACGAGGACCTGACGGCGTCCGACCTGGTGGGGCGCTACCTCCTCGACACCGATGGCACGCGCTGGCTGGACGGTCCGCTTACCCGGGCCGTGAAGGCGGGCGGTATCTGCTATCTCGATGAAGTCGTGGAGGCCCGCAAGGACACCACGGTCATTGTTCACCCTCTCACGGACCACCGGCGCGTGCTAACGATCGACAAGCTCGGCCAGATCATCGAGGCCGACCCGGGGTTTCTGATGGTGATCTCGTACAACCCGGGCTACCAGACCGCCCTCAAGGACCTGAAGCACTCCACGCGCCAGCGATTCGTCGCGCTGGAATTCAGCTTCCCCAGGCCGGAGGTAGAGACCAAGATCATCGTCCACGAGGCTGGCGTCGACGAAGACACGGCCGAACAGCTGGCGAAGCTGGGCGAGAAGGTACGCAACCTGGGCGACTACGGCCTTGGTGAAGGGGCCAGCACGCGTGTCCTGATCTACGCGGGTCGACTGATGAACGAGGGCGTGCCCGCCCGAAGGGCGTGCCAGGTAGCCGTCACCTGGGGAATCACCGACGACGCCCAGCTTCAGCGGAGCGTCGATGAGGTGGTCACGTCGATCTTCGCGTAGCGGTGGATACCCGGGCGGGATCCATGGCCCCGGCCGGCGCCCTCGACCGGCTTGAAAGGTCGATGCGCGCCATCCAGGCGGTGCACCCGAAGAGCCGCTGGCCGGAGCCGGAGGCGGCGGTCGCCGCTCTGATCTGGGACGTCAAGCGCGCTCCGTCGCTTGTGCTGATGCGGCGGTCCATGCTCGTCCACCACTACAAGGGGCACATCGCGTTTCCCGGTGGCTCCCGGGAGCGTGAGGACTCTTCGCTCCGGGATACTGCGATACGGGAAACGGTCGAGGAGCTCGGGGTAAGGTCCGAAGATATCGAGCTGTGGGGTGACCTCGATTCGGTCACGACCAGCGACGGGATGACGGTTAGACCGTTCACGGGCCGTCTGAATCCTGCCGCGATCCTTGACCCGGACCCGGGCGAGGTCGGCTCGATCCTGACGGTAGCCGTGCAGGACCTGATTCGCATCGATTCTGAGCGGGACGAGACGAGGCTTATCGACGGCAAGCTGATCAGCCGTCCGGCCTATTCTTATAATGGCAACGTGGTGTGGGGCGCCACTGCTCGCATCCTTGCCCAGTTGATCCCAATCGCCCGATCGGCGTGGGAAGAAGCGGGACGACCGATTGAGTAACGAGCAGCAGGCGGGCCCTACCGTGCACACGATCGAGACGGAGCTAGGCCGGTTCCCGGCGCCCGTCATGGACGGCTATAAAGAAGCCCGTGTGCTCATGCAGGGCCGATTACGAGAGCAGGAGCTGGTCAACTGGGCGGCGCAGGGACTTGCGATCGCCGGCAAGACCGTCAGGTCGTGGGAAGCCGCTGCGGAGTTCTTCAAGTCCAGCCCGGCCGTGCAGCGACAGCTCTCAGGCGGCCAGTTCATGCGCTGGTCCACGGTCGGCGCCGACCTCTGCCAGGAGTCACCGTCGCTCGCCGTCGCCTATTTCAAGGCCAGTCCCGGATCCCTGCTCAGGTTGCGCCCCCGGCAGATCGACGAATGGGCGGGGCTCGGCCGATCCCTCTACCGCGGCACTTGGAAGTCGAGCACACTGGCGTGCCGGTTCTACGAGTTGACCCCGAATCTGCTCGAAACCCTCTCGTTTACCGAGATGACGCGTTTCGGGCAGTTCCTCGAAGTGCTCTCCCTGCGTTCTTACGACCTGGCCAGCCAGTGTCTCGTCGAAGGTTGCGGGCTGTTCCCGCGCCTGGGGACGGAGCGCGAAGCCTTCATCGGCGTGGCGCATGCGGTCGCCGAGCGATCCTGGCGCGACGTCCGCGCCTTCTTCGATGGTGCGACCGCGCTGGGCACAATCGATTCTGACCAGAGGTCGCGCCTCCTGGTACTGGCCCGTCGCATGGTTGCCTCCGGCGACGTCTCGGCAGGCGATTTCGTCAAGCACGGTTCAGCGGCAGTACGCGGCGTGCCGGTGGAGTATTCCGGCCGCCTCCTGGAGATGGCGGAGGCTATCCACGCGGTCGCCCCGGTAGCGGTCACCGATTTCCTAAAGCATGCCCCCACGGTCCTGGGCCGGATCAGCTTCACGCAGTTCGAGGCCTGGCACACGGAGGGCATGGGGATCCTGAAGGAAGGGCCGGAGGCAGGTCTTTCTTACTTCCGTGGCGTTTCCGGTCGGGCGCTTGAAGTGCTCGACACCCTGGCCTCCGGCGTGGAGCTGAGTCGCATCAAGGACGTGGTACGGGTCTACTGCCGCGCGCTGGCCGGCGAGGACATCGAGCTATCGTCCACGCAGCAGCTGGTAGAGAAGAAGATCGGCTGGACCGACTCCGATATCGCGACCACCGAGGGAACCACGATCTTCCTCCCGCCGGTCGTCGACCGCTTCCCTTCCAAGGACGACAACTTCGCCTGGTACAAGGTGGTCAGCACGCACCAGGTCGGGCACATCGAGTTCGGGAGCTTCCTGTTCCGTTACGAGCGCCCTTCGACCATGTTCGAGGACCTGCGCCCGCTGCTGCTGAAGAGCAAGGCAAAGGACGCGGAGGTGGCCGAGCCAAAGGCGCAACCGCCCAGGGCCGTGCGCGCTGCGTCGCCCAAGACGGTCGCGAAGTCATCGGCCGGCAAAGAACCGGTCGCCGAAGCCGCAGCAGCGCCCGCGGCGCCGGTCACCGACATGACACGCTTCTTCGACCTCTTCGACGACCGGACCCTTTCACACGACGTCTTCACGGTGGCCGAGGCCTGCCGGCTCGATGCCACGGTGATGTTCGAATACCGGGGCATCGTCAACTCCTACCGGAAGGTACAGGCGCGCGCTCTACAGGAGCGGCCCACAATTGAAGAGTTGCCGATGCGCGAGGCGATGGTTGAGTTCATCATTCGGCTCAGCCTCAATCAGCAGGCCGATCTCAAGGTGCCGCGCGACTTCATGCCTACGGCGCGCAAGATCGCCCGCCTCATCCGTCGGATCGCGGATCCCGTGGCGACGGTCGAGGATGTGTCGGAGGCAACCATCCGCATCTACGCGTTGCTGACCGATGTGCCGAACAACAAGGTGCCCGAGGACGAATTCGAGGACTTCGACCCCGAGGAGGAGGAAGAGGAGCAGCAGGAGCAGCCCGAGGACCAGGAGTTCTACCTGAACTCCATGTCCGGGGAGGGCGAGGGCGACGAGTCCCAGGATTCCGAAGGCCAGGAAGGCGAAGAGCAGGAAGAGTACGAGTCGCCCCAGGACGTTTCCTACCGTGGCGAATTCAAGCCGGAACTGGCGCAGCTGCTTTCGCAATTGCGACTCGACCAGGACATGCTGGACGGCGCCGAGCCTGCCGATATCACCGAAGAGCAGCTGCAGGAACTCCTGGAGAAGTCCAGCGAGATCGAACAGCAAGAGGGCGAGGGTGAACAGCAGCAGGCCACCGAGGAGATGCTCAAGAACCTCCTCAAGGAGATGGCCAAGCGCGAGCCCAAGGACCAGGACTCCGGGCAGGGCAAGTTCATCCACGTTGATGAAGAGGGCGGGCCCCTGGAGGCGACGGAGGAGAACTCGTTCGTGTACGACGAGTGGGACTTCCGCGCCAACGAGTACAAGCCCCGCTGGTGCCTCGTGCGTGAGAAGGAGATGGCAGAAGGGGACAACACCTTCTACCAGGACACGCTCACCAACTACGCCTCGCTCGTGCGCGACATCCACCGGCAGTTTGAGCTGGTCGTCCCCGAGGTGTACCGGAAGATCAAGCGCCTGGAAGACGGAGAAGACCACGAGCTGGACCTGGTCATCGAGGCGATGGTCGATCGGCGCAGTGGCAACACGCCCTCGGAAAAGCTGTACTGGAAGCGCAATAAGATCGAGCGGGATATCGCGGTTGCATTCCTGCTCGACATGAGCGCGTCGACCGCCGAAGCAATCGACGAGTCAGGCAGGGACAACGACGACTGGGGGGCGCCCGACGATCCGGTCGAGTACATGGTCTGGCTGCGCTCCCGGCGGGCGGAAGGCCTGCGCCGGTCATACAAGCGGATCGTCGATATCGAGAAGGAGAGCATCGTTCTGCTCGTCAACGCGCTGGAGATGCTCGGCGATACCTATGGGATCTACGGCTTCTCGGGCTACGGCAGGGAGAATGTCGAGTTCTACGTGATCAAGGACCTGAAGGAGCGCTACTCAGGTGCGATCCCGCGCAGGATCGATCGCATCGCGCCGTTGCATGCCACCCGTATGGGTCCGGCGATCAGGCACGCCGGCCAGCGTCTCATGGAGTCCGAGGCCAAGTCGAAGATCCTGTTCATGATCTCGGACGGGCGTCCCCAGGATCGCGGCTACAGCCGCGAAGGAGTCGAGAAGGAATACGCGGTCCACGACACGAAGGTCGCGCTCACCGAGGCGAAGCGGAACGGGATCACTCCCTTCTGCCTGACCGTTGACAAGGCCGGCCATGACTACCTGAAGACGATGATGCAGGACATGAGCTACGAGGTCCTGTCGGACATCAGGTTGCTGCCCAAGCGTTTGCCTCACCTGTACAAGCGGCTGACCACCTGAGGCCGTGAGGATGTCAGCACGAGCGGCGTATTCCAACCGGAGCACCGCTCACCTATTGCCTGGCCTTCTTCAGATTTCCGGGGAGTCGGGATGAGATTCTCAGCCAGACATACGCTGTTGCCCGCTGCGCTCTTCTTCGCCCTCGCGTTGGCCGCTGCGTGCGGCGGCGGGAATGGCGGTTCAGAAACGGGTCTCAGCGGCTCTATCGACATCGATGGATCGAGCACCGTCTTCCCGATCACCCAGGCCGTCGCAGAAGAGTTTCGGAAGACCCAGAACAAGGTCCAGGTGCCGGTCGGCGTTTCGGGCACGGGCGGCGGCTTCAAACGTTTCGTCACCGGAGAAACGGTCATCAACGACGCTTCGCGGCCGATCAAGCCCTCGGAAGTGGAGGCCGCGAAGGCCAACGGCATCGAGTTCATCGAGCTGGAGGTCGCACTCGACGGCGTTGCCATCGTGACGAACAGCCAGGCGACCTTTGTCGACTGTCTGACGGTGGCCGAACTCAGGACGATCTGGGCGCCGGGCAGCAAGGTCAACAACTGGAATCAAGTCAGGTCCAGTTTTCCTGACGCGCCCCTCCGGCTTTACGGCCCCGGCACCGACTCCGGGACGTTCGACTACTTCACCGAGGTGATCAACGGGACCGAGGACGCCAGCCGCGCCGATTACACGGCGAGCGAAGACGACAACGTGCTGGTGCAGGGCATCTCCGGTGACAGGAGCTCGCTCGGGTACTTCGGGTACGCGTTCTATGCCGAAAACAGCGCCCGGATCAGGCTCCTCGGGGTCGACGCCGGCAAGGGCTGCGTGAAGCCGACTCGGGAGACTATCAACACCGGTACCTACGCCCCCCTTTCGCGGCACCTCTACATCTATGTGAACAAGAAGTCCCTCGAGCGTCCCGAAGTGAAGGCGTTCGTCGAGTTCTACCTCAAAGAAGCGTCGATTCTCGCCGAGGAGGTCGGCTACGTGGCGTTGCCCGCCTCCGACTACCAGGCCGGCCTGTCGAAGATTCGCTAGCCGATGACGACGCGGGTTCCTACGTCGCCAGGCCGGGCGCCCGAGGGGCTGGCCCCGGCGCGCCGCCATCGGAGCCTGGCGCGCGCCGAGGAACGGGTCGTCGGCGTAGTCCTCCGGCTGGCCGCCCTCGTCTCTGTGATCACCACGGTCGCGATCCTGGCAACGCTGGTGGGGGAGAGCATCGGGTTCTTCAGGACCGTCTCACCTTGGGAGTTCCTGACGGGGACGACCTGGACGCCGCTCTTCAACCCCCAGAAATTCGGCGTTCTGCCACTGATAACCGGGACCCTGCTGGTCGCGACGATCGCGGGCGCGACGGCGCTCTCCGTGGGACTGGCCAGCGCGATCTTTCTGTCGGAGTACGCCCCTGACAGTGCCCGGCGCGTCATCAAGCCGGCGCTCGAGGTGCTGGCAGGGATCCCGACGGTCGTCTACGGCTACTTCGCGCTCACGTTCTTGACGCCGGCCCTGCAAGTCGTGTTCCCGGACATGATCATCTTCAACGCCCTGAGCGCGGGCCTGGTCATGGGGATCATGATCATGCCGATGGTATCGACGCTATCCGAGGATGCGATGGTGGCCGTGCCGCGGTCGCTGCGCCAGGCGGCTTATGCGCTGGGCGCCACGAGGTTCGACGTGGCGACCAGGGTCGTGGTTCCGGCGGCGCTGCCAGGCATCATCGCCTCGTTCATCCTGGGCTTATCGAGGGCCGTGGGCGAGACGATGATCGTGGTGATCGCGGCCGGATCGACCCCGAAACTGACATTTAACCCGCTGGAGAGCATCCAGGCGATGACCGCGTACATCGTCCAGATCAGCCTGGGGGAGACGCCCCACGGCACGCTCGAGTTCAGGACGATCTTCGCGGTGGGCCTCCTCCTGTTCCTGATGACCCTGGCGATGAACATCCTCGGGCGCTGGCTGGTCGGCAGGTTCGCGGAGCGCTACTCATGAGCGCCCAATCGCCAGGAGGAAGCATCCGCACCGAGCGGTCCGCGCGCGCCCGCTACCGGGCGATCAGGGGCGGCGTGTTCTATGCCCTCTTCCTGGGTTCAATCCTGGTCGGGATCGCCGGGCTGCTCGCGCTGCTGATCGACGTGTTCATGGACGGCCTGCCGTGGTTGAACTGGTCCTTCATCACCAGCTATCCCTCACGGCACGCGAATCAGTCCGGGATCCTGGCGGCGCTGGTGGGATCGATGTGGGTAGTCGGCCTGACCGCGGCCTTCAGCATCCCGGTC
>Ga0194111_10010067_pt1 | contig 10194 bp, 8 predicted proteins | sample TA2KigC300mmetaG_FD_146194 | JGI IMG/M metagenome (GOLD analysis project Ga0194111, IMG submission 146194) | Freshwater microbial communities from Lake Tanganyika, Tanzania - TA2015033 Kigoma Deep Cast 300m | ecosystem: Environmental > Aquatic > Freshwater > Lake | place: Tanzania: Lake... | reverse complement strand
TACCACCGGCGCGCCGCCCAGGTTCTTGAAAAACTGCTTGAGAAAAACCACCTTCTCCTCATCAAAGAGTTTCCGTAGCTTCGGGGCAATATCCTCCCAGGCCAGGGAGGCCAAAGCCACGAAGTCATCCCGGTCTTTGCCGGTCAATACAGTAAGATCCCAGGGCTGCAGATTAGTCCCCGACGGCGCCCACAAGGCGGCCTCCATGACCCGTTCCAAAACCTCCCGGGGCACCGGCTCGGATCGATATAATCTGTGGCTGCGGCGATTTTTAATGGCTGCATACAGGTCCATGATATTCCCTCCTTAACACGAGGTCGCGTCGTTTTCAACCGGTTAAGGCCTTTCCCGCAGCACCTGCTGCACCAGGTGCACCTGGCGCAAAAGGTCGGGCTGCAAAGCATCCAACAAGACAATCCCCAGGCCGGCCCCGGCCAGCAGACCTAAACAGGCAGCTTCCAGCTCCGGGGGATATATCCGGCGTCGGCCGCTGCGCAGGTTGGACAGGCCCGCCATAGTCCGTGCCGGTTCGCCGAAAAGGGCACCGCTGGCCAACAGACGGACGCTGTGGACTACTGCGGTGGTCTGGTAATAAACGTCCGGCCAGCTTAAGTGGGGCAGCACCGGATCATAAATCAGGCGATGTTCGGCCATACCCCCAGCCAGGGCTTCGTGCCGTAAGTGCGCCGCCAGGGTGATCTTGTCCTCCAAACCCGGCGGCGGCATGGAGCGTTCGTCCAGCAACAGCAGCACCAGATCGGTCTGAGCCGCCACGGCCAGGGGCAAAATTTCCTTGAGTTTGTTCTCCTCCAAGGTAAGGGCGTTGAGAATGGGCGGCTGGCGGCACACAGCCAGCCCGGCAGCCAGCACCCGGGGATTGGGGCTGTCCAGGATGAGGCGGGTGGTGCTGACCTCCTGCACCGCCTCCACCAGGAAGGCCATCTGGTCTACGTGCCGGGGGGCCAGATAGCCTGGATTCAGATCGATGAGATCCACCCCGGCTTGATCCAGACGACGCACCAGGTCCTGGATGGGGCCTTTCTCTAAATGCTTCAGCGCTGCGGCCAGCACCGGATTCAGGGCATTGAGATTGTCAGCTGCGACGAGCATGGCTTGCAGACCGGATCAACATCCCCGGCCGACTGAAAGTCGGGGTTCAGGGCCCACCTGTTAAAGTCGAGCTCACCAGGGCTCTCTCCTGCCCGGCCAGCCCGGCCGGCCAGTTGGCGATAATACTGGGCTTCCGCGGCCTTACCTCTCTTTTCACATCCCTGGGCATAGACCGCCGCCTTGGCGGCCAGGGTGTGCAAAACTGCTGGCCGCAGTCGAGGCGGCAATTCCGGGTCCTGGGCCAGTTTCACCAGGGCGTAGACCCGAAAACGGTCCAAGCCCCATTGCCCGGACAATTGATCGGCATGCCCTCCCCTTTTAATCACCAAAGGCTCAGATATCAATCCCACCGGCTCCCGCCAGGTTAACCGCAGCCACAGGTCATAGTCCTCGCAGGCGGGGAGAGCCTCATCAAACCCCCCGGCCTGGAGAAACAACCGCCGCGGCAGCATCACCGCGGAGGGGCTGATGAGACAGAGGTCAAGGGAATGGGTAAAGACATCCCCTCCTCTTTTCTGATGCCGCCGGCCGGGGTTGACCCACCGGCCCCGGCGCAGCCAGAGCTCTTCGGTCTGGCTGATCCGGACCTCGGGATGGTGGCGGACGTAGGCTAATTGCGTCTCAATTTTTCGGGGCAGCCACAGGTCGTCGGAATCCAAAAAAGCCAGCCACTCTCCCCGGGCCCGATCGGCGCCGATGTTCCTGGCGGCGCTGACGCCCCGGCGCTGGGTATGGCGGATCAGCCTTATCTTACTGCCATACGCCGCCACTACGGCTGCAGTCTGGTCCCAGGAGCCGTCATCCACCACTATGAGTTCAAAATCATGACAGGTCTGGGCCAGCACCGAATCAATGGCCTCCCTGACCAGAGCGGCGCGGTTGAAAGTGGGGATAATGACGCTGAGCGCAGGGTCCCGAGACATATCTTCACCTTATCATGCTCACCCTTGCCTGACAACAAAAACACCAGGTTAGTCCCAAAAATACCTGGAGCCGGCCTCAACCCTTGTTTATTTCTTGACAGGTTAGGGACTTTTGATAAAAACCACAGAGATGCCAAGAACCCAGAGTTTTAACAGGATTATTGAGTGGCATAGAGACAACTGGTCCCAAACAATATTTTTTCTCCTGACTAAAAAAGGTGAATAAGATGGTGTTTTTTGCCCTTATCCTGGCCTCTCTGTGGCTCTGCCCCGGCCAGGTTTTGGCCCTGGTGGCAGGACCGGGCCCGGCCCCAGCCCCGGAAACCTTCCTGAGAACCCATTACTCCCTGCCTGAGCGCATCAGTTTTTGCGGCACCGAAGTGCCTCTCCACGACCCCGAGGTGCGGGAAGATCTGGATATGGAATTTACCATTATCCTGTGGAACCGGACCCAGACGACCCTGTGGCTGAAACGGGCGGCCCGTTTCTTCCCCCATATCGAGCAACGTCTGCGGGAACACAAGCTCCCCGACGACCTGAAATATGTGGCCTTGGTGGAAAGCGACCTGCGTTTGCCGGTGCGCTCCCCCGCCGGGGCCAGTGGTCCCTGGCAGTTCATGAAGCCGGCCGCCAACCGTTTTAATCTCAAGACCGAAGACACCATCGACGACCGCTTCGATTTTCTCCGCTCCACCGAAGCAGCGCTGCAGTATTTAAAAGCCCTGCACCGCATGTTTAACAACTGGCCCCTGGCCGTGGCGGCCTACAACTGCGGGGAGGGCCGCCTGCAAAGAACCATGCGGGAACAGGGGGTGAACAGCTATTATCACCTGGACCTGCCCGAAGAAACCAACCGCTATGTCCTGCGCATCATCGCCGCCAAAATAATTCTCAGCGAACCGCACCGCTATGGATTCGACATCCCGCCCGAGGATCTGTATCGGCCCTTGCAACCCGATCAGGTGGAGTTTGTCCTGGATCAGGAAATTCACCTGCGTCAGGTGGCCGAGGCCTGCGGCAGTTATTATAAATTAATCCGGCGGCTCAATCCCCGCTTCCGGACCGCCACCCTACCCCCGGGGATATACCGGCTCAACGTCCCGGCGGGAACCGCTTCCCGTTTCTATGAAGCTTATCTCCAGGGCCGGTTCGGCAGGCCGGAGAGAAAACCGGCGGAGAACGAGAACCCATGAGGGGCGGCTCTGTCCCTCAGCCGGTGGATATAATCATCCGGGGAGGCCTGGTGGTCACCCTGAATGACTCCGGAGAGGTCTATCCGGCCGGGGCCATCGCTATTAAGGGGGATGCCATCGTCGCCGTGGGGGAGGCCGGAGATATTACCCGGCGTTTCGCGGCCCGGACGGAATTGTCCTATCCCGGGGATATCATCCTGCCGGGCCTGATCAACGCCCACACACACGCGGCCATGACCTGTTTCCGGGGGCTGGCCGATGACCTCCCCCTGGAGATCTGGCTCAACGAACACATGTTTCCCGCCGAACGACAAATTTCCCGGGAGTTGGTGTATTGGGGTACCAGTCTGGCCATTGCCGAGATGATCCTCTCCGGCACCACCACCTTCTGCGACATGTACCTCTTTGCCGATGCCGTGGCTCAGGCCGCCAAGGAAGCCGGGATGCGGGCCGTAGTTGGCGAGGTGCTCTACGATTTTCCCTCCACAAATTACGGCCCCCCGGAGAACGGGCTCAAGTTTACCGAGGAGTTGATCCGAACCTGGCACGACGATCCCCTCATCCAGGTAGCGGTACAACCTCACACCATTTATACCTGCTCACCGGACCTGCTTACCCGTTGCGGTGATCTGGCCGAACGGTATGACACCCGCCTGATCATTCATCTGGCCGAAACCCGGCGCGAGGTCACCGACTGTCAGGAACGCTTCGGGGTCACGCCGGTGCAGCATCTCCTTGACCTGGAATTGCTTAACACTCGGTTAGTGGCGGATCACGGCGTCGTCCTCAGCACCCAGGATCGGGAACTGCTGGCGGAACACGGCGCCAGCGTAGTGCACTGCCCGGAGAGCAACATGAAACTGGCCTCCGGGGTGGCCCCGGTAGTAGAACTGCTCGGACAAGGCGTGAATGTGGCCCTGGGGACGGATGGCTGTGCCTCCAATAATAACCTGGACATGTTTCAGGAGATGGACACCGCGGCCAAGCTCCATAAAGTGCACCATCTCGATCCCACGGTGCTCCCCGCCCCTGAAGTGCTGCGCCTGGCCACCCGGGGAGGCGCCCAGGCCCTCAATCTGCTCCATCGTACCGGCTCATTGGAGCCGGGCAAGCAGGCCGATATCATTGTTATTGATGGCGACCAGCCGCACCTGACGCCGCTGTATAACGTTTACTCCCAGTTGGTCTATGCCGCCACGGGTGCGGATGTGCGCACCGTCCTGATTGCCGGGCAGGTGGTAATGCAAGACCGCCGGTTACTCACCCTGGACGCGGCAGAGGCCATGGCCCAGGTCCGGGAATTCGCCCGCCAGATAAAACCATTGGCGCATTAAAGACGCCTGCCTAAACGCTCAGGCTGAACCGACTACGGTTGCATTACCCTAAGGAATACTTTATAAAAAGAGAAAGTTTCCAAATTCTGGCAAGGGCCTTCCGAAGGAAAGAATATGACTCAGAAACCATCGGCCATCGGCTTCCAATATCTGAAAGAAACCCGGTATGCCCGGGATACCCTCCGGGGGGAACCTCTGGACCAGTACCCCCGCAGCCCTCTTTATAAAACCTATCCGCCGGATACGCCACGAGTGCAATTGCCGCCGGCCGCAGAGACTTTTAAGGCGGATTTCTGGCGGTGCGTGCAGCAGCGGCGCTCCCTGCGGGATTATCTGGAACAGCCCCTGAGCCTGGAACAGTTGTCCGCCTTGCTCTGGGCCAGCCAGGGGGTCACCGCGGTGCAGCACCATTTTGCCCTGCGGGCCGCGCCCTCGGCCGGGGCCCTCTATCCCGTGGAAACCTATGTGGCCGTGCATCGGGTGGAAGGTGTCAAGCCCGGCATCTGGCACTTTCACGTCCCGGATTTTTCCCTGGAATTAGTTTCTCCCGGAGATTTTCGCCGCTCCCTGGTGCTGGCCGGCCTCAACCAGCAATTTCTGGGCACCGCCGGGGTGGTTTTTATCTGGACCGGCATTCTGGGCCGCTCCTTATGGAAATACCGCCAGCGGGCCGTGCGTTACCTCTTCCTGGACGCGGGGCACATCTGCGGCAACCTGCATCTGGCCGCCACCGCCCTGGGGCTGGGCTGCTGCCCGGTGGCCGCCTTCTTTGACGAGGAAGTGGAACAGATCGTCCATGCCAACCCCGAGGAAGAAATCGCCGTCTACCTGGCCTCGGTGGGGCGGCTGGCCGGCCGGCCTTGATTCTTTTGGACCTAGAACAAATACTCCATGACTAAACGCAAAAAACTCATCTTCGCCATCCTGGGCGGCCTGATGGTAATGGGCGTGGGCCTGTCCCTGCTCTCCCAATGGTGGAGCGCCCTGCCGGAAGGCCTGCTCCTGGCCAGCGGCCGCATCGAGGGCGATGAGATTGTCATTGCCCCCAAGATCGCCGGCCGGGCCGTGGCGGTTCTGAAAGACCGAGGCGAAACAGTGGCAACGGGGGAGCTTTTGGTGCGCCTGTCCTCGGAGCAGATCCAGGCCCAACTGGACCGGGCCCGGGAACAGGAGCGCTACTGGCAGGACCGGGTCCGCCAGGCCGAGATCGACCTGGACTACACGGCCCAACAGGTCCCCAAGGATATCGCCGCGGCCGAGGCCCAGGTGGCGACGGTGGAGGCCCGCATCCAGGAGGCCGAAGCCCTGCTTAACCGCAATCACAAGGATTTTTTAAGGTACCAGGCCCTGTTGGCGCGCCGCGTGGCCCCACAGCAGAAACTCGATGACGCCACCGCTAATTACCAGGCGTCCGAGGCCAACAAAGCGGCCCTGACCCGGGAACTGGCCCAGACCCAGGCCCAATGGCGCAAGGCCCAACTCCTGCCTCAGACCGTGGAGCTGAAACGGGCGGAAGTGCAGGCCGCCCAGGCCAGTCTGGCCGCGGCCCAGGCCGTGGTCCGGGAGGCTGAGGCAAACCTGGACGATACCTTGATTCACAGCCCCGCCGACGGCATCCTCCTCACCCGGACGGTGGAACCCGGCGAAGTGGTCAATCCGGGCACCCCCCTGTTCACCATGGTGGATTTGAACCAGCTCTATCTGAAAGTTTTTGTCAACGAACCGGACATCGGCAAGATCCGCCTGGGTCAGGAAGCCCGTATTTATGTGGACGCCTTTCCGGACCGCCCTTTCCCCGCCCGAGTCTCCCGGGTTTCGCCCCGGGCCGAATTCACCCCGAAATACGTGGAAACCCGCGAAGAACGGGTCAAAATGGTCTTTGCGGTGGAACTGCGGGCCGAAAACCAGGAGGGTTACCTAAAACCCGGCATGCCCGGGGAAGGCCTGCTGCGCTGGAAGGACGACGTGCCATGGCAGCGGCCCCGGTGACGGAACCTCTCATCGAAGCACACGACCTAACCCGATCATACCGTCAGTCTCCGGCAGTCCAGGGTGTCTCTTTCACTATTGCGGTCGGGGAGGTTTTCGGCCTCCTGGGGCCGGATGGGGCCGGCAAGTCCACCCTCATGCAGATTCTGGCCGGGGTTCTGCTCCCCACCAGCGGCCGGGCCCAGGTGGCGGGCTATGACGTGGCCGCCGAGCCCGAGGCCGTCAAAACCCGCATCGGCTACATGCCCCAGGGGTTGGGCCTGAATCTCTACGACACCCTCAGCGTGGCGGAAAATATCGATTTTTTCGGGGACCTGCGGGAAGTCCCGGCGGAGGTCTTCCAGGAGAACAAGACAGAACTGCTGCGCATCACCCGGTTGGAGCCTTTCCTGGACCGCCCCGCGGGCCAGCTTTCCGGGGGCATGCGGCAGAAACTGGCCCTGTGCTGCACCCTCATTCACCTGCCCCAGATCATCTTTCTGGACGAACCCACCACCGGCGTGGACCCCATCTCCCGCCGGGATTTCTGGCTCATCATCAACCGCCTGGTGGTGGAGCGGGGCGCCACTGTGTTTATGACCACTTCCTACATGGACGAGGCCGAACGCTGCCACCGGGTGGCCCTGCTGCACAAGGGCAGAATCATCGCCCAGGGCCCCACTGCCACCCTCCAGGCCGAGGCCGGGTGCGACGCCCAGGGACGGCCCTGCACCCTGGAAGAAGTCTTTATCCGGGCCATGGCCAGGGAGTCGGTGGCCGCGGCCCCGGAACCGGCTACCACCTGCGCCCTGCCCAAGCCGGAGCCGGTGATCCGGGTGGAGAACCTGACCAAAAAGTTCGGGGCTTTCGTTGCCGTGGACCAGGTCAGTTTTGAGGTTTATAAGGGGGAAATCTTCGGCTTCCTGGGGCCCAACGGGGCCGGCAAGACCACGGTGATCAAGATACTCACCGGCATCCTGGCCCCCACCAGCGGCCGGGGCTGCGTGGCCGGGCTCCAGATCGGCCGGGACGGCTCCCATATCAAGGTCCATCTAGGGTATATGTCCCAGAAATTCTCCCTGTACCGGGACCTGTCCGTGGCCGAAAACATCCGGCTTTACGGGCGGGTGTACGGCATGGCCCGCCCGGACCTTAACGCCCGGCTGCCGGAAATCCTTTCCCTGGCCGACCTTGAGGGCCAGGGGGACAGGCTGGCCGGGGACCTGCCCCTGGGCGTCCGCCAGCGCCTGGCCCTGGGCTGCGCCATCCTGCACCGGCCCGATATCGTTTTTCTGGACGAACCCACCTCCGGGGTGGATCCCCTGGCCCGGAGGAAGTTCTGGCATCTCATCTGTTCCCTGGCCGCCCAAGGGGTCACCATCATGGTTTCCACCCATTACATGGATGAAGCCCAGAACTGCCAGCGGTTGGCCTTTATCCATCACGGGCGTCTGGCCGCCGTGGGCGCCCCGGAGGAACTGCGCCTCCAGGCCCAGGAAGCCATCGGCCAGCACCTGGAGATCAGCAGTCCTGAATTCGGGCAGGTCTTCCTCACCCTGCGCCCCCACTTTCCCCAGGCCTTCCTCCACGGCAGCCGCATCCATCTTTCCACCCGGGAACCGGAGCAGGACAGCGATAAAGTCCGCCAGTTCATCCGCCGCGCCGGGCTGCCCCTGGAACACCTGGTGACCAGCCCCCTCACCATGGAGGATACCTTTATTTATTTCATCCAGGGGCAGGAACATGCTGTTTAGCCGCCGCCTCCGGGCCGTGGCCCAGAAGGAAATCAAAGAAATCGTCCGGGATAAACTCTATCTTTCCCTGGCCTTTGGCGTCCCCCTGCTCCTCTATCTCCTCTTCGGCTTCGGTCTTACCCTGGACGCCGACAACATCCCCTTCGCGGTCATCGACCAGAACCGCTCCCCCCAGTCCCGGGCCCTGGTGGACCGCCTGGTCAACTCCAAGTATTTTACCATTAAGCACTCCCTCGATGATTACCGGCCCTTGCAGGAAGGATTGCTTGACGGCCATATCCGCCTGGGTCTGATCATTCCGCCCAACTTCGACCGCGCCCTGTTCTCGGGCCAGCCCAGCGAGATCCAGGCCCTGATCGACGGGGCCTTTCCGGACCGGGCTGCGGCCATCCTGAGTTATCTGGACATCATCACCCGGGAGTTTAACCATGACCTGGCTCTGCCGGGATACCGCCCCGCCGGGCCGGTCATCCAGGTGGAGGGCCGGGCCTGGTTCAACCCTGATCTGGCCAGCAAAAACTTCATCGTGCCGGGCCTCATCGCCACCAACCTGTTTTTCTACCCGGCCCTGCTGGCCTCCATCGCGGTGGTGCGGGAAAAAGAAAGCGGCTCTATCTTTAATATCTATTGTTCCCCCATCCGGCCATGGGAATACCTCCTGGGGAAACTGCTGCCCTACTGGGGCATCGGCTTCCTCAATTTTTTTCTCCTGGCCCTCCTGGCCCACTATGTTTATCACATACCCTTCCGGGGCAGTTTTCTCTTCCTGACCCTGGCCACCTTGCTCTACGTTGGCGTCACCACCTCCCTGGGACTGCTCATGTCCATCCTCTTCAAAACCCAGGTAGCGGCCATGCTCATCACCACTGTCATTACCCTGATCCCGGCCTTTATCTATTCCGGGTTTTTTATTTCGGTGCCCAGCATGGGGAGCGAGGCCCAGGTCATGGCGCACCTGTTGCCGGTGACCTATTATATGGAAATTGTCCGGGGAGCATATCTGAAAGGTCTGGGGGTGAGCCAGTACTGGCCCAATTTACTCATCCTGCTGGGGTTTTTCGCCGCCTTTTTCGGCCTCGGCCTCCGGCGCCTGAAAAAAAGAGTAGGATAACATGCTGGCTCGCCTGGGCGCCCTCCTGCGAAAGGAATATCTCCAGTTTTTTCGGGATAAATCCCTGATTTACATTGTCCTGTATGTCTTCACCATCGAAATTTACCTGGCCGGCACCGGCTTTAACATTGAAGTCCGCAATTACCCCACGGCCATCTATGACATGGACCGCACCCAGTGGAGCCTGCAGCTGGCGGAGAAGTTCCGCCTGCCCTATTTCCGGGTGGATCATCTCATCAGCACCGATGCCGAGATGGTGGACCTTTTGAATCGGGGGGTGGTTTCCCTGGTGCTGGTCATCCCCCACGGCTTCGCCCGCAGCCTGGCCCAAAAGAATCAGGCAGCCATCCAGGCCGTCACCGACGGTACCCTCTCCAATACCTCACTCCTGGCCCTGGGATACACCGATCAGATCGCCGCTGACTTTGCCCAGGAATTGGGCCAGCGCCTGGGGACGGTTAATCCCAAAAAAGAGAACCTGCAACCCCAGGTGGTCCTGAAACCCCGGGTGCTCTATAACCCGAATATGAAGGGGGAGTGGTTCGCCAGCCTCATCGAACTGTTCAGCGTCATCACCCTGGTCTCTCTTCTGCTGCCGGCCGCAGCCATGGTCCGGGAGAAGGAATACGGCACCATCGAACAACTCCTGGTGACCCCGGTGCGGCCGGTGGAAATCATGTCCGCCAAGATCATCTCCATGGCCTCCATCGTCCTCACTTCTTCGCTGTTCAGCCTCTTTCTCATCATCTTCCCCGTCTTTGACCTTCCCTGGCGGGGGAGCCTGACCCTCTTTTTCGGAGC
>Ga0194111_10010056_pt1 | contig 10204 bp, 7 predicted proteins | sample TA2KigC300mmetaG_FD_146194 | JGI IMG/M metagenome (GOLD analysis project Ga0194111, IMG submission 146194) | Freshwater microbial communities from Lake Tanganyika, Tanzania - TA2015033 Kigoma Deep Cast 300m | ecosystem: Environmental > Aquatic > Freshwater > Lake | place: Tanzania: Lake... | reverse complement strand
ACAATCTCGAGCTTTCGGACGCGGAGTTCATCGCGATTCGAAGCAACCCAGGCCACCACGCACGCACCGACAGCGAGCGCCGTGAGGATGTTCATGGTCGTGCGCTGGCGGGCGACGGTCGCTTCGAGCTGGCTGATGCGGTCTTCGACGTTGGACATGGGTGTACCTCGGATGATCGAACGCTATCCGAAGCGCAGGCCGAACTGGGCACGGGACTTGCCGAACATCGGTGAATTCAGCCCCAATCGCCGAGCAGGATCGCCAGATCAGCGCCGTTGACAACGCCATCGTCGTTCAGGTCCGCGGGGCTCGAGGCCCCTGCCGCCCACTGCCCCAGCAGGATCGCAAGATCGGCCCCATCGACGGCACCGCTTGAGTTCAGGTCAGCAGGGCGGTTCGATGGCGGCAGGTAGTTGACCACGAGGAGGGGCTGGTTGGCCGCGGCTTCGCGCGACTCGAAGCGCTTGACCGTGGTTGCAGTGGCCTCGTTGCCCTTGATGACCCAACCATGGTTGGACGCGGGGTTGTTGATCCAGCCCTGCACATCGGCCACGAGGCCAGCGGTCGAGCTCCAGGTGTAGAACCCGACTGACGAGACGCTCTTGGTCGCACTGGGCGTGCTGCTGAACACCCCACCGGGCGTCGGCCAGGGCGTGGCCGGGTAGACCTGGTAGTTCCAGGTGCTGTCGCCGATGCCGGCATTGGCACCAGCGCCTCCGAACGCGAAGGCCGTGCCCTCGACCCAGGGCAGCGAGCAACGGTGCAGGCCGATGCTCTGCGACCCCGACTGCGTCTGGCTCATGTACAGACGGAGCGTGACGCTGGTGATGGTGCTGCCGGCCGGAATCGCGCTGAAGTTGAAGCGCATCAGGCCGCGGCGAATCGTGGCTCCGCCGTTGTCGCCGATACGGCCCGCATAGACGTTGTACGCCCCGCCCAGCGCGTATTCAGCGGTGGGCTCCTCGATGAGCGTCGCATCGGCGGCTGAACCAAGCGAGATCGAGTCGGCACGCACGGCCATGCAGGGCACCGCGGCTGCGAGCAGCATGATCGGTGCGCAACGCACAGCTCAACCCCACGCGGAGAGCAGCATGCCCAGATCCGAGCCGCCAACGATGCCGCTTCCGTCGAAGTCGGCGTCCCCCGGACTGCCCCACTGCGAGAGCAGCACGGCCAGATCGCCTCCATCGACGACGCCGTCCTGGTTGATGTCCTCCGGACGCGGGGCACCTTCGACCGTGATCGTGACGGTGATCGTGCTTGAGTAGGACTGGCGACCGGGAAGGTTCTCGTCGCTCGACTGGACCTGCACGATCGCGGAGTACGAACCGGGCGTCATGGCGGCGCTCCCGGGAAGACGCAGGCGGATCGAGACCGGTGCCGCGCCGACTTGCGAGCCGATCCCCGCGACGGCGGAAATCGGCTGGCCCGACGATGTGATGCCATCGAGCACGAGCAGCGATGCCGTTCCCGCGAAGCCGAAGTTGGCGATGGGCACGTCGATCTCGGCGTTGGCCGTGCCGGCGGGGAAACTCCACGCGAGCGCTCGCGTGTCCTGGTCGGCCGTCGTCGAGAACGAGGGGTTGGCGTGTGCGCTCACCTGCACGGAGACTGGCAGCTGGATCGATGGGTTGGCTGCAGCTTGCGCGGTGGTCGAGACCGTGACGATGCCGGAGGCGATGCCGGCCGATGAGGTGTTGAGCGCGACCTGGCCGATCGCCGTGGCTGGGGACAGCGGCGCCTGGCCGCTCGCCGATCCCACCACGAACTGCGAGCCCGACACCGAGAACGGAAGGTCGTCGATGCCTGCTGCCCAGACCCCCTGCGCGATATTGCTCACGAGCGCGCGCACCGGCACGGCGGCTCCGACGAGGACGCGTGGAGGCAGCGCTTGCAGCGTGGCCGACATGGCGGCGGGCACTTGGTACTCCACGATCACCGGAAAGTGATCGCTTGCATCATGGAGCGCATCCGCCAATGCATTGCTGCGCGCGATGTTGTTGGGGTAGTAGGTGTTGTTGCCGGTGTTGACGGCGATGTCGAAGTGATTGCCGTCGTTGCCGATCGTGCGGACCGTCCCGGGGATGTACGCCAATCCCGCACCATCGTTGAGCGCTGCGGTGAAGAGTTGGAGGTCGAATCGATCGTCCACGCCGCCGCCCACCAGATTCGAGCTCGTCAGCCGCGGCGACTGCGTGTGCTTGATCGCATTCGATGCACCGGTCCAGTTCGCCGTGCCCCACGGATCGATGCCCGGGTGCACGCCACCGGTCGTCATCTTCACGTACCCCGACTCGGTGTTGGTGTACATGTTGTAGTCACCGAGAAAGATGATGTTGCTGCCGGCAGGCAGTGTGTCAGCATTGTTGCGCAGCGTCGTGGCGCCGGCGAGGCGCTCGGATTCGTTGGCACTGCCGGAGCTGGCCTTCAGGTGCGAGCTGTAGACATAGAGCCGCGCAGCCGTGCTCGCGTAGCCCGTGAGCTGCAGCAGCCATCGATCGCTGTTGCGGCCCCCGCCCGTGAACAGATCGGCATGACCGGTGGTGATCTCCGTCAAGCGCCCTGTGCGGTAGAAAAGCGCCTGCGCCCCGGTTGCGTTGTCTTCCGATGAGCTCGTGGTGTAGGTGGCCAGCGTGTAGGTCACTCCAGCGGGCGCGGAGTTGGCGAGCAGCGTGCCGAGCGGCCCGACCGCAGCCTGCGGACACTCCTGGAAGCACATGATGTCAATGGGCTGCGCAGGCCCGACCACGTCGTCGGCATGACATGCGGCGAGGACCGCCTGCAGATCGGTGGTGTTGCCTTCCAGCGCCGAGATGTTGTAGGTCACCACACGGAGCTGCGCGGCTGCGGGGAGGCAGGCCATCATGGTGGCGATAACGCCAGCGCACAATGTTCGTGGGCTCATGGCGCAAGACTAGACCATCATCGCGGCTGGACAAGGTTCGGGTTGCCAAAGGGAGCCAATTGGCATGGACGCTGCCTCGGCTGCCCCGCATCGGCGAGGACCGCCGACTCGCATAGAGTGCCCAAACCGCCCATTTGGAGAACCTCATGCGATATCTGATCAGCGGCGCCCTCGCGCTCATCGTCTCTGCTTCCGCCACGGCGCAGCAGCTTCCGGTCGAAGTCTTCACCCTCGACAACGGCATGGAGTTCCTCCTCGTGCCGCGCAACGACCAGCCGAACACGATCTCGGCGGGCTGGGTCGCGAAGGTCGGCAGCGCCAACGAGCGCCCCGGCATCACCGGCATCAGCCACTTCTTCGAGCACATGATGTTCAAGGGGACCAATACGGTCGCCACGCGCGACCCCAAGCGCGACGAGGAGTTCCGCACCGGCCAGAAGGCACTGCGCGACCGCATGAACCAACTGATCTGGGGCGACCAGTACGCCCGCTACTACCGCGGCGAGATCGACGATCCGTGGAACCCGGCCAACGACACGCCCGAGCTCAAGCGCCTGCGCGCCGAGCTGAAGGCTTCGATGGATGCCCAGCAGGGACGCGCCAACACCGAGGCGATCAACGCGCTGCAGGCCAAGCTCGGCTCGATGGATCCGACCAAGGACGCCGACGCCATGAAGGCAGCCAAGGCCGAGATCGCGAAGCTTGAAACCGAGCAAAAGACCAAGGGCAGCATCGTCAAGGACGAGTTCGACCAGCTCTACACCGCGGGCGGCGGCAGCCGGATGAATGCGTTCACGAGCTATGACCAGACCTTCTACTTCATCAATGTGCCGAGCAACAAGATGGAGCTCTGGTGCTGGATGGAGTCGGATCGACTGACCGACAGCGTGTTCCGTGAGTTCTTCTCGGAGCGCGACGTGGTCCACGAGGAGCGCCGCCTGCGCACCGAGAGCACGCCGACGGGCACCTTCGACGAGCAGTTCGAGGCCATGTTCTGGCTCTCGAGCCCCTACTCCTGGCCGGTCATCGGCTGGCCGAGCGATCTCAACAGCTACACGATGGACGAGGCGCAGCGGTACTTCCAGACCTACTACTGCCCCAACAACCTGACCGGCGTCATCGTGGGCGACTTCGATGCCGCCAAGGTCAAGCCCATGCTGAAGCGCTACTTCAGCCGGCTCAAGCGCGGCGCCACGCCGCCGCCGGTCGTCACGCTCGAGGTGCCGCAGCTCGCCGAGATGCGCATGAACGCCGAAGCCGAGACCGAGCCCCAGGTGGAGGTGCGCTACCACACGGTGCCCTTCCAGCACGCCGACTCGTACGCGCTCGAGGTGATGTCGCAGATCCTCAACGGCCGCACGGGACGCCTCTACAAGTCCATGGTCGAAGGCTCTGGCGTGGCCTCGGGCGCCGGCGCGCGCCAGGACTCGCGCAAGTACGCAGGTGCGTTCTCCTTCAGCGCCGAGGTCAAGGCAGACGCGACGCCCCGCCAGCTCGAGGACGGCTGGTACGGGCAGCTCAAGCGCCTGCAGGACGAGCCGGTCTCCGACCAGGAGCTGCAGAAGGTGCGCAACGGCATCGCTGCCGACGAGTACCGCCGCCTGCAGAACAACTTCTTCATCATGCTCCAGTTGGGCGTGAGCGCATCGCTGGGTGACTGGCGCGAAGTCAACGCCGAGAGCGGCAAGCTGCTCGCGGTGACGCCCGCCGATATTCAGCGGGTGGCGAAGAAGTACTTCAACCCCACCAACCGCAGCGTGGCGACCTATGTGCGCAAGGCTGCGCCGGCGGGAACGACCGCCGACGAGCCGACCGACCCGGCCCTTGCGGCGCTGCCCCCGCAGATGCAGGTGATGGCCAAGCAGGCCCTGAAGCGCATCGCGGCCGAGACCGATCTGGCCAAGCTCAAGGAAGGCATCGGTCAGTTCGATGCGCAGGCCGCCGCAGCGCCCGAAGCCATGCGCCCGTTCATCGGTTTCATGAAGGATCGCATGCTCGCCCGTATCGCGGAACTCGAGAAGGGTGCCGCCCCGGCCGCGAAGTGAACCAACCACACACAGGACCACACACCATGAAGCACCTGACCACCACCCTGTCGATCGGCGCGCTCGCGCTGGGTTGCCTCGCGTTCGCGGCCGATGACTTGCCGCGCCACCCGGGCGACATCGCCTATCCCCCGCTCGCCTTCAACCCGCCGAGCCCGTCGGAGTACCGCACGACGCTCTCCGACGGCACGCCGATCTTCCTCGCTCCGTCGAAGGAGTTCCCGCTGATCAACCTCGTGATCACCTTCAAGGGCGGCAGCAACCTGGATCCCGCCGGCAAGGCAGGCCTTGCCGGGATGACCGCGAGCCAGATGCGCTTGGGCGGAACCGCGACGATGAAGGCTTCGGACCTCGATGAGCGCCTGGACTTCCTTGCGACGAAGATCAGCATTTCCTCGAGCGACTGGACCTCCTCGGCGACCCTGAACTGCCTCGCGAGCACCTTCGACGAGAGCCTTGCGATGCTCGTCGACATGCTGAAGTCGCCAGGCTTCGATGCCTCGAAGCTCGAGGTGGCCGTGGCCGAGGCCATGAGCGACATGAAGAAGCGCAACGACAGCGCCTCGACGATCTCGGGCTCGGAGTGGCGCCGGCTGAGTTACGGCGACCAGCACTACCGTGGGCAGCAGATGACCGAGGCGGGCCTGAAGGGCTTCGATGCGGCGTCGATGAAGGCCATGGCCGCATCGATCTTCCACCCGGGCAACATGAAGATCGCGGTCACTGGCGACTTCGACCGCACGGTGATGCTGGAGAAGCTGGCCAAGGCGTTCTCAGGCTGGACCGCAGGCGCCGAGCAGGCCAACCCTCCGGCACCGTCCACGTCGCTCACCCCCGGCATCTTCCGCGTCGAGAAGGACATCCCGCAGGGCAAGTTCATCATCGGCTTGCCGGCGATCACGCGTGACGACCCCGACTACATCGCCTTCATGGTGATGAACGACATCCTCGGTGGCGGCGGCTTCACGAGCCGCATCACGCAGCGCGTGCGTTCGGACGAGGGCCTGGCGTACAGCGCCGGCAGCCAGTTCTCGGCCGAGGTGTTCTGGCCCGGCCAGTGGCGCGCGAGCTTCGAGAGCAAGAACGCCACCTGCGCACTCGCTGCCAAGCTCGTGCTCGAGGAGATGGCCCGCATCCGCAGTGCACCCGTGACGGCACAGGAACTCGACACCGCGAAGAAGTCGTTCATCGAGACCTTCCCCGAGACCTTCAGCAGCCGCGATGCGACCTTGGGCGTCTTCATGACCGACGAGTGGACCAAGCGCCCCGGCGACTACTGGACCACCTTCCGTGACAAGGTCGCCAAGGTCACGCCGGCCGATGTGCAGCGCGTGGCGCAGAAGTACCTCGACCCCTCGAAGGTCACGATCCTCGTGGTCGGCAAGTGGGAGGAGATCGCCAAGGGCGACCAAGGCGGCCGCGCGACGATGGCCATGCTCGAGAAGGATCTCGGTCCGACCAAGCAGCTGCCGCTGCGCGACCCGATGACGCTGGCGCCGCTGCCGATGAAGTGATCGGTCGAGGGGACCTCCCCCAAAGCCTTCATGGGCTTGCGATGGGCGCTCAGGCCGACCGGCCGAGCGCCCATTTCATTTCAGGCATCCGCAGCAACGCTCCGCAGCCAAGGAAGGCGAGACCGCCGGTCGTCGTGAGGATGGCCAGCTCCATGGCACGCTCGGTCCAGCCGTCGCCGAACTCGACCGCGATGTCGACTGCCCAGAGCACGGCTGCCATCACGCCCGCACACAGCAGCGAACGGAGCGCTGAACGCAGGACCGCTGCATCGACCCCCTGCCCGTGACGGATGCGCAGGATCCGGGCGAGCACCACGCATTGCACGACTGCACAGAAGGCTGTGGACCAGGCCAGCCCAGTCTCGCGCAGCGGCGTCCAAATGAGCGCAAGATTGAGGGCCAGGTTCATGCCGACCATGACGAGGCTCACCCGCAGCGGCGTGCGCATGTCGCCGCGTGAATAGAAGGCACGCGTGAAGACATGGTTCGCGCTGTAGGCCCAGATCGCCGGCGCATAGGCGAGGAGCGCCGCCGCCACGCGATCGGTGTCGTCGGGCGTGAAGGCAGCACCCTGGAAGGTGGTCGCCGTGAGCGGCACCGCGACGAGCATCAGTCCGGTTCCTGCACCGACGCCGATGAAGACCGTCAGCCGGACGCCGCGCCGCAGGATGTCGCCGAAGGCTTCGTCATCCTTGGCTGCAGCGAGGCGCGGGAAGATCGCCGTCGCGATGGCGATGCCAAAGACACCCAGCGGGAACTCATAGAGCCGCTGTGCATAGTTGAGCGTGGTCTGCGCACCGGCCTCGAGCGGGTAGTCGAAGCCCAGGATGGTGGGACCGACGACCGCCGGCCAGCTCGCGATCAGGCTGTCGACGAAGGTGTTCAGCTGCAGCACGCCGAGGCCGAGGGCCGTGGGCACGAATCGCGTGAGCACCGTTCGGAATGACGCGGCCGCGGCCGCGGTGCGCCCGGCCGGCCAGGCGCCGGCACGCCGCAGGGCCCACGCGCTCCACGTCACCTGCAGGATGCCGGCGACCAGCACCGCCCAGGCGATCGATCGGAATGCCTCCGGACCCTCGACACCGTGCAGGTGTGCGCCGGCGAACGCCCCGGCCACCATCCCGAGGTTGAGGATGATCGGTGCCGCCGCGGTCGGGGCGAAGACCCCTCGGACCTGCAGCACCGCGCCGACAAGCGCGACCAGGCAGACCATCGGCATGTACGGCAGCATGATGGCCATGAGCTCCTGTACGAGCTCGGCATCCTCCCGGTCGAGCAGGCCCTCAACGGCCAGGAGCAACGCGATGCCCGCCGCCGCAATCACGGTCATGCCCACGGCGAATCGCCCGAAGACCATCGCGGAGAGCGCCCGTGCGCTGTCGGGGTCGTCGCGGTCCAGGCGCGCGTACTCAGGCAGGAACGCCGCGCTCAGCGCACCCTCGCCAAAGAGCCTCCTGAAGAGGTTCGGGAGCTGGAACGCGAAGAAGAATGCGTCGGTGAAGGCGCTCATGCCGAACAGGCGGCTCATCGCCGCCTCGCGGGCGAGACCGGTCACCCGGCTGGCCATCGTCATCAGGCTGACGGTCCGCGAGTCTCGTTCGAGCGTTCCAGCCATGTGGTAGGGTGATCGGCATGAAGCGCACGCTTGGTGCAATCACGGTCCTCGTGGCGTCCTGCTCGGCCCCGCCCACGCTCATGGACAGCGACATCCCCCAGTTCCCCGGCCTGCTGGGCGTGCAATCGATCGGTGTCGAGCGCCAGGATGGCCGGCTCATGCGCGGCACCTTCGTTTCGCGGGGAAAGGTGACCGATGCTCTGGCCCAATCGCAGGCGATCGCCGGCACGGCCGAGGCCAATGGGTGGTCGGTCCGTGGCCCCGACGGCAACCGCAACGATGCCCGCATCGAATTGACCAAGGACAGACGCATCGTGCGCTACGAGGTTCGAGCGGATCGTGTGGATCCGGACATGGGCCAGGCGATCGTCACCGTGGCGCCGCTGGATGCCGCGCCGACGACGGGCAGCCCGGCCGCAACCAAGTGAAGCCCCGGGCATGCCTGGAGTGCGGGCTTCGATGCATGAGTGCGCGCGTCAGCCCGTGAGCGCTCGCTCGGCGAGTTCCGCAGCATGCCGACCGCTAGCGATCGCGCCGTTGATGCTCGCATCGCTGACCTGATCGCCCGCGAGGACGAGACCCCGCTCTGGCATCGCGGTGCCCTCAGGCGGACGGTCGCCGAGGTGCTGGCGCGGCAAGGCATAGTGGATCCGCTGCGCTCGCAGGAGCCTCCATGAGTGCGGCCCCGTGGAACCAAACCACCCGCAGAGCTGTTCCCGCACGGCAGCTTCGATCGTGCTGTCGGCGTGTGCCAGCCAAGCCGGATCCACCACATTGGCCGACCACTGCACGCGGCCTGCTGGCGCGTAGGAAGGCTGCACGGCACTGACGGCGGCGGCGTGGTTGACCGGCCCGCGCGAAACACCATCCAAGAAGAGGATCGGGCTGTGCATCGCGCGCGGCGCATCGGCGCGGGCAAGGTCGAAGGTGAACTGCATCGTGGAGCACCACGGCCGCTCGGGCAGCGTTGGCACAAGGGCGCGCGTGGATGGGCCATCGGTGGCCACGACGATCGCCTTCGAAGTGATGGGGCCATCAGCGACATCGGCTGTCCAGCCGGAGGCCGATCGATCGATGCTGCGCACGCGTGTGCCGAGCCGGATGGTGCCAGGCGCGAGGCGCGACGCCATGGCGACGGGCAGCGAACCCATGCCCTGCCCGGGCAGCGTGGCGCTGCCGCGGGCGAACATCGAGAAGCGGAAGCCGAATGCCGCGACATCGGCTTGGAGCGATGGATCGAGGAACACCCCCGCGAAGAACGGGCGCAGGAACGATTCGATGGTCGCGTCGCTTACGCCGGCGTTCGCCAGCAGCGCGTGCGTGGAGGATGCATTGAGCGAAGGCAGCGAACCGCCTCGCCATGCACGCCAGGCGAGCGGCGCGAGGGCGCGTGCATCCGACCATGGCATGCCGCCAGCGATGACATCGACGATGGCGTGCGCAGGATGACGCAGCGGATTCGTGATGCGGCGCCAGCCATCGCACGTGCGGTGGTGCGCACCGGCGATGAACGGACGCAGCCCAAGCGACGATCGATCGACCGCATGCGGAAGCTCGGGATACGCATCCAGCAGCACCTGGAAGCCCCGATCGACGAGATGGCCGTCGATACGGTCGGTGCGCACACGGCCGCCGACGCCATCGCTCGCCTCGAGCACGAGGCACGATCGCCCGCGGGCCTGCACGGACTGCGCGCACGCGATCCCCGCGAGTCCGCCACCGATCACCGTCACATCGACCATGCTCACGCGTCAGCCTTCCTTCCGCACGGAACCTTCCACAGGCATCCGGAACGGCTCGGCGCATTCGCTGCAGCGCCCGACGCCGGATTCAGCCACAGAGCCGCGGAGGTCATGGCCGCACGCAAGGCACTCGGTGGATTCCCTGGAACGGATCCGCCGCGAAGCATGGCGAGACCACCAGAGTCCTGCGCTGGCTGCCACGGCCAGCGCCACGGCATCGAGCACCAAGCGCATGCCGGGATCGACATCAGAACCCAGATACGGCTGCAGGGCCTCGAAGCGACGGATCGAGAGCGCGATGGAGACGACCATGACGACGGTGAGCACCATGCCGGCAACGCCGACCGGTACGAGGCCAACACGAATCCAGTGGCGATCCGGAA
>Ga0194111_10010035_pt1 | contig 10218 bp, 8 predicted proteins | sample TA2KigC300mmetaG_FD_146194 | JGI IMG/M metagenome (GOLD analysis project Ga0194111, IMG submission 146194) | Freshwater microbial communities from Lake Tanganyika, Tanzania - TA2015033 Kigoma Deep Cast 300m | ecosystem: Environmental > Aquatic > Freshwater > Lake | place: Tanzania: Lake... | reverse complement strand
CGGTCGCGCTTGAGCCGCGCAACCGGGCGCACGGAGAGAACTCGCGGGTCGGCGCGAAGCTCCGCCGCTTGAGTCTCGGTGAGGACTGCAGAGACGGCGCGAAACCACCGCGAGCGCTGGCGGATCGGAATGCCGCGCTCCCGGAGCACAGCGAGGTCGCGATCCGCGAGGGCGCGATCGCGACTGTCGGCGCCGGCGGCGCGCCCCGCGCGCCCGAGCCGGCGGATCGCCCTCTCGGAGAGCGCGAGGCTCCCACGCTCATCTCCCGGGGCAGCGGTCTTGAGCAGAATCCAGAAGGGTCGGACCGTCGCTTGCGCGGATTGATCCGGCGCGCCACGCCCGGGGAAGCGCTGGCCATCTGCGTCGGCCGCGGATGCGCTTGCCAAGATGGGGAAGGCGCGGCCCTCGACAGCGGCCGCGGCCTTCGCACCTCGGACCTCCGCGCAAAGCGGCATCGCCGCCAGGCAGACGAGAAGAGCGGAGAAACCCGGGGCTCGTCCCCAGATGCCTCGGTTTCGCCGGACCGGTCTCATCTCGCGCGGATCACCCCTTCCTCCGCTCTGGCGGCAAGCTCCCGCCTTGCTCCGCGAGGAAGCGCCCGAGTGCCGCCAGCGCCTCCCGGACCTCGCCCTCGGGCCCTCCGACGGCGATTCTGACATGATCCGGCCTCTGGAAGAAGCGACCCGGAACGAGGACGACCTTGACCTCTCTGCGCAGACGCTCGCAGAGCGAGTCGGCATCGGGAAGATGGGGATGCCCGCCCCACCGCGGAAAGGCGAGGATGCCGCCCGGGGGCAGGCATCCCTGCAACTCGGGCCGATCCTCGAGAAGCGAGCCCAGCGCGGAGCGGTTGGCTTCCACACGACTGCGGATGCGCGCGCGCCAGTCCTCCATCCTCCTCGAGTCCCTCAAGATCCTCGCCCCGATCGCCTCCGTGAGGAAGGGATGGACGACCCCGAGATTGTCGTGGATCCGGATCGCGCGCGCGATCAGGTCGGAAGGGCCGATGGCCCACCCGATCCTGAGATGGCTCAGGCCGTAGACCTTCGTGAGGCTCGCCGTCGAGACGACGGCGGGGCGGCCGCGAGCGGCGCAGGCGGGAGGATCCTCGAAGAGGATCTCGCGGTAGGCCTCATCGACCATCAAGAGGCCGCCCTGGGACGCGCAGGCCTCGGCGAGGGCATCGAGCAGATCCTCGCAGATCGGTTCGCCGGTGGGATTGTGCGGATGGGTCGCGACAGCGGCGCGCCATCGGACACGCCCTCCGCTCTTGAGCCGATCGAGAAGCCTCGTGTGGCCTTCGGGACCATCGACCGGCACACGCTCGACGCGGGCCCCGACGGCGCCGAGCGCGGCGCCGAGAGGCTCGTAGAACGGCTCCTCGAGCAAGACCGGGTCGCCCGGGCGCACCCACGCGGCGAGCACGAGGAAGTTGGCGAGGCTCGTCCCTTCCGCGGCGAGTACCGAGGAGGCCGCGACTCCGTATCGCGCGGCGATGGCCTCGCGCAGCTCCGGCAGTCCATCCTCGTTGTGCCCCCAGACTGAAAGCCCGCGCATGAGGTCGCCGAGGTCGTCCATCGTGAGGAGATCGCGGATCCCGCTGCTCCCGAGGTTTCGGATGCCGGGCTCCTCGAGGTGGGTCTTCGCCCAGGCCATGTAAGCGACTTCTTCGAGTCTCACCGATCCTCCAAACCCGGATCCCGCGGGGGGCGCGCCGCCGAACGCGATGGATCGCGGCGACGGCAGACCCACGCGATGAACCCCCGCATTGACGCAACAGCTTTCCGATAGTATAGTTAGGTCGCTTCGAGCTGCAACCGATCTCCGCACCCAAGCAACCGGTGCGCAGACAGAGAACAAGTGGAGGAGGTCAGCGATGGATTGGTCCCGTCCCCGTCGGAATGCATCGGTTTTCGGAGTCGTATTCCCTGCAATCATCCTCGGGTTTGTCCCGGCCGAGGCGCCGGCATCGACGATCGACATCAACGGCTACCGCTTCGATCCCCTTGCGTCCGCCCCCGAGCTTCCCGCGGAGCTGCGCGCCCTCGAGACCGATTCCAGGGCGACCTACCTGCTCCAGTTCGCCGGGCCGATCGAGGAGTCGTGGAAGGAAGAGATCCGCGGACTGGGCGCGACGATCGGCGGCTACGTGCCGGAGAACGCCTTTCTGGCCCGAATGGATGGCCCGACGAGGGAACGGGTGCGCCAGCATCCCCAGGTCAGGGCGATCAGCCCCTACCATGTCGCCTACCGGATCAGCCCCTCGATCGGCCGCATCGAGTACCGGGACCCGGTCCGGAGGGAGGATCCCCTGAGGACGATCCGCGTCCGCGTCGCGGAAGACCCGGCAGACGCGGCCGCGGCCGCCTCGCTGCTCGGACAGGTGATCGAGCGGATCGACGACCCCGGGCAGCCCGGATTCGTGATCCGCATCGAGGCCGCGCGGATCGTCGACCTCGCGTCCCTCCCGGCGGTCCTCTGGGTGGAGGAGCGTCCGGAGACCTTCGTCCTCAACAACACGACGCGGTGGGTGGTCCAGTCGAACGCGAGCGGCGCCACCCCGATCTGGCAGCGAGGGATCTACGGGGAGGGCGAGATCGTCTGCGAGATGGACACGGGGCTCGACTACAACAGCTGCTGGTTCAGGGACCTGAACAACGCGCCCCCCGGGCCGACGCATCGCAAGGTGATCGACTATCGCACCTGGGGCGGCTCCGCCTACGACGGATGCGACACGGGGCATGGGACACATGTCGCCGGGACCGTCGTCGGCGACCAGTCGTTCATCAATCCCGGGAACATAGGCTCCAACGGCATGGCCTATGGAGCGAAGATCATGATCCAGGACGTGGGGAGCGACAACTGGCTCGCTTGCCTGTTCGGCCTGCTGAGCGTCCCCTCGTCGCTGACGAGCGCCCTGAGCGACGCCTACACGAAGGGGGCCAGGACCCACACAAACAGCTGGGGCTCGACGAGCAACTCCTACGACTCCTACAGCGTCGATGTCGACAACTTCATGTGGGGCCACAAGGACTTCCTGATCCTCTTCGCCAACGGCAACTCGGGACCCGGCGGGAGCACCGTGGGATCCCCCGCCACGGCGAAGAACTGCGTGAGCGTCGGGGCCACGCAGCAATCCCCTTCCCAGGAGACGATCGCGAGCTACTCGAGCCGCGGCCCCGCGAACGACAGCCGCTACAAGCCGACCGTCACCGCCCCGGGGGGCGAGTCGCCCAACTACATCGTCTCGGCCAACAACCACACCGGCAATCCTCCATCCCCGACCTGCGCGACGCAGGGGAACCCCTTCCAGGGGACTTCGATGGCGACCCCCGCGGTCGCCGGCTGCGCGCTGCTCATCCGCGACTACTTCGAGCAGGGCTTCTACCCCCGTGGTATCGCGGGCGACGACCCGATCCTCCCCTCGGCCGCCCTGGTGAAGGCGATGCTCGTCAATGGGGCCCGCGAGATGGGCGCCGCAGATCAGCCGAACAACAACGAGGGATGGGGCCGCGTCCTGCTCGACGATGCCCTCTACTTCGAGGGGGACGCCCGCGAGGTGCAGATCGAGGACGAGACGACGGGGCTCGCCACGGGCGAGGAGATCGCCTACACCTACGACCTCGAAGCCTCCTCTGAGCCGCTCGAGATCACCCTCGTCTGGACGGACTACCCGGCCGCGCAGGGGGCGAACCCGGCGCTCGTGAACAACCTCGATCTCACCGTCGCGTCCCCCTCCGGGAATCTCTACAGGGGAAACGTCTACAGCGGGGGCCAGTCGGCGACCGGCGGCGCCGCGGACGCGCGGAATGTGGAGGAATGCGTCCGCCGCAACGCTGCGGAAGGAGGCCCCTGGGTGGTCACGGTCCGTGCGGCCAACGTGCCGCAGGGGGGGCGGCAACCGTACGCCCTCGTGGCGACCGGCTCCTTCAAGAACTGGCCCGAACCCGGCGCTGGGGTCGAGGAAGCGGGACCGTCCGCGAAGGCCTCGCTTGGGCTCGCCGTCCCGAACCCGTTCGGGGATCGGACGACGCTCCCCTTCGCTCTGTCCGGCCCCTGCCGCGCGCGGCTGACGATCCATGACGTCGGCGGCCGGCTCGTGGCGACGATCCTCGACGCCGAGGTCTCCGCCGGCGAGCATGACGCGATCTGGAACGGGCGCGGCGACGCAGGGGAGACGCTCGGGAGCGGAGTCTTCTTCTACCGTCTGGAGACGCCGCAGCGCGCGGTCACGCGGAAGCTGACGCGCCTGCGCTGAGGCCCGCGGGGGGGCCGTCGGGACGGAGCGTCCTCAAGGGGTGATCCCGCTTTGAGAACAAGGTCTTCCGTCCCGATTCTCCTCCCGCTTCTCGCTTCGACCCTTGGACGGCCGGTGTAGGAATGCGCCGCATCCTAACCCGGAGCCAACCTCGCCGCAACCGCGAAGCGCCGTTGACCCCGCCCACGCACCTTTCTTAGGCTCTAGGTGTATACACGGAAGAGAAGGGAGGCAGTCGCTTGCGTCGTCTCGTGGTCGTGTCCGTGGTTCTTCTAGGTCTCTCCGTCTCGTTCGGCGAACCGCTCGCCGCAAAGGGGCCGCTCCTGCGGCTCTCGGAGCGGGTGATCGACTTCGGCAGGGTCGAGCAGATGGACCAGCTCACCAAACACATCTACCTCCGCAACGAAGGGGATGCCCCCTTGAGGATTCTCAAGATCGAATCCTCCTGCGGCTGCGCCGTCGGGCTCGCGAGCGATTCGACCGTGGCTCCCGGGCAGGAGGTCAAGTTCACCGTCACCTTCAGCACCAAGGAGTACAGCGGGCCCCAGGAGAAGAAGATCACGATCCGGAGCAATGATCCGGCGGAGCCATCGGTCACGATCCCCGTCCGCGCGGACATCCACGTCCTCCTGCGGCTGAGCGAGGAGACGGTCCGATTCGATCCCGTCCGCCTCGGCGGGACCGCGTCGCGGCAGGTCAAGGTCTCCGCCGACAAGGACGCGGGGCTCGAGATCGGGGGGATCCGCGGGGGCGAGGAGTATCTGACGGCGACGCTCAAGAGGGATTCGTCCGCGCAGGAGGAAGTGATCTGGGTCATCCTCTCGATCAAGCCCGACGCGCCTCCGGGCCTCTTTCGCGAGACCCTCACGTTGACGACGACGAAACCGAAATCGACCCGAACCAAGATCACCGTGATCGGCTCGATCGTGAGCTATTTCGAGGTCCCTGGGGATGGCAGGCTGCGGATCAACCCCACGCCCAGGGGAAAGCCGGCGCAGACGACGATCCAGATCACCTGCGACGGGTCGAAGCCCTACGAGCTGCTCGGCGTCGAGACGGGGGTCCCGTACTTGAGCGGCGAGATCATCCCCAAGGGGAGCAACAAGTACGATCTCCGGATCACGCTGGAGGAGCGGTCCGAGACGGGGATGTTCGTGCAGCGGATCGCGGTCCTGACGAGCGATCCGAAACAGCCCAAGATCTTCCTCCAGGTCCAGGGCCACGTCCGCGGGTGAGCCTTGCGACGAGCGCTTCTCGAGACGATCGCCCTCGCCGTCCTCGCGGCCGCCGCCGCCGTCGCCTGGAACGCGGGCCGCGCCGAGAGATTCCCGACAACGCTCCCGGCCGCCTTCTTTCGCGCCGACTCGGGCGCGCGGCCGATCCTGACCGCGCAAGCCGGCAAGCTCTACGCGGAGGGGGCGATCTTCCTCGACGCCCGCGCCCCTGACGAGTATGCCGAGGGGCAGATCGAGGGAGCCTTGAATGTCCCGGTCGAGGAGTGGCGCGAGCTCTACCCGGAGCTCTCCTCATGGATCTCCGGCTCGAAAGTCATCGTCTACGCCGATCCGGATCGAGTCGAGCGGGCGGACGATCTCGCTCGGGCCCTGCTCTCCCGCGGCGCGCCCCGGGAGTCGCTCTTCGTCTTGATCGAGGGGATCGATGCCTGGCGCCGAGCGGGACTTCCCTCGGCCGAGGGGGAGGATCGAGTCCTCGGCTCCGGCCTCGGATCGGACGAGGAGATGGAGCCATGAGATGGCGGGCCGCCATCCTCTGGCTCCTCCGCCTGGGACTCTGCGCCCTCTACATCTTCGCGGCGGCGCCGAAGCTCGCGGATCCGTGGGCCTTCGCCCGCTCGATCCACAACTTCAAGATACTCCCTGACGGGATCGTGCCGGAGCTCGCGCTCTGGCTTCCTCCCTTCGAGGGTCTCGCCGCCCTCGCGGTTCTGACGGGGCTCTTCTACAGGGGAGGACTGCTGGCGATCAGCGGGATGTCGGCCGCCTTCGCGGCAGGCGTGGCGTCCGCGATGGCTCGGGGCCTCGACATCGACTGCGGCTGCTTCGGGGAAGCCGCCCACTCTCGAGCGAACCTGCCCCACCTGCTGCTCAACCTGGCCAGCCTCGCAGCGGGGATCGTCCTTCTCGCAGCATCCGCGCGCAGCGTCCGAAGGCATCCGACGCCCGCGCGATCCCCTCGTCGCTGACATCCAGGTGAGTCACCGCCCTGAGGGCGCCGGGGCCGAAGGGAACGATCCGGACCCCGAGGCGCGCCATCTCCGCGCACCACTCCTCCGGCCTTCCGATCTTGACTCCGATGACCAGGATGTTCGTCTCGACCGACGCCGGATCGACCGATAGCTCCGGCAGCGCGGCGAGGGCGCGGGCGAGATCCCTCGCCCGCCTGTGGTCCTCCGCGAGGCGCGAGCGATGGTTGTGCAGGGCGTGGAGGCATCCGGCCGCGAGGATCCCGACCTGTCGCATCCCTCCTCCCAGCCTCTTGCGGACGAAACGGGCGCGGGCGACAAACTCCTCCGTGCCGCAGAGGACCGATCCGATGGGCGCGCCGAGCCCCTTCGAGAAACAGACGGAGACCGAGTCGGCCAGGGCGGCGTAGCGCGCCTCCGGGACGCCCGACGCGACCGCCGCGTTCCAGAGCCTCGCGCCGTCGAGATGGACTCTGAGACCCGCCTCCCTCGCAACCCTCGCGGTCGCCTCCATCCCCTCGAGGGGAAGGACCTTCCCGCCCGCCCGATTGTGGGTGTTCTCGAAGACGAGGAGGGAGGAAGCCGGGAAGTGGACATTCGGCGGCCGCAGGGCCGCGCGCAACGTGTCGGCCGCCACCAACCCGCTCTCGCCCGGCAGCGGATGGACCTGGACGCCGGAGACGACCGCCGGGGCCCCCGCCTCGTAGAGATAGACGTGGCTGCGCTCCTCGAGGAGGACTTCCTCTCCGGGACTGGTGTGGACGGCGATCGCGGCCTGGTTGGCCATCGTCCCGCTGGCGACGAAGATTCCCGCCTCCTTCCCGAGGAGCGCGGCGACCTGCCGCTCCAGATCCTGCGCCGTCGGATCGTCGCCAAAGACATCGTCGCCGACGACCGCCTCCGCGATCGCGCGCCGCATCTCCGCCGTCGGCCTGGTGACCGTGTCGCTTCTGAGATCGACGATCTCCGCCGCGCTCATGCCGTCTCCTCGGCATCGTCATAGAGGGCGCGCAGGGCTTCCCGCAACCTGCGCGAGAACTCGCCGCGCGCGCCCGCTCCGACTTTCCTCCCGTTGTATCTCGTGACGCTCAGGACTTCCCACGAGGTGCTCGTCAGCATGATCTCCTGTGCCTGCTCCAGGGCCTCCGGTCCCGCCTCCACCTCCGCCGCCGGCATGCCCAGAGCGTGGGCCGCGCGAAGGACCTTGTCCCGAGTGACTCCCCTCAGGATCCCGACGGAGCAGGGAGGGGTGCAGAGTGTCCCCGCCGGCGAGACCCAGAGGAGATTGCTGTGCGCCCCCTCGGCCAGCAGGCCGGCGGGATTCAGCAGGATGCCCTCCGCGGCCCCGGCCCGGACCGCCTCGCGGCGGGCGAGCAGGTTGTTCAGGAGATTGCTCGACTTGATCTCGGGACTGAGCGCGGCGATCGGCATCCTCCGGGTCGAGACGAGGATCGCCGCGACCCCCTCCCGATACTCCTCCTCGGTCAGCTCTATGAACGGCTCGATCGTCACGACCCAGGTCGGCGTGAAGCCGTCGAGCTGATCCCTGCCTCCCGTGCCGCGGCTCACGATGATGCGCATGCGGGCGGTCGCGAGATTGTTCCTCTTCATCAGCTCTCGCAGGATCGCAAGGGGATCGGGCTCCTCGCGCCCGATCTCAAGATCGAGCAGCCGCGCCGATCTGTGGAGCCTCTCGTGATGGTCCTTCCAGAAGAGCACCTTCCCGTTGCGGGATCGGAGGGTCTCGTAGATCGAGTCGCCATAGAGAAAGCCGCGATCCAGCACGGAGACCGTGGCCTCTTCCTGCGGCACGAAGCGCCCCTGGACGAAGTAGATCATCGGATCCCCCCACGGTAGAGGAGTTCGACCTTGATGGCGCGCGGCCCGAGGGCGAGTCGCGAGACGGTCGAGCCCGCGCGATCGAGGACATGGATCCCCTCCTCCCCCGCCGCCCACAGTCTTCCCCCCCTCGCGTCGCGCGTGATCCCGAGGACGCCGGGCAGAGGGACGCTCGCCGACTCCTTGAGCTCCCGGTCGAAGCGCACGAGCGCGGCGCGGCCCCGATCGGCGACCCAGACGCCACCCTCTCCATCGGGGCAGAGATCGCGCGGATCGACCAGGACGGAGTCGCTCCGCCCCCCGGAGCTTCCATCGAGCGCGAAGCGGAAGAGGCTCCCCTTCCTCGCGTCGAGGACGATGATCGCGCGATCCTCCTCGACCATGGCCACGGGATGCCCGAAGCCGGGACGGCGCGCGCTCAGGACTCGATCGCGGTAGATCTGGATCTCCCCGGTCTCCTCCGCGAGGCGCCCCCCGACCCAGAGGGCGCCGTCGCTCGCGACGATGAGATCCTCCAGGTAGAGCCCGGTCGCGTCCGACCAGAGGAGGCGGCCATCGGCGTCGCGCTCCTCGATCCTGCCGTCGCCGAACGACCCTGCGACGACGCGCTCCCCGCCCGCGCCGAGCGCGACGGCGCGCGCTTGCGGCATGTCCCAGGTCACGGAAGCGGAGCCGCCGTCGGAGGCGTGCTTGAGAATCTTCCCAGCAAGGTAGTCGGCCGACCAGATCGCGTTGGCGACCGTGTCGGCCGCGAGATCGAGGAACCAGCGCCCTCTCTCGATCCGCTCCACGAGATCCCGTCCGTCAGGCGTCAATCTCGCGAGCCCGCCGCCGTCGCTGTCGGCCACCCAGGGAATCTCCGGTCCCGGCCGCGCAGGATCCCACCGGGTCGGAAGCGCCGTCCCCGACGACAGCTCGAACTCGAGGCGGTACTCGTACTCGACTCCGTCGAGGGCGCCTTGGTCGGTGTACGCCAGCAGGGCCGGGTCGACCCCGCCGGGGGTCAGGGAGACGATCGGCCCGTCGGGCGCCTCGCGGCGGAAGACCCGCGCGAGGCCGATCCCCGATATGCCGCCGGTCTCCCAGACGAGGTCCACACGCCCATGGGCCGCGCGCGCATCGAGAAGAAACGGAATCCCACCCGTGTCGGGGTTTGACGGATCGAAAGGATTCGCGCGTTCGCGTTCCTCGCACCCGGCGATTGCAAGGAGCCCCACGAGCAGGACTGCCGCGCGCCGCCCCCTCACCGCGACTGTCCCCCGCGCCCTTTGGCGCCCGGACTCGCCCGCCCGTCCCTCTCGGCACCGGAATCCGGGGAGAGGCGATTCCCGGCGTCTCGGCGCCCATCGTCGTGTCTCTCGGGAAGAACCCAGGACAGGAGCGCGCAAACCAGCGCTGTCTCGGCTCCCACCCAAAGGGCGGTCGACAGCGCGTCCCTGTCTTCCGTCTGCCGATAGAGGCGCCGGATCTCGCCGGGTTCGGCGGCGCGCAGGTAGCTCGAGTAGGATCGATCGGCCGCCTCCTCCGCCACGATGCCTCCCGCCGCCAATGCCGCCGCCAGCCCCGGCATCGCGTAGCGGCCGAGCCGGCGCCACAGTGGCCGCGCGCGTGGGCGTTCCGGCGACAACCCGAGTGCCGGAACCGAGCGGCGCCGATCGGGCCCCGCGTGAAGAGCGAGTCGAACCTTCAGGGTTTCGCCCGCGACGGCATGCAGGAGGGTATCGAGAGCCGGGGGCTGAAAGAGGGAATCGGACGGCGCGGCGAGTCGCAGTCTCTGGAACCCCGCCGGAATCGGGGAGAGAAGCGGCGTCCTTCCCACATACCGATCCGAGATCCATGCCTCGAACCCCGATGGGCTCGTTCCGAGGTCCAGCACGGCCTCCTCAGCCCGGCCGCTCGCGGCGCCGATCGCACAGAG
>Ga0194111_10010029_pt1 | contig 10220 bp, 10 predicted proteins | sample TA2KigC300mmetaG_FD_146194 | JGI IMG/M metagenome (GOLD analysis project Ga0194111, IMG submission 146194) | Freshwater microbial communities from Lake Tanganyika, Tanzania - TA2015033 Kigoma Deep Cast 300m | ecosystem: Environmental > Aquatic > Freshwater > Lake | place: Tanzania: Lake... | reverse complement strand
TTTGAGCTTCCTTTGTCCAGAAGCAGGCGAAAACTGTTTTGCGTCAGGTATGTATTGCAGGTAGCGCAGGTGCAGGGGTCTAAAACGATCAGTAGTAAAAGAATTACGCAAAGCGCCTGAATGCCCGGCGATATCAAGTTGGGCCGCAACTTGAGCGAAGCCTGTTTGCTCAAAGCAAAGCAAAAAGCAGAGAAAAACAGCTAAAATCTTGCTGATTTTATGTTTGGTAAGTTTAGCCTGCATACGAATTCCCTAGTTATTAAAAGGATATACTACGCTTACCTATATTGTTGCAAGGCGATATCCCCATCTTAAGAAAGCGCTTTCTCGAGCACCTCTATATTGTTCCGCCGAAGGCGGAACATTTAGCGAGACTCCGCGAAGTGCACAAAAATTATCGCAAGAGAATTTTTGTGCGTTTACGAAGCGGAGTAAGAGCACATTCCTCTCTATACGCTCCCCGCTGATTCGTTTTGCATTCGCAAAAGCGAATCAAAACGGTGGGGGCGGATTAACCCCGCCGAAGGCGGAACATTTAGCGAGACTCCGCTTCCAGGCTATTTATGCGCGCTTTGTTGGAATTTTGCGATTAAGGCAGGGATAACTTCAAAGAGGTCTGCGACAATGCCGTAGGTAGCGACCTTAAAGATGGGGGCATCCGGGTCTTTATTGATAGCTACAATAATTTTGGAGGATTGCATACCGACAAGGTGCTGGATCTGGCCGGAGATACCGCAGGCAAAATATAATTTGGGCGCGACAGTGCGGCCGGTCTGGCCGACCTGGTGCGAATAAGGCATCCATCCGGCATCTACCGCGGCGCGCGAAGCGCCTACGGCCGCGTCTAATACGTGCGCCAGTTCTTCTAAGAGCTTAAAATTCTCCGGCCCGGCCATACCGCGGCCGCCGGAAATGATAATATCAGCTTCGGCTAAATTCACCAGGCTATCTATCTCATCCACGATATCTAAAAGCCTGGTGCGCGAAAAATAAAGCTTACTCTCAAAATTTTCACGGATAATTTTACCCTTACGGCGCTTATCCGGGGGCAGCGGCTGCATTACCTTATGCCGTACTGTGGCCATCTGCGGACGATAGCCCGGGCTGATAATCGTAGCCATAATATTGCCGCCAAACGCCGGCCGGGTCTGCAAAAGTATCTTTTCCTGGGGGTCAATATCCAAGCCGGTGCAATCCGCGGTCAGGCCGGCCTTGATATTAATCGCCACCCGCGAGATTAAAGAACGGCCGATAGCCGTTGCCCCGCAAAGTAAAATCTCCGGCTTATGCTCCTTGATTAATTTCACCAGGATATTGGTATACGGCTCATCCTGGAAATTCGCCAGTTCCGGCGCCTCCACCAGGTAAATATTATCCGCGCCATGCCAGATTACCTCATCCAGCTGGTCAGCTAAATTATGGCCGATGAATACCGCGCTCACCTCACAGGAAAGCTTGGCGGCTAATTCCCGGGCCTTGCCTAAAAGCTCATAAGAAATGGACTGGACTTTACCTTTTTTCTGCTCAATAAATACCCAAATCCCTTTATAATCCCGCAGACCAGCACTTGATGCTACCTTAGTTGTCTTCTCCAGCAGTATTGCCTTAAGTTTACAGGCCGGCACACAGGCGCCGCACAGGTTACATTTATTAAGGTCAATTACCGCCTTTTTGTCCACAACGCGGATAGCGTCAAAAGGGCAGGCCTTGACGCACAAACCACAACCTGTGCACTTCTCTATAATGACTTGGATAGACATCGTATTAATTGTGTAATGTTAAATGTGTAATGTGTAACGCTGGTGTAACGGTTGCTTGTGTAATGCAAAAACTGTTTTATTTTGTATTTCCATTACACATTTATTTGCATTACACCCACATTACACGTTACACTTTACACATTACACAAATCTATATTTCATTCTTAAGCAAGTTAACTAACTTTTCAGTTATCTCCTGCGTATCGCCGCTTAAAATCTGTCCGCCGGCGCGCTGGGGCGGAGTAAAAATCTTGACTACCCGCGTGGGCGAACCATCCAGGCCGACATTGGCGTTCTCTGCGGCAATATCTTTAGCGGTCCAGTGGGTAATCTGGGCATTTTTAGCGCGCATCAAGCCCTTAAGCGAGGGTAACCTCGGCTCGTTGATTTCTTTGACCACGGTCAATAATGCCGGTAACGGCGTCTGGATAATTTCAAAACCCTCTTCCATCATCCGCTCCACGCGCAGCGTATTATCTTTTACCCCGTTAGAGACTATCGTTTTATCATTAGCATTAGCGGTGTCTCTAACGGGGTTTATTTCTTCTATTTTTTTCACATAGGTAACCTGGGGAATATCTAAGTGCGCGGAAATCCCCGGCCCTACCTGCGCGGTATCGCCGTCAGAGGCCTGTTTCCCGCAAATCACCAGGTCAAATTGGGCAATTTTTCTTATGGCGCAGGATAAGGTATAACTGGTTGCCCAGGTATCGCTTCCGGAAAAGGCGCGGTCAGAGATTAAAATCCCCTCATCTATCCCCATTGCCATTGCCTCTCTTAACGCTGCTTCGGCCTGCGGCGGCCCCATAGTAATCACAGTGGTCTTTGCGCCCAGCCTTTCCTTAAGGCGAACTGCCTCTTCTATGGCGTACATATCAAAGGGATTAATAATGGACTTGACGCCTTCACGAATTAAGGTATTGGTCTCGGGGTTAATTTTTACTTCGGTTGTTTCCGGGACCTGTTTTATACAAACGATTATATTCATCATTATAAGTCAAAAGTCACAAGTTAGGTTATTTGGCTGTTTCCTTGATTAGTTGCAGGGCGATAATACTGCGTTGAATCTGGTTTGTGCCTTCGTAAATCTGGGTAATCTTGGCATCACGCATATATTTCTCCGCCGGATAGTCTTTCATATAACCATAGCCGCCGAGTATCTGCACCGCGTCAGTGGTTACTTTCATCGCCACATCAGAGGCAAACATCTTGGCCATGGCCGAATCTTTGGCCACGTCTTTTACCCCGGCGTCTATTTCTCTGGCGCAGGCATAAACTAAGGCGCGCGCTGCCTCTACCTGGGTCGCCATATCCGCCAGCATCCACTGTATCCCCTGAAAACTGGCGATAGTCTTTCCAAACTGCTGCCTTTCTCTGGCATATTTTACCGCCGTATCCAGCGCCCCCTGGGCAATGCCGACTGCCTGCGCTGCCACGCCCGGCCGGGACTTGTCAAAAGTCTTCATGGTCACAATAAAACCCATGCCTTCCTTAGAAAGAAGATTTTCCGCGGGAATCTTGCAATCGGTAAAAATTAATTCGCGGGTAGAGGAAGCGCGAATCCCCAGCTTATCCTCTTTCTTGCCGAAGGTAAATCCCGGCGCGCCTTTTTCCACGATAAACGCGGAAGCGCCCCTGGGCCCCTTGGTCTTATCGGTCATGGCAATGATAGTATAGGTTTCGGCATCGCCGCCGTTGGTGATAAAATGCTTGGTGCCGTTTAGGATGTAATGGTTACCCTGTTTTTTGGCTGTGGTCTTAATGGCTGAGGCATCCGAGCCTGCCTCCGGCTCAGTAATGCCGAAGGCGGCGATTTTTTTGCCGCTGGCCAAATCAGGAAGGTATTTTTTCTTCTGCTCCTCGTTGCCGAAAAGGATAATCGGAAAGGTGCCCAAGGCCGAGGCCGCGTAGCAAACCGCGATTCCCCCGCAGGCCCGGGATAACTCCTCTGTGGCAATGCATAAATCCAGCACCCCCCCGCCGGTGCCGCCGAATTCCTGCGGCACAAAAATAGCGAATAAATCCGACTGGGCTAAAATTTTTATTACCTCCCAAGGGTACTCTTCGCTTTTGTCATATTTGGCTGCTACCGGCCGGATTTTTTCTTCGGCAATCTTACGGGTTAACTCCTGAATCATCTTTTGTCCATCATTTAATAAATAATCCATTACTCATTCCTCCTTCGCCTCAAGTTAAGACCCGGTCTTGCCAAGCGTGGCAAGACCGGGTCTTGGGTTATGCCGTATAGTAATTCATACTTTTCTGAGCATGGCAATTTCCTGGCAATTCGGGAATTTGGGGCAGTTAATGCACTCTGCCCAAATCTTATGGGGGAGCTGGGAATTTTTTATTTTTTTAAAACCGAATTTTTTGAAATAATCCGGCTTATAGGTGAGCACAAATATTTTTTTGGCGCCTATTTTCCCGGCCTCTTCAAGGCAGGTTGCGACTAAAACTGCTCCCAGGCCCTTTTTTTGTTTATCGCGGCGCACTGCCAAAGACTTAATCTCAACCAGGTCGCCCCAAGAGATATGCAAGGCGCAGCAACCGATAACTTTTCTGCTTTCCTCTATTGCCCAAAAATCGCGGATATTTTCGTATAATTCATTTAACGAGCGCGGCAGCATTAAATCCTGTTTGGCAAAGCCATTAATCAGCGCCTGTATCTGGCTGATGTCTTTAATCTCGGCTTTTCTTATTTTTGAATTTTCCATTGTTTATATATGCGTTCCTTTTGCCACCACCACAATCCCGGAATCAGTGATATAGAACCTTTTTTTATCCTGCTTTTGGTCAACGCCGATAACCGTGCCTTCGGGGATATTAATGTCCTTATCAATAATCGCTTTTTTAATTTTGGCGTGGCTAGAGACATTAACGCCTTCCATCAGGATAGAATCCTCCACCTCGGCATAACTATGTATTCTGACATTGGGAGAAAGTATGGAGCGCTTGACTTTGCCCGCGCTAACTATACAGCCCCCGGAAATCATAGAGTCCAGCAATAATCCTATCCTGCCGTCGCTATCCTCTCCGGAAAAAACGGTCTTGGCAGGAGGAAACTTCTCCTGATAAGTCCTGATTGGCCACTCGTTGTCATAGAGATTAAATACCGGCTTGACCCTCACTAAATCCATATTCGCCTCATAATAGGCTTCAATTGTCCCGATATCCCGCCAGTAATTCGCCTCCCCATCCTGATTAACAAAATTATAAAGCGCTATCTTCAGCCCCTTCTCCAGCATTTGCGGGATGATATCTTTGCCAAAATCATGGGTAGAGTTATGCCGCTTGGCGTCCTGCCGCAATTCTTCCTCAATCACCGGGTGTTTAAAAACATAGATACCCATTGAGGCATAGGCCTTATCAGGCTTAGCGGGTATAGTCTTGGGGTTGGCCGGCTTTTCCTGGAAACCCGCTATCTTACCGGCGCTATCTACCTCCACTACGCCCAGGTGCCGGCAATCTTCTGTATTTACCTCAACTACCCCCACGGTCAAATCCGCCTGCTGCTGGCGGTGAAAATCTATCATCTCATAATAATTCATCTTGTAAATATGGTCGCCGGCCAGAATCAAAACGTCATCGGGCCGGTCAAGACCCAGGGTATACAGGTTCTGATAAATAGCGTCCGCTGTGCCCAGGTACCAGGATTCGCCGACTCTCTGCTGCGCCGGCAATATCTCAATAAACTGGGCCAGTTCCGAAGGCAGGATATTCCATCCTAAGCGGATATGTTTCTGCAAAGACGCGGATTTATACTGGGTCAAAAGGTAAATCTTGCGCAGGCCCGAATTAATGCAGTTGCTCAGGGTAAAATCAATAATTCTATATATCCCGCCAAAAGGCACGGCGGGCTTGGTGCGGTCCTTGGTCAAAGGCAATAAGCGTTCGCCTTTTCCGCCGGCCATAATAAAAGTTAATACCTGCGGCCTCATTGCGCCAATACTCCGAATACTCCCCGCCTGATCATCATAATACCGATGGCCGCAAGCAGGATATACATAATTTTAGAGAAAGCGCGCGTTCCGCTTATGCCTATAAGCCTGATTACCGCATTCGCCTTGGCCAGGCTCAGCCAGACAATCAGCATATTCACCAGGAGCGAGATAAGCGTGGGGATGATGCCGAAATTATCCAGCATCATTAAGGTGGTAGTTAATACCGCGGGGCCGGTGATTAAGGGGGTGCCTAAAGGGAATACCCCGACGTCCTTCTCGTGGCCGTCGGAGAGAATGTGTTTTTGCGTGCCGGGAAGCAGCAACCGTATAGAGATAATGAATAAAAGCGCGCCGCCGGCAATCTGAAAGTCCGGGATGGTGATGCCGATAAGCCTCAATATCCATTTGCCCACAAAGACAAATAAAATCGCCACCCCGGTCGCGGTAGCGACTGAATCGGCAATAATCTTATTCCTTTCTTTTTTAGTGCTTCCCTCTACCAGGGAGATAAATAAAGGAATATTACCGATGGTATCCACCGCCACAAAGATGGGAATAAAGGCCAAAATAAAAGGTTCCAGTCTAGTCAGCATAGTTTTAAATTATACTACCAACTCCTTACCACTGCAAGCCATATATTCTCAAGACCCGGTCTTGCCAAGCGTGGCAAGACCGGGTCTTAGGTTATATTTTATTGATTAGGAGCAGGCACAGAAAACTGGTTAAGGCCGAGAGGATAATCAACCATTTTAATCCGGCTATCGGCAATAAAAAGGCGCCGGACAAATTGCTGGTCACCAACGCCAAATTGCTGAAACTGCATAAAAGCGCAAAAGAAGTTGCCTCCAAGCCCTTGGCAGTATTCCTGGCCATAAAATCCATCACCATCAAAAAGATAAACATCCCCATTAGGCTATAGACCACGTCATAAACCACCGCGGTTACCGGCGTATAATAAAGATAGCTTAAGGTAGTAGCGGCCCCGACAAATACGGAGACATACAGCCATTTTTTAATATTTATCTTCTGGCTGAATTTATAATACAATAGGGAGCCGATTACCGAAAAAACCGTGCTGATCGTCCCCAGGGCGCCGATCCAAACTTTGCCCCATTTGAAGATATCCCTCTGAATAAAAAAAAGCGGAGTGCCGAATGAAGGGGAATACCTGTAGAGAAAGATAAATAAACCAACAATCAATAGCTTTTTATCGCTAAATAACTTTTTTAAATCTGAAAATAATGTTGACCGAGCCTTATTTTCTACCGCCTTGTCTTCCTGAAAAAAATAAGCCGCCACCCCCACCAGTAGATATACCGGCGCCAGGCACAAAAACCCCGCCCGGTAGCCCCATTTCTCGGCAATATAGCCGCCGCCTATGCCGGTAATCAACCCTGATATGGTAATGGAAATCCATTGAATACTCTGGATTTTCCCGGTATTCTGATATTTTTTTCCCTCCACGCACATAACCCCGTCTACTGCCACGTCCCGAAAAGCCGCGTCGGCAGAATTTATCACCAAGATGGCTATCAAGGCGAAAATAGGCAACGCGGCCAGGCCTAAAAATAAAACTAAAATGATATCCAGGCCAAGCGCAAGGAAAATCCAGGCCCTCTTAGTTAAAAAATTATCTATGGCGTAGCCGATAAGCGGCTTGACCAGCCAGGCAAAGGTGATAACGCTGCTGATGAGCATTATTTTTTCTGCGGAAAAATGCAGCGTCTCTTTAAGATAATAAAATAAACCCTGGGAAGGCAGGCCCTCTATACCTTGCGTAAAATAAACCGCGCTACTTAAGGCAAAAATCCAAAATAACTTTTTATTCATTATGCTCCTATTAACAAAAAAACTACCTTTTTTAAAAGGTAGCCTGGCCCGGCGTGGTAGAAACTAAAATTACTCAGTCTTAGGGGCCTCCTCCGGGGCTTTTTTCTCTTCTGCCTGCGGCGCAGGCGTGTTCTCTTGTGTTTTAGCCGCTTCAGGCATAACCTGTTTTGCCGGCCCAGATGCCGCCGGAACAGCTGTCTGTTCGGTTGGCGCAGGGGCTCCTCTCAATAGAGAGCGGCTCTGCCTTGCCGATAAAAGCGCCAGGCTCACGCAGGTAATAAAAAATATGGTGGATAAAACCGTGGTTGAGCGCGTCAGAAAAGCGCTAGTCTTGGTGCCGAACATTGATTCTACGCCGGAAAAGCTCTCCACCAGGCCTCCGCCGCGGCCAGACTGAATCAGGATTATCCCGATTAATAAAGTACAAGTAGTTACATGTATTACAATCAAAAAAATCATTTCCTAACCTCGCTGGCTTTTTTCACAATGGCCGTAAACGACTCTGTTGTTAAACTGGCGCCTCCCACTAACGCGCCGTCAATATCCGGCTGCCGGATTAATTCCGCGATATTTTCCGGCTTGACGCTGCCGCCGTATTGAATCCTGATCTTTTCGGCCACTTCATTATTATACATCTTAACTAGTAAATTACGAATATATTTTTGCGCCTCCTGCGCCTGCTGGAAAGTGGCGGTCTTTCCTGTGCCGATCGCCCAAACCGGCTCATAAGCGATAACCACCCCTTCTATTCCCTGTTCCTCTATACCCTTAAGGCCCTCGCGCAGCTGCTCTTCTAAAACCTTAAAAGTTTCTCCGCCTTCGCGCTGTTTTAACGTCTCGCCTACGCAAACAATAGGAACCAGGCCGGCCCCTAAGGCCGCTTTTAGTTTCTTATTTACCGATTCGTTAGTTTCGCCAAAATACTGCCGGCGCTCCGAATGCCCGATAATGACAAATTTAACCTCAATATCCCTGAGCATCATCGGCGAAACCTCTCCGGTAAAGGCGCCCTCATCCTGCCAAAAAGTATCCTGCGCGCCCAACTGGAGATTGGAATCAACAAGCACCTCCCCGACCTCGCTTAATGCCGTAAAGGGCGGGCAAAGCACAATATCTATCTCGTCGCTGGCCACAGCAAAGAGCTCCCTTTTCAAGCCATTAGCCAGTTCAATAGCCTGCACCACCGTCTTATACATCTTCCAGTTTCCGGCAATTATGGTTTTGCGCATCCTATTTACCCCGTTAGAGATAGGAAACGCTTCAGTCTATTTTTTAAATAGCGCTTCCCCATCCCCGTTTTCAAATATCGTTCTCTTGTAAATACGTCATTCTTATCTATGCAGCCTTCATAATATATTAATTCAAAAGGGCCTCTGTTTTTAGTAGAAATCACTTTATTTTCATTGTGTTCACTGAAGCGTTTCCGTAAATCAGCGGTTGTGCCGGCGTAAAACTTGTTGTCTTTTCTACTTCTGATTACATAGGTGTAAACCATGAGTCGTAATCTCTAACGGGGTTTATCCGTCAAGGCCGCGATGCCCGGCAGGGCCTTTCCCTCCAGGAACTCCAGGCTCGCTCCGCCGCCGGTAGAAATATGCGTCATCTTATCTTCTAATTTAAATTTCGCCACTGCCGCCGCGGTATCGCCGCCGCCGATAATCGTGGCCGCCCGCAGGCCGCTGATAATTTTAGCGATCTCCCGCGTGCCTTTGGCGAAGGAATCCATTTCAAAAATCCCTACCGGGCCATTCCAGACAATTGTTTTGGCGGACTTCAATTTTGCCTGGAATAGCGCGATGGTTTTAGGTCCGATATCCACGGCAATTTTACCGTCAGGGATATCTTCGCCCACAATTTCCGTCTTGCTATCGCTGGCAACCGTATCCACTACCACATTGTCTATGGGCAACAAAATCTCTTTCTGCAGGCCTTTGGCCTTCTCCAATATGGATTTGGCTAAATCTATTTTGTCCTTTTCTAATTTAGAATTTCCTATGGGTTTATTCTGCGCCTTTAAAAAGGTATAGGCCATGCCGCCGCCGACAAGAATGGCGTCGCATTTAGGCAGCAGGTTTTCAATCACCCCTATTTTATCCGAAACCTTTGAGCCGCCTAAAATCACCATAAACGGCTTTTGCGGGTTCTGGATAGCCCCGCCTAAATATTGAATCTCCTTATCCAGGAGGAACCCGGCCGCTGACTTAAGGTAATGCGCCACGCCTTCTGTGGAGGCGTGCGCCCGGTGCGCCGTGCCAAAGGCATCGTTGACAAAAATATCCCCCAGGGCGGCTAACTCTTTGGCAAAGCCCGCGTCATTGGCTTCCTCTTCAGGGTGAAACCTTAAATTCTCCAATAAAATAACCCTTTCCCTGGCTGCTTCAATCTCGCTTTTAACCTTATCTCCCACGCACTCATCCACGAACTTTACCGGCCCTGCCAATAGCTCTCCAAGCCTGGCTGCCACAGGCGCCAGGCTATATTTATCCTGGCGCTTGCCGTCAGGACGGCCTAAATGGCTGATCAGGATGATTTTTTTGGCGCCGCCTTGCAAGATATATTTGATGGTAGGCAGCGTCGCCCTGATACGCGTATCATCGGTAATGTTTAAATTGGCGTCCTGGGGCACATTAAAATCCGCCCTCACCAATACTTTTTTATTCTCTAGGTCAATGTCCTTCAGGTTAAGCTT
>Ga0194111_10010023_pt1 | contig 10221 bp, 5 predicted proteins | sample TA2KigC300mmetaG_FD_146194 | JGI IMG/M metagenome (GOLD analysis project Ga0194111, IMG submission 146194) | Freshwater microbial communities from Lake Tanganyika, Tanzania - TA2015033 Kigoma Deep Cast 300m | ecosystem: Environmental > Aquatic > Freshwater > Lake | place: Tanzania: Lake... | reverse complement strand
GGGCCGTGAAGAACCCTCCCATTATCCCGGCAACGCCGGCCCTTGTGGATATTCCAGCTAGTACTTGGTTGCGAAAATTTGCACTACACCAATCACTTATACCAGATTGCAGTCAAAGGGTGGCACATCGCGGCCTAAAGGCCGCAACCAAACTAAAAAATGACCTAATTACTTTAATCAAATCAAGGTGTTACAGGCAAAATCTTCGCGAAAAAACCAGAAACTCGGATTCAGTAGCACAGGCTTTCCAGCCTGTGCCGGCAAGGTAAAGCAACCATCGAATTCCCCTTTTAACCTCTTCCTCTATTCCCCTTCTTTAACCCACCTTAATCCGGGCATCCAGGGCCAGAATCCCCTCCCTGCCAGGGTAAGTCCGCACCGGGTTGAGGTCCACTTCCTCAATCTGGGGAAATTCGAGCATCAACTGGGACAGACTGACCAATGCCCGGCTCAAGCCCGCCAGGTCCGCGGCAGCTTGACCCCGGATGCCCGCCAGGATCCGGCCGATGCGGGTCTCGGCGATTTGCGCCCAGGCCTCTGCTTCATTTAAAGGCGCCACCCGCAGGGCCACGTCCTCCAGGATTTCGGTTTCCACGCCTCCGGCGCCGAAGGCCAGCACCGGACCAAAGGCCCGGTCCCGTCGGGCCCCCAGGAGCGCATCCCGGCCTTCCGCCGCCTGGGCCATAATCACCACTTCCCAGGGTTCCCCCGGAGGCAGGTGGTTCCGGGCCGCCCCGGCCAGGCGGGCAAAACCTTCCCGGACCTGGGCGGCGCTCTCCAGGTTCAGCAGCACTCCTCCGGCTTCCGTCTTGTGCACCAGGCTGGGGGCCGAAAGTTTGAGAACCACCGGGAAACCCAGGCCCTCCGCGGCCGCAGCCGCGGCCGGGGAAGTGGTTGCCGCTTGCCACCCGGGAAAAGCCAATCCCGCCGCCTCCATCAGGGCCATGGCCCGGGGCAGGGTCAGAAATCCTCCCGGCGCTGCACCTTCAAGGATGGCGGCGATCTTTGCAGGTTGCAGATATCCTAGGGCTGCGGCCCCCCGGATCTCCCCTTTCCGGGCGAAGAAGCGGCTGTAAGCCATGGCCCGCACCGCCTCCCCGGGGAAGTGAAATACCGGGACTTTCAGGTCTTCCAGGAAAAACTCCTCTTCGTCCAGGGTGCAGATCACCGTGATGGCCAGGGGTTTGCCCGCTTCCCGGGCCAGTTCCACCGAACGCCGGGCCATCTCCCTTGCCTCGGTCCGCTCCGTCTCGGCGATGGGGCCGAAATTGAGGAGAACCCCGTCCACCTCCGGGTCCCGGCAGATGGCCTCGATGACGTCGGAGTACACCGTGAAGTCGAAGATGTCCCCCAGGTCGATGGGATTGGTGGGCTTGATCACCCCGGAGCGGGAGCGTCCTTCGATGAGCTTCTGAAGCCGGGGTGACAGGGGCGGCAGCTCAAACCCCCACTTGCGGCAGGCATACGCGGTGATCACCGCCTCGCCGCCGCTGCGGGAGAGCACCACCAGGCGGGAGCCTTTCACCGGGGGCTGGCCCGCCATCTTGGCCCCCACCAGGAACTCCCCCTGGCTGGTGATGCGCAGGATCCCCGCCTGGCGGCAGGCGGCTTCCAGGATGTGCTCATCGGTGGCCAGCGACGCGGTGTGGGACAGGGCGATGCCCGCAGTTTCCGGGCCCACGTTGGCGTGGTGGAGAAAAACCGGCTTCTTAGCCCGGCGCCCCACCTCCAGGAGTTCCCGGCCATCGGTCATGCCTTCCAGGTAAAGGTAAATGGCTGCGGTGCCCGGGTCCTCCAGAAAATAGGCCAGGGTCTCATTTTCCGCCACGTCTGTCTTGTTCCCCAGGCTGAGGAACTTGTTCAGCCCCAGCCCTTCCCGGCCCATCCAGGCCAGGAGGTGGAGCCCCACCCCGCCGCTCTGGGCGATGATGGATACGTTGCCCAGTCGGGGCTTGGGCCGCAGGTGGGAAAAAGGCAGGGCCAGCCCGATTTCCAGGTTGACCAGCCCCAGGCCGTTGGGGCCGATGAGCCGGAGATTATACTGCCGCAGCAAGGCCCGGACGCGGTCCTCCAAAACCCGGCCGGACTCCCCCACTTCGGAGAAGCCGCCGGATTCCACCACCACGCGGTTAATGCCCAATTTGCCGCAGATTTCCACGGCGTCCGGCACGAAACGGGCCGGCGTGAGCATGGCCGCCACGTCCACCGGCTCCGGCAGGTCCTCCAGCCGGGGAAGGATGGGCATATCATGCACCCGGCCCCCCCGGGGACCCACCAGATAAATCTTTCCCTGGTAGCCGAACTCCAGAAGATTATTAAGAATCCCCCGGGCCAGATTGTCGGGTTTGGCCGACACTCCCACCACTGCCACACTTTTGGGATAAAAGAATTTGTTCATAAGTTTGTAACAATTGTGAGTTGCTTGATTTTGGGATAATATAAATCAGGTTCCGAGAAATTCAAACCATAGGAATTGCGGGAGGGGAATTTATACGGTTTTCGGTTTTAGGTAAAGATAATTACGGATTATCAATAAGTTACAGATTAAGTTTGTTGCACTTGAAAGAGAAAATGATATTACTCCGCTGGATCTTCCTGAAGCCGGGAAACAATTTGGCGGGCTTAACAGCCGAATTTTCCATGTTCTATGCTCCAGCGCCTGCGGGAGATTTTTTATGCCATACGAAAGGTGCGCCGATGTCAGCGGCGAACTCTGGAACGACCTTCAGGAACTGGACCCGGAGGAAGTGACCGGCCGTACCGGCGCAGTATATAAAGAGAATTTGTATCACCTCCCTTTTCTGAACCGGAAGATGCTCATCAGCCTGCCGGACCGGCAGGTGCGGGTGGCCGGGAAACCGGACGCCGAACCGGGTTTCCGGGCCTGCCTCACGGCGCTCCAGTATCTGCTGCACGTGGACGTCTCCACCCTGGGTCCTCCCATCAGCGCCCTGGAATTCCCCGGCGGCGCCACTTTTTTCCGGGGGCACCACGGTCTGCCCGCCAAACCCCTGGAAACCCGTTTCGGGGAAGACAAGGCCGGTTTCCGGGCCGCCGGCGAGCGGCTGGGGGGCGAAGCCCGGGCCGCGGGAGACGCCGCCCTGGCCCTCCCGGTATTTCCCGGCCTCCTGGTGGAAGTCATCCTGTGGGAGGCGGACGCGGAATTTCCAGCCCAGGTGTCTTTTACCGTGCCGGCCAATTTGGATAAGTTCTGGCACCTGGACGCGGTCTGGGGGCTCCTCAGTTTGGTGGGCCAGGAGCTTATTACGGCCGCCGACGCCGGCGCTTGATTGTTGATTCTATCAATATTTATGCAATAGGATGCAATGATTGCGGACCTCGGTTACGAAAAGTTCAAAGTTCAAGGTTCAAAGTTCAAGGTTCAAAGTTAATGTAGGGGGCGCGCCGTGCAGCGGTAAGTAAGTTACTGACTTTTCATTGTTTTGAGAGAGCCGAAGGCTCATGAGCGACTGCTTTGAAAGGTAATTTAAGATGGATCCCAAATCCAAAAATCCCCCCCGCAAATCCGAGATAAAGCCGCCCCGATCTCCGGGGCAAAAGCCGGAGCGCCGGAAGGCCCGCTCTCATGCTGCCCCCCAGGCCCCGGAGTCTCTGGAGATCGATTACCAGGCCGTTTTTAATTCCCTGGGCGACGCCGTGCTAATCCTGGAAGCCGGCACCGGCCGCATCCTTCAGGCCAACCCGCGGATGGGCGAGATGTTCGGTTATTCCCCTGAAGAAGTCCGGAGCCTCACCATCATGGACCTGTGGCAGGACGAACACTGTCCCGAAAGGGTGCGCCGGGGTTTGGGCTCAGCGGCTCAGGGCGAGCCCCAGGTTTTTGCGGGAGCGGCCCGGGACAGCGCCGGCATCCCTTTTTGGGTGGAAGTGCACCTGCATCCCGCCATCCTTCCCGGCCCTGACCGGGTCCTGGCGGTGATGCGGGACATCACCGGCCGCAAAGAGATGCTCCAGGCAATAGCGCAGAGTGAAGCCCGTTTCCGCACGGTCATTGAAAGTTCTCTCTCCGGAGTTTATCTCATTCAAGACGACCAGTTTGTTTACGTCAATCCCCGTTTTGCCCAGATCTTCGGCTATCGTACGGATGAAATCGTCGGGCGGCTGTCCCAGGGAGATCTGGTTCATCCTGACGACCGCGCTACGGTTACGGAAAATATCCGCCGCCGCCTGGCCGGGGAAATTGATTCCGTCCACTATACCTTTCGGGGGCTGCGGAAAGACGGGGCGGTAATTAATGTGGAAGTCCTGGGCCGCCGGGTGGAGTTCCTGGGACGCCCGGCGGTTATCGGCACCATTATGGACATCACCCAGCGCCGCCAGGCGGAGGAACAGCTCCGACGCCGGGACGCTATCCTCCAGGCCGTGGCCTTCGCGGGAGAAAAACTGCTTCGGTTCCCTTCCTGGGAAGACCACATCCAGGAAATCCTGGCCCGCCTGGGCCAGGCCGCCAATGTGAGCCGGGTTTACATCTTTGAACTCCACACCACCCCAAACCGCGCCCAAGTAGTCAGGCTCCGGTATGAATGGGTGACGTCCGGCGTCACCCCCACCATGGACGATCCGGAAGTGCAGGAGTTTGATTGGCGGGAAGCCGGCTATGAGGATTACGAACCGATTTTACGCCGGGGCGAAGTGGTCTTCGGCACGGCTCGCGATTTCCCGGAAAAATTGCAGGAACGCTGGGCCCGCCAGAATATTCAGGCCATCTTGCTGGTGCCGGTTTTTGTGGGTTCGGAGCCGTGGGGAGTTATCGGTTTCGATGAATGTTTCTCCCCCCGGCAGTGGTCCGCCGTGGAGATTGACGCCCTGCGCGCCGCCGCCCACACCCTGGGCGCGGTAATGCAGCGCCAGGCCATAGAGGATGCTCTTCGCACTTCCGAAGCCAACTACCGGGAGATCTTTGAGGGAGTCACCGAGGGTATCGCGGTCCAGGATCTGGCCACTTTTACTTTTCTGGACGTCAATCAGAAGTTTTGTGAGATGACCGGCTACACCAGGGAAGAGGCGATGAACCTCCACTACGGTGACTTACTCCTGGATGAGCCTCCCTATGCCCTGGAGGACGCCCATCGCCTGGTGGAGAAAGTTATCCAGGAAGGCCCCCAGCTGTTTGAATGGCGCTACCGGCACCGGCAAGGCCGGGCCCGGGAGGTGGAGCTGATCCTGAAGCGCACCATGATCGGCAACCGGGACTGCCTCCTGGCCGTGGCCCGGGATATCACCGCCCGGAAACAGAGGGAGGCGGCCCTCCGGGAAAGTCAGGAACGCTTCCGTCAGCTGGCGGAAAATATCAAGGATATCTTCTGGTTAATCTCCTATGAAAACGGCCGTTCCCGGCTTCTCTACATCAATCCGGCCTACGAAGAAATCTGGGGACGCTCCATTGACCGGCTGAAGGCCGACCCTTTGGATTGGCTCCACGCTGTGCATCCCGAAGATCGCCGCCGGCTGGAAGAGATTGACCAGCGATTTCTCCATGGTCAATTCCAGGACTTGGAATACCGGATTATCCGGCCCAACGGGGAAGTCCGCTGGATCAGCTCCCGGGCCTTTCCCGTTTATGATGACCAGGGGAAGCTCTCCCGGGTGGCTGGCCTGGGGGTGGACATCACGGAACTCAAGCTGGCCGCGGAAGCCCTGAAGGCCTCGGAGGAAAACTACCGCACCATCTTCAACGCGGTCAACGACGCCATCGCCGTGGTGGACACCAAGACCGGGGACTTTCTGGAGGTTAATCAAAAGTGGTGCGAGATGAGCGGGTTCACCCAGGAGGAAGCCCGGCATCTCAATGTCGCCATTTTATGCATGGACGATTCCCCCCAGTACTCCCCCACCGAGGCCATGTGCTCCATGATCCGGGCCCTCCAGGACGGCCCCCAGATCTTCGAGTGGCTGGCCCGGGATAAATTCGGCCGGGAACATTGGGTGGAGGTCAACCTGAAACCCACCGCCATCGGCGGCCAAGACCGGCTGCTGGCGGTGGTTCGGGACATCATGGGCCGCAAGCAGGCTGAAACGGCCTTGCGGGAAAGTGAAGAACGCTACCGCTCCCTCATTAACGATGTGCTGGACAGTTCCTCAGTGGGCACCTCCATCCTGGACGCCGACTTCAAAATCGTCTGGGCCAACCGCGCCCTGGAGCATTTTTTTGGCTTAAAGCGGGAAGAAATCATCGGGCAAGACAAACGCCGCCTCATACACGATATTAAAAACACCTTCGCGGCCCCGGAAACTTTTGTCCGCAAAATGCTGGGAGCCTTGGAGGACAAGACCTTTGTCCAAAAGTTCGAATGCCATGTGCTGCCCCAGGGCGGGCGGCAAGAACGCTGGCTGGAACATTGGAGCCAACCCATCGTCACCGGCCTTTATGCCGCTGGCCGCATTGAACAATACAGCGATATTACGGCCCGCAAGCAGGTGGAAGCCTTTCTCCAGGAGTCGGAGAAACAACTGCGCTTCCTCGCCTCCCAGCTTCTGAACGCCCAGGAAAATGAAAGGCGGCGCATTTCCCGGGAACTCCACGACGAACTGGGCCAGGCTCTCACCCTCCTCAAGATTAACCTGGTGGCCATTGAAGAGAAAATTCCCCCCGAACAAGAGAAGTTAAGGGGAGACTGCGAATCCCTCCTGAATTATATCGACCAGATCATTGAAAATGTCCGGCGGCTTTCCTGGGACCTCAGCCCCACCATTCTGGAAGACCTGGGGCTTTCTTCGTCTTTGCGCCACCTGCTTCATGAAATTTGTAAAAATCATGATATAAAATATTCCAAGAATCTCGACGAACTGGGCCAGTTGTTCTCCCCGGCCTTGCAGACCACTATCTACCGCATTTTCCAGGAATCTCTCACCAATATCTGCAAGCACGCCCTGGCCACCCGGGTGACCGTGGATATCAAGCGCCATGGCAAACAGGTCACTTTCACCCTGGCCGATAATGGCGTCGGTTTCGACGTAAATGAGGTCCTTTCCCGAAATCTGACCGAAAGGGGCCTGGGGCTCACTGCTATTCAAGAAAGAGTATTACTGGCAGGGGGAAAGCTGCAAATATGGAGTCAAAAAACCAAAGGAACCCGTATAACTTTCACCTTCCCCATAGACCGCAGAGGATCCCGCCCCCGGCAGACAGGATATCATGGAATCGGTATATAGATAATTGTTGCGGCAAATTGATTGAAAGAGCAGGTAAATTAATATATATATAAATATCAGCCGCAGCTCTGCTTTAATCCGGCGGAGAGTTTCACCTGGGGAGCCGCAAAGGCCAAGGCGCCTAGGGGCTGCGCCATTCCCCTAAAATCTAAGGTATTTTTTATGTATCGTATCATTTTGGCTGAAGACCATGCCCTGGTGCGCCAGGGGATCAAGCGAATCATTGAAGACATCAAAGATGGTCTGGAAGTGGTTCATGAAGCTGGAAACGGCCGCCAACTCCTGGACGCATTAAAAACCGTTCCCGCGGACCTGGTGGTTTTGGACATCAGCATGCCCCTTCTGTCGGGAATCGAGGCCATCCGGGAGATTAAGCGAAACTTTCCCCAGGTCAGGATCCTCGTGCTCACCATGCACAAAAAGAAAGAGTACCTCAATGACGCCCTATCCGCCGGAGCCCACGGCTACCTTCTTAAAGAAGACGCGGCCCGGGAATTGGTAACCGCCATTGACACCATCCGCCGGGGCGACATCTATGTGTCGCCTCTCCTCACCAGTGAGTTGGCCCATCTCTATCTCCAGACCCGCCGGGAAGCAGCGCCCCGCAGCGAGGAACAGCTGACGAGCCGGGAAATCGAGATCTTGACCCTCATCGCCGAAGGCAAATCGAGTAAAGAGATTGCCGAGCAGATCTTCCTCAGCTTCCGGACCATACAGAACCACCGCACCAAGATCATGCGTAAGCTCGGCCTCAGAAAAAGCGCCGACTTGGTGAAATATGCCATCCGCAAAGGGTACTTCATCCCCACACCCTAAAATCCGCCCCCCTCTAGCGTTACGGACTTCTAAATAATCAATTTTTCAAGCCCTTGAGTATTTTCCTCTATTCTAATGAAGTATTTTCCTCTATTAAAAAAAGAGTATTTTAGCCTATTTAATTTTAAACTTTATTATATTAAAAAAAGTAAAACCCCATTAAAAAAACGGGAAAGGGAAATGGCACACTTATATAAAAAGGTCAAGAACGGGCGCGATTACTACTATATCCGGGAAACCCAGCGGGTATACGGCAAACCCACCACCATTAACCAGGTCTATTTGGGCACCGCCGACAAGGTCCAGGAACTCCTCAAGCAGGATGATGGCCGTCGGGGTTTCTCCCCCAAGGAATTCGGCTCCATTTTTGTTATCAATGAAATGAACCACTCCATAGACCTGCCAGGCATCGTCGACGATATTCTTCCCCCCAAAAAGCGCACCAAGGGACCCACCCTGGGTGAACTCTTGTTCTACGCGGCCATGAACCGGGCCATCGCCCCCACCAGTAAGCGGCAGTTGGCTTCCTGGTACGAGTCCACCGATATTCAGCGCATCCGGCCCCTGCGCCTGGAATCGCTTAATTCCCAGAACTTTTGGAACTACTGGGACCGCATCAGCGAAGGGGATCTGCAAAGGATGGCCCTGGCCTTCTTTCGCCAGGTGCACGCCCAGTTGCCACCGCATCAGGAACACCTGGTGGTGGAGGCCACCAACATCTTATCCCCCACCCCTCAACCCCGGATTCTCATGGAAACTGATTTCCCCAAGGTGGGACTGGCCATCGTCAGCGAACGCTTCAGCGGAGTGCCGGTGTTTTATCAGGCCTATCCCGGCGGGCTTCCGGAAGTCGGGTTTTATCAGTCTTACCTGGACAGCCTCCTGGCCCGTATCCCCCAGGTAGGGGTAAAAGCCCAGGATTTTACTATAATTTTCAACCAAGGGATCGAATCTGAAGCGGTGCTCAAACGTATCGATTCCCAGGAAAACCTTCATTTCATCGCCTCTTATGACCTGAGAATTGATCCGGAGCTGGCCAAAGTTCCTCTCAAAGAATTCCGGCCGTTGCCCTGCCGCGTCAATGAGCGGCGCATCGCCTCAGGGGAGGAAGACCATCAGATTCTCCACCATGAAACCCGGGGAGTTTACTGGAATCGCCCCCGCCGGGTAATTATCACTTTCGACCCCAAGGTCTTCCAGAAAAAATACCAGGATCTGCGCACCCGGGTGCACAAGCTGCGTAAGGAACTGCTTGTTCTTCAGAAGCAACACCAGCATGGCGCGGGGTTGGACGATAAGGCCATCGAGGCTCATCTGGCCCAGGTCTGCCAGCGCCTCCACCTCGACCCCCGCATCTTTTCGTGGACTTTCACCCAGGAAAATGGCCGGTCAACCCTCAACTTCCAGTTGGAACAAGACCGGCTCAACGAAAGCGTGCTTCAGTTCGGCAAGACCGCTCTCATCACCGACCGGGAGGATTGGGAAGCTCCGGAAATCTGCCGGACCTTCATGGAACGCTGTGTCATCGACGCCTCGGACCCCCAGGCCCAAAGCGCCACCCACGTTACCCTCATGCCCCTGTACCACTGGACCGACTCCAAAGTGCTGGTCCATATGTTCGTATGCGTCGCGGCCCTTTCCTTCTTGGCCCTGTTCAACCAGCGCCTCATAGATGCGGGTCTGGCCCTTTCTCCCCGGGAGGCCATCCTGGAAATGCGCAGCCTGACCACTGCCATTTATCTCACCGATATAGATGGTAAGCTGAAGCGAGCTCTTCATTCCCTAACCGACACCCAAAGCGCCATCCTCAAGGCCTTGGGATATCAGATGGAAGAGGGCAAGGTGATCCCGTTGTAAAAGCCCCGCCCCTGACTTCCAAGGGAAACCTTCTGAAAAGGTGCACCCCTTGCCGCTCGCGGCAAGGGGTTTTTTATACTGGGATTCATAATGATATGACGCCGGGTAGATACACAAATCCAGGAGTTGTAATACTAATTTGACATCAAACGTAGAGTAATGGTATATTGGGCAGGGGCTAAAAAAGATGCGCAAACCTGCCCAGATCGAATCCTGGTTGGCGCCGGAAGAATTGTTGTCTTGGCTACAACGGAAGTTCCTCGCTTTTTCCAGACAAAAGGGGGGTTAACGTATTGATATTTTGGGAATAATTATGGTTTTTGGGGAATATTTCTGTACCCATGTAAATGCAAAAATATACTTGACAATTAATGA
>Ga0194111_10010020_pt1 | contig 10224 bp, 6 predicted proteins | sample TA2KigC300mmetaG_FD_146194 | JGI IMG/M metagenome (GOLD analysis project Ga0194111, IMG submission 146194) | Freshwater microbial communities from Lake Tanganyika, Tanzania - TA2015033 Kigoma Deep Cast 300m | ecosystem: Environmental > Aquatic > Freshwater > Lake | place: Tanzania: Lake... | reverse complement strand
AGGTCCGCTATCCCTTTCGGAACGCAGATTGTGTTTTATGCGGACGCTGCGTGAGAGTTTGCGACGAGGTCTGGAAAGCCAGGGCGATTGGCTTCGTGGGACGGGGCAGGGACCGCCACGTGGACTATCCCTTCGGAGTCAAGCCTGAGTTCTGCAAGAAGTGCGAAAGCTGCATCCAGCTTTGTCCCATGACCATCACTCCCTGCAATGGTCCCATGAAACCCGGGGAGGAACGCCTCTGTGGGAACTGCGAATCCCAGCTAATAATTGCCGACGAGATGGTGGGCAGTTGCGTGTGGTGCAAACTTGGCGAAAGCTTCGCCTGCGGACGCTACGTCTAGAAGATGACATCCATTCCACCTTCGCAGAGAAGGCTGTGCTAAAATCAGGCATGCTAACGGAGGTGAAAGATGGGTTTCTGGAACTTGAAGGAACTAGCCCTAGACGAATTCCGCCCCGGCATCTGGAGCAAGGTAGAGTCCGGCACAAACTTAACTATGGCCTTCATGGAGATATCAGCCAACAAGGAAGGCGCTACCCACGACCACCCTTTTGACCAGTGCGGCATAGTTATCGAAGGCGAGATAGAGATGTCCATCGGCGAGGAAAAGAGACTGCTCAAACCGATGGAGACCTATTTCATCCCCGCCGGAACAAGCCATAACTGGAAGACACCTGCTTCGCCGGCAAAGATATTAGACGTGGTAATTAAACAGAGCTGATACCGAAGAAATCAGTGCCCTTTACCAGGCCGTGAAAGGCAAACTACCCATTTACCCTATACAGAAGTCAGAATTGTTGCCTATAGGTCGGTTTCTCTAACTGCTACCTTGTAGCTGTGTGTTTAGTTGGATAAATCTAGGCAGGATTTAGGTAAGCTCTGCTTGAGCGATGGAGTCTAAGGTGCGATAAGTTTCTAGCGATATGCCAAGTGCCTTGGCAATAGTCAGTTCGGGATCATGCTCAGGTGTAACTTCGCTGAGATCCTGTATGCCAACATAACGAAAAACCGAGCCAGTAATGGAAGTACTGATTGTAAATGAGCGTACCAAGTAGCTTACTACTCTTGAATTCAGGACTGTTGCCAAAAGGTCAGCCTCTGCAGCGGTTCTGCAGGGAATCACGTAGAGTTTATGGTCAGGAATAATGTCTGCTCCATGAACCGGAGCAGCAACCATACCTGTGGCAATTTCTCTGATCACCACTTTGTGTAGTGCAAGGGCTGCAGTTGTTACAGAATAAATGCCTAGCCAGTTATCACCGCTGGGATCGAAGTTTCGAAATCTATGTCTGGAGCGAAGTACCCCCTCAAACTGGCGCACAAATTCTAGTGCCCTGGGAAATCTGGCGTGGGCCTCACCAGGTGTCAGAGGGTTGCTCACGTGTTCATCATCGTGAAACAAAAGAAGTCCTAAACTGGGCATTGCATGTCCCGGTGAGACATCTTCACCTCGAAGAAGTCTTCTTACTGCTGCGGCTTCCGCTGGACCCTCTATCGCCTGGACACCATGCCTGCGTCCGCCTTTAGGAAGGTTGCGCAAGTGCAGTAATGTTCCATCTTGCGCCAGGACCTCAACAAAGAAGATGCCGTTGGCACCGCGTGTATCTATTCCCTTTCTTATCGAATCCAAGTAAGGCGAGGAGCGCCGGATTGGGAGACTCGCCTCGAGTCCAGCGCGGGGCATTATCAGAAGCGGTGAAGCCTCATCGTTGGGGTCAACCGGCTCAGCATAAAGGTTGCGACGGGTGGTGAGAGCAGTCACGCTTTCGATTTCTAATGATGTTGGAATTGTTTGGCTGGCAATTCCAGTCCATCGAGTAACCGGAATACGCTTTAGCTGCTTGGGCACACGCTCTGCTATGAGAACTGAAGTTTGATTGGTGGCGTCTTCAAATATTTTTAGAGATGACATATCATCGATGTGAACGAAGCTATATGACGAATCTGGTGGCAGGTGCCTCTTTCGAAATCCTCTACCTGCGAGTTCGGATTGGAAGATTGTCCATGTGATCACAAAGCCTAGTTTTCCACCATCGTCTAGATAGGTATCCATGCACCTCGCTACAAATAGCATTGAAAGGTCAACAGGTACATTAGACGAGGCTTGGCGACGATTCAATGGAGCATCTGGGCGAAGGTGGTAACGAATCCAATGCTCGTCGTTTTCTCTGCGGTATTTTTCAGGTAACGTCTCCCACGAAACCCATGGCGGATTCCCAACAACAAAATCGAACTTACCTTGGAGGGCCGGAGCGAAAGCGTTGGTCAGCATATTCCACCACATGCCATTCCTATCGTCTTTGTGCAAATCATTGATCTTCTGATAGATGGTAATAACTGCATCGACTGTTGGTTGATCGACTCCGGAAAGAATTGGGAGTTTTTGGTAAAGCTCTTGGCGCAACCACTCTATCCCTTGGCCTTCGTATAGTCCTTGGGCGATTATGCTACCAAGTGATGCTAAGTAGCGCGATTCTACCAGTTGTACTGGAATCCGCCACTCTCCCTCACTTGTTTCAAATACATACACATTACCTTCGAGTAGCCCCCCACGACGTGGCAAGGAGACGGAATCAGCAAGGAAAACAGGCAGGGACACTGGGACATCAGTATATTTTAGCAAAGGGGCAATGGCTAACAAGTAGTTTACTTTGCTTGCTTGTACAGCAAGTGGATTGAGGTCAAATCCGACGACATTGTCTAGTATCTGCTGTAGGGTGTGGGCTAGGTTGGAAGGATTTGATGAACGAATCATCCTCGATATAATCTCTATTAGAAATGTCCCTGTCCCGCAAGTTGGGTCTAGCACTTTGGTTGATGGCTTCAAAGATGTTTGGGAGCCAGTCACCTGATTTACCACGCGCTGAGCTAGCCAGTCGGGAGTGTAAAATTCACCGAGGCGACGGCGGATAGAGCGAGGCACGAGTTTTTGATATAGGTCTTTCAGCACATCCCTTGCAGCAAGGGGGGTGATTTCCACAATCTCAGCTGAATATTCTGCACATGTGTCTACTATGCCTTTTAAGGCTGTTTCGAGGCTATCGCTCCTCTCGCCCAAGTACCATGAGAATACTCCTGGCTCAATTACATTTACGGTTCCAGTTATGGCCGTGAGTTCACCAGATTCTAAACGGCCCAGACTTTCCCAAACGCTTTCTGAATCCTTGAGCTGTTGGACCAGCTGATGTCCTGTTGCGCCTTCCAAGATAACCAAGGCAACCATTTTGGAGATTAAGGCGAAATAAGTTTGCAGGCAAAACAATACATAGCGGCTGGCTTCTTCGCTGGATGGCACTCTCAATGTGTTACATAATTCAGCCCACTCACCGAGATCAGTGGATGAGAACGGACCAGAGGCATTTCCAAAATCAATGTACCACTGGTCAATCATGGAGATAGTACGACCGGATAAAGTCCCATATGAGAACGGAGATACTAGAGCGTGCATAGCTGTTTTCGCTGTATTACTGCTACGACCGAAATCCTCGTCTAGATTTACCGCCGTTAGGCCACGGCCCACCGAAAGTGATGCAAGAGTCTCGACCAGTGCACGTAGGGAATCCTTGTCAACACGTTGAGGTCTGGCAATACGCCAATCACCCCGTTCCCATGTTACGTACACGATCCAGTGACCGTCGAAGGCGCAACCAGCTAGCCTCTCGAGGCTCAGGCGAGATTCGTGTGCCACGCCCTGCAGGTATTGTTGAACTTGGGTTACTGCATGACGTGTCGCGGAATGTATTACTGATGGTCTTAAGGATGCCGGTGGTTCGAATTCGATGACGAATCGGTTGTAGATGGCATCTACTCGGCCTGTTGTAGTAAGAGGTGCGTCAAGTGCGGCTGCTTCGGCACCAGTCGGTATCTCAAGATAGGCTTCGTTTCTAGCAGTTGCTCGTGCCCCTCGGTTGTTCAGAGCGATTTCAAGTACAGGCTGGACATGCTGGCGAAGCATAGCCTCCGGTTTGCCTGAGCCGCTAGCACCTACACATCCCTGCTTTACGGCAGCAAATAGGCGGTCAATATCTTGGTCTGATGTTCCAAGTTTCAATGTTAGAACCCGTTATCTCCTTTAAATGTTTCAAAGTCGGTATACACTGAAAGGAAAACGGGGGCTCCGGTGAAAGAGAGAGGTGATACTGGACCCGTTAACATGAACGGGTAGGTACTTGGTCTTATAGCTGCAGGATCAACGAAGGTCCTATATAGCTCCAGGGCTGACGGATCACCAATTGTCTCACGTAGCCGCTGCAGCTCGGTCCCCGATGTTAGACCGTAGCCGAAGCACCGCACGCGTAGTTGTGAATAAATGCCCCGGCGCAGCGAGCCAATTTCTTGCGTAATGAAGGTCCAACCAAGGCCATATTTTCGTGTCGTGCGGACATAATCAACCAACTTCTCGGCTAGCTCTTTGGATTCATCGTCCTCTGGGCTTTCAGCGGCGAAACGTTGTGCTTCGTCGAAAACCACCAGTGTATTGAGGCTTTGGCCTTGCCTGTAGAGCTGCTCAGCGATGCGGTTAAGGGTTGAGCATACTAAGCGAAGAATCCTTGCTTTGACAGGCGTCGATTCAAGTAAATGTTGAGCAGTGTCTGCTGTGTGACTGGTACTGGCTTCCGCTCCAGTAAAATCAATGATGACTAGAGGGCGGCTCTCTGCCTCCGGGTTCAGGGCGTTCTGTATGACTCCCCAAAGTGAATATCTTTGTCCTCCAGATAGATTGGTTGGAGTAAATAGCGAGTGCAGTGGTCGAAAACATGCCATCGCTAGCTCAAACTGGTAGGCATCAGACAAAGTGGTATTGAGGGCACCTAGCAAACGGCGTCGAGCATCCACAGACACATATATTCGCTGCAATGCCTGTTCATCGTTTGCCAGGTCTGATAGCACATCTCTGAGCACATCTTCTGCCTGAGCCTCATGCCAATTTTGATGGTTGCGCAGAATCCTTGTAAACTCAGCCACCGCTGATTCTCTATTCTCAGCTGCCCGAATCGTCAACAGGTCTCTGAATAAACGGGTTAGTCCTAAAAGGTCAGCAAGCAGATTAGCGTCCTGCGGCAACCTGAGCTGTGATGATACAGCATATGTGTATACATCTCGTCCACACTCCTCGGACCACTGTTGAAGTGAGAAGGGAAGTCCCTCCTCGCTGGTGAATTGCCCCTGGGGATCCATTATGAAAATGCCCAAACACGGATGTCGCACCAGTGCGGCTAACATGTATTCTGCGAAAACAGATTTGCCGCTTCCGGTCATGCCGAATATCCCGCTATGATATGACTCACCAGCTCCCCCTTGGTCTACAGATCCGAAGTGTCGGAGTGTGAGTGGAAGTCGTACTCCAGTCCGATAGAGATGACCTAGATAGACTATCTCGTTTTGATGCCGACGGAGTAGTTGGCTCAAAAATTCGTTAGTTACACGAGCTACGTTGGCACCCGTGGTAGGAGACATTGCTAGCATCCCGCCACTCTCTATCGGGGGTTCCTCTCCCGAAAGGTCAGGGGTGGGGGACAAATATGCAGCTTGAACTAATACTTCAGCCGTACGTACGTCACCAACTCCACTAAGGTGCGGCAAGCTGCCATAGCGCTTGAGTACACCCCGCATATTAGCGTCTTCATGCCATCGGTTTGACGTCTTTATATCAGTCACAGTGCCCAACGCAAACAGGTGACCGGTGTCCAAGGGGTGAGAGAAATAAACCAATTGCCCATGGAGTGGTGAACCTGTTGCATCTTCCAAGATGTCAACTGTGGCTCTTACTGTTGTGCTTGGAGAACCGACAATACCAACCTCGTCCATTGGTTACACCCCCTCTGTTCGATACGAGTGGATCAAAAGTTCTGCTATATCTGGCCTTCCTATCCCGCTCATGCTCAGCTGCACCGCAGTCTGTAATGCACTTAACCCCAGACCCACAGATTTTGCCATCACATCTGCAAGATACTGTGGGTATGGTTCTCTAATGAACGGACCGGTAATCTGAGCTGCTAGCGTTGCCAAAATAATGTTTAACTCTTGGTTTGAAATATTACTCTTGAATTCGATACGAAATGCGGGCGAGAATTCTGTAGGTTTGAAATATGTGAATTTCAGTGCTCGTTCTTTTAAAGGTTTGATTGCCTGCTCAAATGCATAAGCCCAATCTTGGTCTGCTGTCGAACGGGCGTCAAAATGTAGGGACGTCCAAGGTTGCTCCGGCACTTGATGTGGAGTGAGTAACTCTCCCGGCTGAAGAACTAACCCCAGCAAGTGTTTATCATCGCCCGGTATCTCTTGACCGAGTGCTGCACCGAGTCTCTCACAAATGACCCTAGAGGAGTCATACTTGGGCATTGCGATAAGATTAACATCATTGACTGCTGTAGTAAGTGCATTCGGTGTAGTGAGTCTTTGCCATACACGCTTTGCCTCATTACGGAGATCTTCAGACTGGACAGTGAGTGCGGTATTCAGTTGTATTACCAGCGTCATATGAGATCCGTCTAGAATCTTAAGGCTGTGAGGAGCATCGCGCAATACAGCCAGTTCCTGTGCTATCATAATCCCACGTGCCAATCGTTCTGCCTCCAGATCATGTTTATCCACCCTTGTCCACCACTCGTATTGCGTGGCATCCCAGTAGGTAGTTCCTCCGGTAAGCCCCTCTACCCCCACTGCTACGCTTAGGCTTATATCGACGGCGCTTGTACGCTCTACAGCAAAGCCGCCATCGATGCCAGCCACCGTAGTAGGATCACACTCTTCGCAAGTCAGAATCAATCCATTCGAAAGTAATGCGTCACGTAATTGGTTACGCATATCCAAGGCGGGGCTCAATAACTCAGTGACTTGATTTGCGAGGTCTTCAGCGCCACCGAGAAGGTCACGCAGCAGATCTTCGGGCAAACGGGCATAACCTTCGTGAACCTCGTGTATCATGTCTTGATCCTTCCACCTCTTATTGTTTCACCCGAGGTTGCATGTGCAAGTTGTGAACTGGTATCTCCTGGAATATTGTAATGTATGGGTCGTTCAGTATCGTGCCATATATGATATGCAGAGGGATCAAACTCGAGGTAACGGCAATCTCTCTTAGCCCTAGGTATCAGCCACCGCTCACGAAACCAATTGAAAAGCTCCCCAGCAGACTGATCAAACCACTGAGGTTCGTCGTTCTCACCACACAGAAACTCTCGTGCGTTTGATGCGAGCGGAACTACAAAGACCTCGCGCTTTAATCCGTGGCAAAGCCACTCATCGGAAATACCAATATGCAACAGGACCTTTCTGATAGTTTCTCTTCGATTTCGAAACCCTTTCCCCCACTGCTCCTTTTTGCTCGTGGGTGTGCAGTGATAGCGTGCATAATCCGCTATTTCTTTGTACAAACCGTTTGAGAAGTGGAACTCACCATATCCAGCTGTGTACCCAACACTTCTGTAAGATACACCACCCGGATATTTCAGCCTATTATAGATTGACGATCTTCCTAAGGCAGACATTGTCGTTAGTAGTACCGGCGGAACGTCATACATGCGGTTCCTAATCAAAGAGTCATGCTTTTTGTATTTATCGAAGAAGGTATTTCTGACATCACTGCTTACTGCTAGAAGCGCCATGAGTTTCCCGCAAACCAGGTAAGAATAGGGTGGGATAGCTCCCAGCACAAAAGCATCTAGTACATACCGCAACCTGTCATGACGAACATCTCTGCTCCAGCCTATCCAACGATCTCTGGCGCCCAATGATATGACTGGATCTCCAAGACCTATAATTCCCATGAGCTTACTATTGCTATTGTCAATCACTAGGAATCTTAACCGTCGCCCATAACCAGAAGAAATGGGAATGCTCCAATGCAAAGTAGCATAGCGAAAAAGTAGCTCTTCCTTAGAATCAGCTTTGACTTCTACCAAACGGGGCATGATCTTCTCAGGAACAACCTCTGGGCCAGTGGCTACTTGTTCCAGAAGTCTACGTTCGTGTCGAACAAGCCCCCTTTTGCTCTTGTCGATCCGGTATCGTTTCGCTACGTCATGCAGCTTGCGCACTTCGCCTTTTGCCATGTTCGAAGGTGGACTAATATGGCTATCTTCTACACGAAAACCCTGCTGTTCCAATGAATCAATGATCATGATTTTAAGTTGTTTACCATCTATGCCCATGTCTTAGCCTCCGCTCGCTCCGCTGTCCTGCTTATCAGTATTAATGCCTATCAGTATCCTAATTTTCTCAGTGTTTTCTAATGATTCATAGAGCGTATAGAAGCCGCCGGTATAGAAATAACCAACAAGAACATCAAAGAAGCGGGTGTCTTTTAGAAGAACACGGAATCTGTCTTGAAGGATATTACCTTCCTCGTTGGTTATGAAGGTTCTATCTGTACTAGTCAATTCCGCCGCCCTAAGATGAAGCTATGTTTCCAGCCTAGCCGTTGGAGTACGTTTCCACTATCCTATATCTAGCTGCTGTAATAGTCAACCATCTTTGGGAGGTATGTGGTATGTTTAATGCACAAAACGTCATTTCGTTCATTGCCTTCTGCGGGTTGGTTCTTTGGGGAGCGGGGGAGTGGGCTCTAATCTCCTGTCGGCTTCCGCGAGGGGAAGATGAGGGGGCACCGCTTTGTCCAGTACGTCCCGCAGTTCCCCTAAGACCTTATCAAGTGGTGGAAGCTGGTCAACCTGCTGCCCCAGGTCTTTTTCCCAGTATCGTTTCAGTCCCCTGATATCCTTCGGAATAAAATCACTTATGTTGCGCAAAACCAGCCCTTTGTGCGCTAGCTTTTTGGGCAAGACCACACCCAATAGGTTGAAATCCAGGTTGGAATAGTGCTCCGTGAGAAGCCTCCACACATCGTAATAGTCACGAGACTTGCCTCGTTCCAGCAAACTTCTCATCTTCTCAGCCAGCAATTCTTCCAGCGGGTAAACAAATACCTTTTGCCCCTCGCCAGGGAAGGGGGCGGTCAGTACGTCTCTGTATTCAGGGTCGAGGCATAAAGGCTCATCAAAACTCAAGTCCATGAAAATCATGCCAGGATAGGATAATGGCCCGATAAATTGAGACCTGACACGAGCATACCCATCCGGCTTGTGAAGCATCCTGGTAGTCAGTCGTATTTGAGACATTTCCTCTACCTGGCGATGCCACTCATCAAGGGCACGCCTTAGCTCTTCTTTTTCCATATCTCGTTTTGCAGTGAAGTCAAGGTGTTCTGAGTAGCGCCAGTGTCCGAAATAGATTTTGCGCAGGGCTGTACCGCCCTTGAATACGAGCAATTCGTTGAGTGGAGGCACCAGCGATAGAGCTTTGAGTACCTCGGTGAGAACATAGTCCTTTTCCAGTGTACCTAAAGCCACCTTCTGGCGTTTGGCCAGTCTCTGCAAATCAGACCTGGATATCATCAGCGTTCCTGCCATCGCAGGAGTTCACTCTCCGGGACGTTCGCCACAATTCTCCAGCGATGGATGTGCCTTCCCTTTCGGTCTGTCAGAGTGTCGAGCAGAGTATAACCACTGCCCAAGCTTTGGCGCAGGATACCGATAGCAGCTTTTGTTCCTATATTCAATATTTCCAGAAGATAACCCAGGCGTTTACTTGCAGCACTGTTCCCGTTTTTTTGGGCGTATCTAGCCATTTTCACAAAATCGAGCTCATCGCATCCGTAAGCGAGTGCCTTGGCTATCTCCGCTATGCCGCCGGCGTACTCCAATCGGTCAAGGCAATCTACTATGGTCTTCTCACGCTCTGAGATATTTACTCGATACCCATCCAAAGTCGCCTCGGTAATTCCGAAGAGTTTCCGCTCGTTCACGTGGACAAAACGGTAGGTTACCCCAGAAACTTCCAAAGATGGTCTTATTTTTCGATGGGTCGAGACGACAAAAACAGTTCGACTAACTTGTTCTGTGTAACCATAATAGTTGAGAGCACTACGGAACCCGATATAGTACGGCTTGATAAGGTAGGACGCGATTATGAATTCGTGTTCGGTCCATTCGCCTTCACGCCCGGCTTCAAACGGTAAAATGAGGTACTTTCCCCTCTCAATGCGCTGGAGCCATCTTCGCCTTACCAACGTAAATAGTAATTTGCGCAACCCACCATTGCTCTCACCATATATTTTGGCGGCGTCTTCGAACGTAAATAGTCGCTTTTTCTGGCGAGATAGCTCCGTTAATAGGGTGCTTCCCTTGTCACCAAGCGTTCTTATATATGGAGACATAATAATT
>Ga0194111_10010006_pt1 | contig 10232 bp, 6 predicted proteins | sample TA2KigC300mmetaG_FD_146194 | JGI IMG/M metagenome (GOLD analysis project Ga0194111, IMG submission 146194) | Freshwater microbial communities from Lake Tanganyika, Tanzania - TA2015033 Kigoma Deep Cast 300m | ecosystem: Environmental > Aquatic > Freshwater > Lake | place: Tanzania: Lake... | reverse complement strand
AAAGTCTTTACCGCCCCCTGGACAATACGGATGAACTTCATAACCTCCCGCAGCATCTGTTCATTCAATACGGCTGCGGGCCCTTTTTCTTCTCCTGCCTCAATAAGTACTTCTTTGGTCAGCTCGTCTAAATATTCCAGCGCTTCCGCGGGGTCAAACATCTGGGTAATCTTCTGCGAGAACTGCGTGGTATATTCCATGGCCTTGTCTTTGTCGGGGGCCTGCGCCAGATGATAAACAACCTCGCCTGCCACATTATAGGGGTTGTCTTTATGCTCCTTGGCGATAGACTCGCCGATCTTGTAATGCAGGAGCCTGCGTTGTTCCTCGTTCAGTTCGTTATACAATAAATTCTGCACGTGCTTGTTGACAAAGCCAAAATCTCCCTTATGCTCCAGCTCGTTAAGCAGGCGCATCTTTTTGGCCCGATTTAAAAGTTCCAGCATCATGCCTTCGTCTTTATTGTCAATTTTCTTTAGTATGTCCAGCGAAAAGTCTTCTCCGATAACCGCGGCCTGTAGAATGGCCTCTTTAGTCTCTTCATCCAGGTTCTTCAGCCTTTTCTTAATCACTTCCTCTATGGAAAAAGGCACATCCTGGCGGGAAAGGTCCTTTTTTATCTGCCAATGGTTATCCTGATAAAAGATAACCGCGTTTTCCACCAGTGACTTGAGCATCTCTTCAATAAAAGAAGGGTTGCCGCCGGTGGCATTATAAATTAATTCGTAAAAGTCCTTCTCGGCGCTGATGCCGGGAAAGATTGATTCAATCATTAAAGAGGCGTCGGCCAAAGGAAAATTTTTTATTTTAATATGGGTGAAATTAGTATCAAAATGGATATCTTCCCAGAGTTTTTTAAGGTTGGCGTTGCTGGTCATCTCCTTGGATTTATCTTCCGTGAAGGAGCACAGGATAAGCATCCTTTTGTTTCGCTCCTGCTGGGTCAAGTAGCGTAACAGCTCTAGGCTCGCCTTATCCGCCCACTGGATATCATCAAAGGCGATTAACACCGCGGAGATATTATTCAATTCAATTAAGAAATCCAGGAAGGCCTTAAATAATAAAAACCTGGCGTTTCTGTCGTTCTTTTCCAAATCGTCGCCGGGCTTCTTTACTATGTAGCCTATCGCCGGCACCAGGCGGCTTAAACCCCCTAATTCCGCGGCGGGAATCTTGGAAAAGATGGCTTGAAACCAGGGGGCGTCTATTCCGACCTTATCAATGTAGTTGGATATTCCCTTGGCAAAAAGATAATAGGGGTCCTGCGTGTGCGTGGAAGAACAGCGGCAATTTATCAGCGCTGCCCTATCCTGCGCGTAATTACTTACTTCGGCCAATAACCTGCTTTTTCCCATGCCGGCTTCGCCGGAAATAAACGCTAATTGCAGTTGATTGGATTGCACCACAGCGTTATCAAATATCTGCTTTAACTTTTCTATTTCCGCCTGCCGGTCAATGAATTTTACGCAAGGGAAGGAATCCATAGCAATCATATAGCTGGCTGCCTCAAGGGTCACTTCTTTTGCCTGCGAAATCCTGTTCTTACCCCTGCCCTTTGACAGATAGAGCGCCTTATCCGCCGAGTCTATCAATTTATCCACCTCTTCGGCGTCTTCGGGATAAGTAGCCAGGCCTAAACTTATGGTGAGGCGTATCTCCTCGTTATCCTTGCCCTTAAAAATATTTTTCTCTATCTCCTCAAGGAGACGTTTGGCCAGGCCTTCGGCCCTGGCCTGGTCCGCCGCCGGCAGTAAAATCGTAAATTCGTCTCCGGCATAGCGGATTACCATATCGGTCTGGCGCACAAACTTCTTTAGGAGCACGGCGAGGCCCTTTAAGACCGCGTCTCCGCAGAGATGGCCGTAAGTATCGTTAACAGCCTTAAAACCGTCCAAGTCAATCATAAAGACAGTTAAAGGGTAATTGCTGAGCCTGGCCTTCTTCATCTCTTCGGGAAGGAATTGATAGAGGTAATATTGATTAAATAACCCGGTCAAGGGGTCAATAAAGGTAGGGGCTTTAAAGCGGATATCTTTGGCGTCTTGCGGAACAGGGACCTGTTCGTTATCCATAGCCGTAGATTATATCACATAATTACTAAGATTATCAAGTCAATTTCGCGTTAAAACTTATAACCAAGCTGGCGCAAAAATCCTTTACGCCAGGCGATATCTTCGTCTGATTCAATGCCTTTGGGTTTTACGCCGTCAACCACGCCCAATATGGCCCGGCCCTCATTTTCTACCTCGGCAATAACGACCTGTGCCGGATTGGCTGACGCGCAATATATAGCGCAGACCTCGGGGATATTTTTAATCGCATTTAAGACATTTATCGGGTAGGCATCTTTCATGAATACGATAAAACTATGGCCGGCGGCAATCTCCAGGGCGTTATCCTCCGCCAGTTTTTTCAGTTCGGCGTCGTTACCTTCTGACCTGATTTTACAGGCGCCGGAAGATTCAACAAAGGCCAAGCCAAATTTTATTCCGGGGACGCTGCTTACCAGGGCTTCGCCCAAGTCCTCCACTGTCTTAATAAAGTGGCTCTGGCCTAAAATGAAATTTACCTCATCCGGCTTTTTAATCTTAACTGCCTTAAAATTCAGCATCTTACACCTCGCATAATATTGTGTTATAAACTTTTGTTCATTGCGAATATCAGATTATCGGAATATCAGAGCGAGAGCATCAGATTATTAGAATATCAGAAATAGGTAAATTTTATGCTTCCTCTGATAATCTGGTTCTCTGATAATCTCGTTCTGGTAATCTGATATTCTGATGCTCGTTTTTAACATCCTGGTTGTCCGCATAAACTTATATTTTATCATATAGCCTGGGGTAAATCAACATATGCCCTCTCCAGATAACATACAACAAAATGTTTGAATTATCGCTCAAGCCAGGATATAATTAAATTTATGGATAATATAAACTACCACTATAGCCGTATCCGGCGGATATTAATTCTGACTTTGGCCCTGAATTGGACGGTGGCCATTGCCAAGATTATCTATGGCGTCATTAGCCGCTGCGCCAGCATGACCGCCGATGGCTTCCACTCCTTATCCGACGGCACTTCCAATATTATCGGCCTGATCGGCATCCACTTTGCCTGCCAGCCGAAAGACTCCGACCATCCTTACGGCCACAAAAAATATGAGACTTTTTTCTCTCTGGGGATCGCCGCCCTTCTGTTTTTAGTATGCTTTAATCTCTTTAAGGAAGGCGTAAAGCGCCTGTTTAATCCCGTGATCCCTCAGGTTGACCTCAACAGCTTTATCATCATGCTTATTACCATGGCCATAAACTTCTGGGTGATGCGCTATGAATATAACAAAGGCGTCATGCTCAAAAGCGACATATTGACCCTGGATTCTATGCACACCAAGGCCGATATCTTTACCTCGCTTTCTGTCATCATCGCATTAGTCGCGATAAAACTTAAACTGGCCTATCGCGTCATCGACCCGGCCGTAACCATAATGATATCTTTGTTTATCGCCAAATCCGCCTACGAGGTAGCCAAACATAGCTCCGCGATCCTCTGTGATAGCGCGGCGATATTGGATGTGAAAAAAATCGTAGATATTGTTTTGGGCGTCCGGGGGGTAAATACCTGCCATAAGATAAGGACGCGGGGGAGGCCTGACGATATACATGTGGATTTACATGTGCAGGTAAATCCGGATATGCATATTGATAACGCGCATAAGATAAGTTCGGCTATTGAAGAGGCGATTAAAAGCCGCATCCCTTGCGTTACAGATGTCGTAGTGCATATGGAGCCCAAGGAAAAATAGGCAGAGTTTTATTGCAGGTACTCTAACGGGTCCTGCGAGACGCCGTTTTTTCGCACTTCAAAATGCAGGTGGGGTTGGATGTCGCGGTAATTGGCATTGCCGGTCTTGCCGACCGCGCCGATAAGCTGGCCCTGGCGCACAAATTTACCCCGAGAAACATAAATTTCAGAAAGATGCCCGTATATAGTAATCATCTTTGCGCCGTGGCCGATAATGACGTATTTGCCCATGCCGTGATTCCGCGTCGCCGCCAGCACCCTGCCGGAGCGACTGGCCAAAACATGCCTGCCGACCGGCGCCAAAAGGTCAATGCCCTGATGCAGCCTCATGCCGCTTCGCTCCGCGCCAAAAAGGCCGCTGCCCCTTTTGTCGCTACGAACAACAATGCCTGCCTTATATTCAATCGGGCAAAGAAAATAATCCTTGTCCAAAAAATAAAGGCCTGCCAAAAGAAAAAGCGGCAAAGCAATAAGCAAAAATAATAAGACCCTCTTCATTACCACTCTGTAAGAAAACCTTAAATAACGTTAAATTACAATAAACAAATTACAAATCACAAACAATATACAATACCAAAATCACAATGACCAAAGCCCTTTATAGCTTGTTTGTAATTTTGGTCATTTGATATTTGGATTTGTTTGTAATTTGGAATTTGTGATTTATGATTTAAAGCATAATTTAAAAGCCTAAAGATGTAAATTCTCAGGTTTGCTTAGAAAGCTCTACGTTTTAAATTGCGTATTATACCATACAATAAAAATAAAAAACAAAGTATAATAAATATATCGCCATAGCGGGTATAAAAACTTAACCGCCCCTGTGCAATTGTAATCCCTTCTGTCTTGTGTCCGGTAATGAATATATTTCTGCCTGATGCGTCCTGAACTAAAGAAAGGATTTTTCCGCTTGGCGCAATAAATCCGGAAACGCCGGTATTGGCAGAGCGCACCACATTCACCCGGTTCTCTACCGCCCTAAATACCGAAGCCTGCAGGTGCTGATAAGGCGAAGAAGTCCTGCCAAACCAGGCATCATTAGTAATATTGACTAAAAAACCCGCTCCCCTTCTCACAAACTGCCGGCTAAGCTCCGGGAATAAGTCCTCAAAACAGATAAGCACGGAAAAATTTACAGGCGAGCCAAAGACGGCGTATTCCCTGCCGGCAGTAAAATCACCGATCGGCACCACCCTTTCTAAAAATCTTAAAGTTTTTCTTAGGGGGATATATTCGCCGAAAGGCACCAAGTGCACTTTATTATATTTCTTTAATAAGTTGCCTTCGGCAGAAAGCAGCAAAGCGCTATTATAATAGGCGTCTTTTTCCGCGGTAACCGCGCCTAAAACTAGGGGCACACGCTCTTCTCTGACAAAATCTTTCACCTTCTCGTAATATGCAGGCGCCTCTTCCAAAACCACCGGCAGGCACGCCTCCGGCCAAATCACGAAATCCGGCCTGTCTTTTAAGGCCTCTTTTGTCAGTGTTAAATATTTATCAACGATAAAATCCCGTGCCTCAATATTCCATTTTAAACGCTGCGGGATATTGGCTTGGATGACAGAAATCCTTATCGTTGCCTGTTTGCCTGTTTGCTTGTTTGCTTGTGCTAACTTAGAGTAACCATAAATTAGAACAAAAATCATGATAAATAAAAGCGGAATAAATTTTTGTTTTTTTACGGGCAACGGGCAACGGGCAACGGAATATATTGCCGCATTTGCCAACATCACCATAAACGACACGCCCCAGGCGCCCGCCATATCTGAAATTTGAATGGCCGGCAAGTTAAGATACTGGGAATAACCTAAAAGCGCCCAGGGAAAACCCGTTAAGAGATGGCTGCGCAGGTATTCCAGGATAACCCAGAGCGAAGGGAGCAGCAGCGTAGAGCGTATAGCGTAGAGCGTATAGCGGGAAATAATTAAACCAAAAATGCCAAAATACAATGCCAGGTATAAGGCTAAAATAATCATGCCCGGCAAGGTAACATGGATTAACCAATAAATAGTCCCGAACCAAAAGACAACCCCGGCCAGATAAGCCAGTAAAAACGCTTTTGCCTTGGATTTGCCCTCAAGCGCGAAAAACAAAGGCACAAACCCAAACCAGGCCAATAACCAGAGATTAAACTTCGGAAAGGATAAAATAAGCAAAGTCCCGGATAATAAGGAAAGGACTAAATTTTTTAATCCGGGTGACTTGGCGGCGTGATGACCTGGTGACATTAACGTCCGTGGCATTTTTTATATTTCAACGGCCTGCCGGTAGCAGAATCTATTTTCCCGCAAGGGCAGGGGTCATTACGCCCGACTTTGGGCTGGGATTGAACAGAGGCAGGAAGAGGCGCGGCGGGTTCTGGTTCGGGTTCTGCAAATTGCGCGGTCTCCCGGTGCAAAAGCTGCTGCGAGACCGAAGTAAATACGCCCTTAAATTCTTTTGGCCTGGCCGCCTCCAGCCTGAATACGGTCTCTACCGCTTCTTCTTCAATGCCGGAAACCATCTGGCTGAACATCTCAAATGCCTCGCGCTTATATTCTACTAATGGGTCGCGCTGGCCATAGGCGCGCAGGCCTATTCCCTCGCGCAGATTATCCATCGCGTATAAGTGGTCCTTCCATTTGCTGTCAATAATCTGCAAAAATACCATGCGCTCTAAATGGCGCATCAATTCGGCGCCTAAAGAATTTTCCTTTTCCGCGTAGGCCCCAGCCAAACGCTCCGATAAACCCTGTTTTATCGCGCCTAGCCCCTTATTTTCAAATAAGGCCCCTTGCGGCTCCAATCCGAATTTTGACTTTACGGCGCTAATTAATCCTTCCGGCCCTTCCCCTCTTACGCCAAGGTCGCTACCTATATATTCGGCAATAAAATCCTGCAAAATTTTATCGGCGGCGGCTAAAATATCTTCCTTCAGAGAGATACCTTCCAGAATTTCCCGGCGCTGGCCGTAAATTACCTCTCTCTGTTTATTCATCACATTATCGTATTCCAAAAGCTGTTTGCGGATTTCAAAATTATGCTGCTCTACGCGCCTTTGCGCGATTTCAATGGACTTGCTCACCCAGGGATGCTCAATGACCTGCCCCTCTTCCAGGCCCAGCTTATCCATAATGCCGATCAGGCGGTCTGAACCGAATAAACGCATCAGGTTATCGCCCAGCGAGACATAAAACCGGGAAGAGCCGGGGTCCCCCTGCCTTCCTGAACGGCCGCGCAGCTGATTATCAATGCGGCGCGCCTCATGGCGCTCTGTCCCCAATACATGCAGCCCGCCCAAGGCCACTACTTTCTGATGTTCATCCGCGGATTCTTTTTTAAACCTTTCTAACAATTTTTTATATTCTTCCTGATAATTCGGCTCTTCGGGCCTTAACTCCTGCCTGATGAGGTTCCTGGCCAAATATTGCGGGTTGCCGCCCAATAAAATATCCGTCCCGCGGCCGGCCATATTGGTAGCAATGGTGATCGCCTTATGCCTGCCTGCCTGGGCCACAATCTGGGCCTCTATTTCGTGATATTTGGCATTAAGCACTTGATGCGGGATGCCGCGCCTCTTTAACATTTCGGAAAGCTGCTCGGATCTATCTATGGAAATAGTGCCCACCAGGACCGGCCTGCCCTGGTCATAAAGCCGCGCCAGTTCCTCAACTACGGCGTTGAACTTTTCTTTTTCCGTCTTATAAACGCAGTCGGCGTAATTATGGCGGATTAAAGCCTTGTTGGTCGGGATAACCACCACGTCCAATTTATAGATCGCCTTAAATTCCAGGCTTTCGGTAAAGGCGGTGCCGGTCATGCCGGCCAACTTTTCATATATGCGAAAATAATTCTGAAAAGTAATGGTGGCCAAAGTCTGGTTTTCGCGTTCAATCTTCAAGCCTTCTTTTGCCTCCACTGCCTGATGCAGGCCGTCTGACCAGCGCCTGCCCGGCATCATCCTGCCGGTAAATTCATCAACAATGATAACTTCTCCGTCCTTGACCACATAATCCACGTCTTTTTTATACAGGTTGTGCGCGCGCAGCGCCTGGATAATATGATGCCGCCATTCCATGGTTTCAATATCGTGGAGATTATTGATATTCAGCATGGCGCAGACTTTAGTCTCGCCTTCCTCGGTCAGGTGCGCGGTATGCGCCTTCTCATCCACCATATAATCAAAACCCCTGGATAAATCCTGGCCTTTATATTTTGCCTCAATCTCGTCCTTTTCTAAAATCACCCTGCCCTTAAGCCGGGGGACAACCTTGTCAATGATATAGTATTTTTCCGTAGATTCTTCGGCCGGGCCGGAGATAATTAACGGGGTGCGCGCCTCGTCAATTAATATGGAATCCACCTCGTCCACAATCGCGTAATAAAAAGGCCTTTGCACCAGGTCTTCCAGCCTGTATTTCATATTATCACGCAGGTAATCAAACCCGAACTCGTTATTTGTCCCATAGGTGATATCGCAGGCATAGGCGCGCCTTCTGTCCTCGTCGGACATTTCATGCTGAATGGCCCCGACGCTCAGGCCCAAAAATTCATAAATCGGCCCCATCCATTCCCTGTCCCGGCGGGCGAGGTAATCATTAACCGTGACAATATGCACTCCCCGGCCTAACAGCGCGTTCAGGTATGCCGGCAGGGTGGCGACCAAAGTCTTTCCTTCTCCGGTAGCCATTTCGGCAATTTTACCCTCATGCAGCACAATGCCGCCGGCTATCTGCACGTCAAAATGCCGCATATTCACGCTGCGCCTGGCCGCTTCCCTGACCACGGCAAAGCTCTCGGGAAGGATTTCTGCAAATATCTTATTGCGGGTAATTTTTAATTTTTCCTTTATCTTATCTTTTTCTTCCGGGATAGCCGCTGCCGAGAGCGCCTCCTGCAGCTCTTCTAATTCGGGAGCGTATTCTTTGGACCTTTGTAAAATATGCTCCCTGAATTGAGAGGTCTTATTTTTTAAATCACCGTCGGAGAGGCTGCTTATTTTAGGCTCAAAAGAATTCACCTCGGCTACGGCCCTGGCTAAATCCAGCATCTTATTTACCGACGGATTAGGCATTTCGGAGTGCAAAACCAGGTTTACCGAGGGATACCGTTTTTTAATGGCATCCTGCTTTTGCTTTAAGATTGTTTTCTTAATCAGGCCGATCATTTTTTATTTTTTAGGTACGCCTCAATAAATTCATCCAGTCCGCCGTCCATAACCTTGCCGACATCGCCGGCTTCATAGCCGGTGCGATGGTCTTTAACCAGATTATAGGGATGCATGACATAGGAACGGATCTGACTGCCCCACTCTATCTTTTTCTTGTCTTCGGCGTAGGTCTTGAGCAATTCCTTTTCTTTTTTCTCTCTCTCCAGCTCATATAACCGCGCCTTCAAAATCTTGAGGGCGGTCTGCTTATTTTGATATTGAGAGCGTTCATTCTGGCACTGCACCGCTATCCCCGTCGGCAGATGGGTAATTCTGACCGCGCTATCGGTCTTTTGCATATGCTGGCCGCCGGGGCCCGAGGCCCGGAAGGTATCCACCGCCAAATCCTTATCTTCAATTTTAACTTCGCTGTCTTCTTCCAGTTCGGGAATGACATCCACGGAGGCAAAAGAGGTATGCCGGCGTTTATTGGCGTCAAAAGGCGAGATGCGCACCAACCGGTGCACGCCCCGCTCTGCCTTCAGGTAGCCGTAGGCGTGTTCTCCTTCAATAAGGAGAGTAACATTTTTTATCCCCGCCTCTTCGCCAAAAAGCACATCTATGGTTTTAACTGCATATCCGTGATTCTCGGCATAGCGGCTGTACATCCGTAAAAGCATCTGGGCCCAATCGCAGGACTCCGTGCCGCCGGCCCCGGCATTGATGCTTAAAATAGCGCTGTTCTTGTCAAGCTCGCCCCCTAAAAGAGCCTGGAATTCCAATTTATCCACCTCGCCGAAAAGCGCGTCAATACTCCGGGATAAATCGGCAATTAAATCCTGGTCTTCTTCTTTTAAAATCTCGGCGAGCTCTTTCAACTCCTCCTGTTTCTTAAAGGCGTTTTCCCAGGGCTCAACCGCTAATTTCAAAGACTTTAATTGTTTTACCACCGCGGAAGAGGCCTCCTGGTTATCCCAGAATTTCGGCACCGACATCCGCGCAGAAAGTTCGGCTATTTGTTTTTTCTTATTGTCTATGTCAAAGATAACCTCGTAATGATTCCAGGCGGGCCTGTATTAAGGACAGTTTTAATTTAATCTGATCTAACATATAAATACCTCCTGTAATATGTGTTGTAGCTTTCGTTAATTGCGAATATCAGATTATCGGAACATCAGAGCGAGAGCATCAGATTATTAGAATATCAGAAATAGGTAAATTTTATGCTTCTTCTGATAATCTGGTTCTCTGATAATCTCGTTCTGGTAATCTGATATTCTGATACTCGTTTTTAACATAC
>Ga0194111_10009995_pt1 | contig 10238 bp, 5 predicted proteins | sample TA2KigC300mmetaG_FD_146194 | JGI IMG/M metagenome (GOLD analysis project Ga0194111, IMG submission 146194) | Freshwater microbial communities from Lake Tanganyika, Tanzania - TA2015033 Kigoma Deep Cast 300m | ecosystem: Environmental > Aquatic > Freshwater > Lake | place: Tanzania: Lake... | reverse complement strand
GCTCCGGTTACGAACTGATGCCTCCCAATGCGAAGATAAGGTTAGCGCCAATAGGCGGACGTTCTTCTAACACCCATGTTCTCCCATTTTTCAACATCGAAGCGCCGGGCGAAGGCGTGATGGTTGGCATTGGCTGGTCAGGGCAATGGGCAGCCGATTTGATTAGGGATAGCAGTATATCCTTGAAAGTACGTGCGGGGATGGAATTAACCCATCTTAAACTTCATCCGGGTGAGAAGATACGAACCCCTCGCATCCTACTTCTTTTTTGGCAAGGCGATGATAGAATGCGCGGCCACAATCTCCTCCGCCGTTTCATCTTAGCGCACCATACCTTGCAGAAGGATGGCAAGCCTATAACTGGGCCACTCGCCGCCAGTGGCGGTCCTGTCTGCGCTGCGCCATTACCCGGCTTTGCAGAGTTCAATAAAGCCACAGAGCATAACCAGATTGCGCTCGCTGAACGTTATCGCCAATTTGGACTTGATACCGAATATTGGTGGATAGACGCTGGCTGGTTTGAAGGTTACTGGCCGAATGGAGTGGGCAACTGGTTCGTCAGGAAAGACGGCTTCCCTAACGGCTTGAAGCCGGTGTCAGATGCCGTCAAAAAGATGGGAATGGGATTTTTACTCTGGTTCGAGCCTGAACGAGTACACCAGGACACATGGCTTGATAGGGAACATCCAGATTGGGTGTTGAAACTGCCTGGCAATCCCAACGGACTGCTCAACATTGGAAATCCAGAAGCGCGCCGTTGGTTAACTGACCATATCTCAGGAATGATTGAAAACGAAGGTATCGCTGTTTACCGTCAAGATTTCAACATAGACCCGCTACCTTTCTGGCGCGCTACTGATGAACCTGACCGGCAGGGCATCACTGAAATTCGCCACATCGAAGGCCTGTATGCCTTCTGGGACGAACTTTTGGCGCGGCATCCCGGATTAATCATCGACAACTGCGCCAGCGGCGGACGTCGCATTGACCTTGAGACAACCTCACGGAGCATTCCTCTCTGGCGCACAGATTATCATTATTTTGAACCTAACGGCTACCAATGTCACACTTATGGGCTTAATTTCTATCTACCATGCAGCGGCACTGGCAATGGTTACCCAGATACTTATGCCTTCCGCAGTTCAATGAACTGCGCTGTAGTCCTCGGTTGGAACCTATATTTGCCCGATTTCCCTGTGGCGCAAGCGCGGCGTCTAATCGACGAATTTAAAAGGGTAAGACCTTTATTCTACGGCGACTATTATCCTCTCACAGCACACAACACCCGTGATGACGTCTGGATGGCGTATCAGTTCCACCGTGAAGATCTGAAACAAGGGATGTTCTTAGTTTTTCGTCGTCCAGAAAGCCCTTATCTTTCTGCCCGCCTCAAATTGGGCGGTCTTCATTCTGAGGCCAACTATGAACTCACCTTTGAAGATACTAACGTCAAGCAGGCTTTTACAGGAGAGGAACTTGCCAACGGTATTGAGGTGACCATTGAGAATGCGCCAGGTTCATTGCTTGTTACCTATCGGCAATGTCATTAACGTGATGTTGAAAACAGAGAAGAAGGTGAATCAATTGAAGATTGTATTCATCTACGGAACAATCATCAATCTTCAATAGTCAATCTTCAATCCAATAAGGAGGTACTGACAATGATTGACATCCACACACATGTCGGCCGGATTGGCCAGGATAAGAGCGATACCCTTCAGGTGGACGAATTGCTTTCACGTATGGACGAGTGGGGCATTGAAAAAGCTGTTTTATTGCCCCTCGGCGGAAGCCCGGAGGGCGGCTTCTTTTATCACACCAATGAACAGGTTCTTTCCCTATACCGCCGCCATTCTGACCGCATCATTCCCTTCTGCAATATCGACCCTCGGTTTGGCGGTAACGCCCCAACAACCGATTTTAAGTGGCTGCTTGCTGAATATAAAGAGCTAGGCGTCCGCGGCGTGGGCGAAATTACGGCAAACCTATACATCGACGACCCAATGGTAATAAACTTGTTCCGTCAGTGCGGCGATGCGGGACTGCCAGTGACATTCCATTTAGCATGCAAAATCGGTGGTGTCTACGGTGTCGCTGATGACCTTGGGCTGCCGAGATTGGAAAAAGTGCTGAAAGAGTGTCCCGATACCGTATTCTTCGGACACGCCATGTCTTTCTGGTCGGAGATTTCAGCCGACGCTACTGACGAGACCCGAGGGGGCTATCCAGATGGCCCCGTCGTTGCTCCGGGACGGTTGCAACATTTGCTGTCCGAATATCCGAATCTCTACGGTGACCTTTCAGCGGGCAGCGGTTTCAATGCCATCACCAGGGACCCGGACTACGGCGTGAGGTTCCTTGAGGAGTTTCAGGATAAACTGATTTTCGGGACTGACCTGTGCCACCACAACCAGAATGTGCCCATCGTAGAGTTTTTCTTGAAGTTACGTTCCGAAGGTCGGATTTCCGACGCTGTTTATGAGAAGATTACTCGTGGCAATGCCGTGCGGCTTTTAGGACTGGATTTGTAACCAAACTTTTCTTTAAGAAAGAAAAGTTTGATCAAAAGAAATAAGAGGAAAAAAGTAACCAAATGAAATCCCTTCGGCCCCCATGCGCCTTAACATTTCTTTCGCTTTTTTTTCTTAGCGTAGGTATGTGGAAATCTTCTTGGAGGAAATTTTTATGGGTATTGAAGTTACATTAAAGTCTAATTCTTACGAGATGGAAACGTCCCAAAAGTGGATGATGGCAAATTTTGGGTCAAAAGCATCTGTTATGCCATTTTCATTCATATATGGCGGCCAATCTTCGGCTGATTTGCTCAAAACGTGGAAGACGGAACGAATTTCTAAAGAGTTGGACGAGAATCGCACGCAACATACGCTCATATACATTGATTCAAAGACGGGCCTGGAAGTTCGATGCGTTATCGTCGAAGACAAAGACTTTCCCACAGTAGAGTGGACTCTCTACTTTAAGAACACCGCCGCTTCGGATACTCCTATTCTCTCAGACATTCAGGCTTTGGATGTAGATATAGATTTTAATCTGGTAGGAACAAACGATGAATTTGTGCTGCATCATTTCGCCGGTGGATTTGCCGGGCCGGACGCCTATAGGCCTTACCAAACGGTGATGGAGCCAAATACAATTAAAAGCTTTAGTGCTGCTGGGGGACGTCCGACGAACAAGGATATGTCTTATTTCAACCTGGAAGGTAAGGGAGAGGGCATAATTGTGGTTGTGGGTTGGCCAGGTCAATGGTCAGCTCAATTCAACTGCAATGAGAACAAGGTGATGCATATAGTTGCCGGTCAGGAACTTACGCATTTTACTTTATACCCTGGGGAAGAAGTACGCACGCCGCTTATCGTGCTCCAATTCTGGAAAGGCAAGGATTGGATTGATTCGCAGAACGTCTGGCGGCGATGGATGATGGCCCATAGCATGCCCAAACCTTATGGAAAGCTTCCTGAACCGCGAGTGCTTGGTTCCAGTTATCGGGTCTACGGTGAGATGGTTAACGCCAATGAAGCAAACCAGATAATGTTCATCAATCGCTATCTGGAGGAAGGTCTAAAGATTGAGTATTGGTGGATGGACGCCGGTTGGTATCCATGTGGTGGCAACTGGGGTAAGACCGGTACCTGGGAAGTAGATACCGAACGTTTCCCAGGAGGATTGCGCGCTATAAGCGACTATGCACACTCGAAGGGCATAAAAACCATGGTCTGGTTCGAACCAGAGCGCGTCGCTGCCGGCACCTGGCTAACAGAGAATCATCCCGAGTGGATATTAGGCGGCGCTAATGGCGGCCTGCTGAATTTAGGCAATCCAGAAGCCCGGGACTGGCTGACCAATCACGTTGACCAACTCTTGACTGAACAAGGCATCGATGTGTATCGACAGGATTTTAATATGGACCCGCTTGACCACTGGCGCAAGAATGACGCGGAAGATAGACAGGGTATCACGGAGATTAAGCATGTTACCGGCTATTTAGCTTACTGGGATGAGCTCATCCGCCGTCATCCGAATATGCTCATTGACACCTGCGCATCTGGTGGGCGACGAAACGACCTTGAAACTTTACGTCGCGCCGTTCCGCTCTGGCGGACCGATTATCAATACGAGCCAGTCGGTGAACAGTGCCAAACTTACGGCATCTCTTTCTGGATACCATACCACGGTGGCGGCAATGTCGCCGATGCGAAGGCGGCTTACAGCGGGGCCGGGTTTACAGCGGTTGAGCCGTATGCCTTCTGGAGCACTTGTTATCCCAGCATCAATTGCGCCGTTGACATGCGCGTCAAGGAGATTGACTATACGACGTTGCGCAAATTACATAATCAGCGGCGAGAAATCGTGTCCTATTACTACGGGGACTTTTATCCGCTCACACTTTACAGTCTGGAGAACAACGTCTGGATAGCCTGGCAGTTTAATCAACCAGAGTCGGGCGAAGGTATGGTACAAGCATTTCGCCGGCAAAGTAGTGATGTATCAGGCTGTCAATTCAGGCTTCGCGGCTTGGAACCTGATGCGCAATATGAGTTGACCAATTTTGAGGTTCCGGAAAAAACTGTAATGACTGGTCAGGAACTGATGGAAAAGGGGTTGGCTGTTTATATAAAGGATTGCCCTGGGGCGGTGGCGATTACGTATAAGAAAGCCACATAAACATTAGATAACCAGATAAGCAAGTTTCAAAAAATTCTTTGCAATTTTCCTACGTCGCTTTTTCTCACCGCAGAGGTCGCAGAGGGGGGCGCAGAGGAAGCAGAGAAAAAACGAAGTTAGCTATAAAACAAAGCAATCTCTGTGTCCTCTGCGTCTTCTCCGTGTTCTCTGCGGTTGCAAAAGTTTAAAATATTTTCTGAAAGATGCTTACTTTGGCATGTTTCAGAAAATAGTTTACATTTAAACGTGAAACGTGAAACGTGAAGAGTGATAAAACCTCATATCACGCATCACGTATCACGCATCACGCATCAACTAATTTTTGCGAAAATTTGAAACATGCCACCAGATACGAAAGGAGATTTTCTTTGAAAACAGCTATGACATCACGAGAAAGGGTTTGGAAAGCGATTCACTTTGAGGAGGCAGACCGAGTCCCCATCGATATAGGAGGTACCAAAGTAACGGGGATTTGTATTGATGCGTATGTTAATCTTGTCAACTATTTGGGCTTTGACTCAGGATTGCCCAAGGTTTATGAACAATTTGGAATGCTTGCTCGTGTCGAAGAACCAGTGCGCCGCCGACTTCACTCTGATGTAATAGAGTTGGAAAATCCATCTGAAGCGTGGGGATTGGAAAATAAGAATTGGAAACCGTGGAAGACCGGTCCTGGTAACGATGTTTTAATGCCAGGAGACTTTAATCCTATCACTGATGAACACGGATATATATACATTAAGGATTTTAATGGTACCCCTCTGGCATATATGCCTCCTAAAGGACTATACTTTGAACGGGCTTGTGTTACTACGATGTCAGAAAAAATGGTGAAGATGGCTCCTGAAGTATGGAAGAGGTCCATCCCTCTGTATACAGATAAGCACCTCCGTCAACTGGAAGAAAGCGCGCGCCAACTATATGAAAACACCGAATACTCCGTTCATGGTGGTTTCTTGAAAGGTATGATGGGCTCGAATGGTATTTTCGCTGGACATACAATCAGCGATTGGCTTTGCATACTCATTACTGATAAAGACTATGCGTTTTCGATTCTTCAAGTTACCGCCGAACGAGCGGTGGAAAACCTTAGACTTTATCTTCAGGCGGTTGGCGATTACATCGATACAATTTTTATTTCGGGTACTGATTTCGGGACACAAAAGGGGGAACTCTTTAGCCCTGAGATTTTCAAGGAACTCTATGTGTCTAACATGAAACTTATGAATGATTACGTTCACAAACACAGTAAAGCTAAAACCTTTTACCATAGCTGTGGTTCTAACTTCAACTTGATTGAGTATTTCATTGAAGCAGGAGTAGATATCTTAAACCCGGTTCAAACTACCGCCGCCAATATGGACCCGGTTGAGCTGAAGAAACGATTTAGAAACAGGATTGTTTTCTGGGGAGGTGGAGTAGACACTCAGACTGTACTACCCAGAGGAACTGTTGAAGAGGTGCGTAACCAGGTAAAGGAACGAATCCGTGCTTTTGCTCCGGGAGGCGGTTTCGTTTTCACGCAAGTGCATAACATTCAATATGGATTCCCTCCACAGAACATAATTGGTATGGCCGATGCCGTTCTGGAATTCGGCGAATACCCTATCTGCTTTGACTGAGAATTTGGATTAAATTTGTGGCAGGTTTCAAATTTTCGCAAAAATTAGTTGACTGTACGTGAAACGTAATACGTAATTCGTAATGAGTAATTTTTATGTATTATGCATTACGCATTACGCATTACGCATTACGCATTACTACGAAATGTAAACTATTTTCTGAAACATGCCCCAAATAGTGTTCAAAACGAAAATCAACACACAAATTGAGGAGGTTGTAAGATGAAAGCGAGTAAAGAATTGGCATCGACAATGGTCATATCATTAGATGGTGAGTGGTTACTTGCCACCGACCCACAGAATACCGGGCGTGAGCAGAAATGGTTTACCGGCCCAGTGCCAGATGCAAAGTTGACAAAAGTGCCGTGGATTATTCAGGAAGCATTCCCCGGTTATCATGGGGTGGCATGGTACTGGCGAGATTTTGTGTCTCCAGCCAATCTACACCTGCAAGGACGGTATTTGTTGCGCTTCTGGGCTGTTGATTATATGGCAGATGTCTGGCTCAACGACGTTTACGTAGGTGGGCATGAAGGAGGTGAGACCCCATTTGTCTTAGACGTGACTGAGTTTATCAAGCCTCTTGAACACAATCGTCTTGCCGTGCGTGTTCTAAATCCGACCAACGAACCGATTGACGGGATAGTTCTGAACGAGACACCACATCGAAGTAAAGCCATTCCCTACCGCGCTGGCGGAATAGCTGACCACGGCGGCATTGAGGACTCAGTCGAATTGTTGATAGTTCCAGTGGTGCGCGTCGAAGATTTATTTGTTCGACCTGACCCGGAAACAGGAATAATTCGTATCCAGGCAAACATTCGCAATGCCGGGCAGAAATCCGCGGAAGGGCGTCTTGTGTTCACTGTTTCGCCGGCAGCAAGCGGTGAGACATTAAACATTGTCAATTTGGAGCGCGAACTGCCGCCTGGCGATACGCTCATTGAGACCAATTTGCAGGTTTCAAATCCACGCTTATGGGAACTTAACGACCCATATTTGTATCGCGTGACGATGCAGGTGTTGATAGAGGATTCAAACTCCTTTGACGAATATTCCGTCCGTTGCGGCTTCCGCGATTTCCGGTTCGAGGATGGCTATTTCCGCCTCAATGGCCGCCGCATCTTCCTGCGTTGTTCCCATACGGGCAACCATTGTCCCATCGGACTCTGGGTTCCGCATGACCCTGACCTGCTCAGGCGCGGTCTGCTCGACGCCAGGGTGATGGGCTTCAACGCGGTTCGCTTCCTCGCTGGTGTGGCGAGGCGCTATCTACTGGACCTGTGCGATGAGATAGGATTGATGGTCTACGAGGAATCCTACGCCGGCTGGTGTCTCGCCAATTCACCCAAAATGGCTGAACGGTTCGACAGGGCAACTGCTGAGATGATTCGACGCGACCGGAACCATCCGAGCATAGTGATATGGGGCCTGCTTAACGAAACCAATGATGGCCCGGTATTCCGCCATGCGGTGGATACACTCCCGCTTATCCGCTCTCTTGACGCTACACGCATGGTGATGTTGAACAGCGGCCGGTGGGATAAACAGGCGGACATCGGCAGTTTGAGCAATCCCGGCACTATGACTTTTCAAAACGTGTTAAGTGACCAACATTACTATCCTCGGGTTCCCCACACCGCTGATATAATCCAATCACTACGAACTTTTAGTGGTGGACAGAATAATTTATTCTTGTCGGAATATGGCATTGGCAGCGCGGTAGACTTAGTGCGAGTTACCCGTCACTACGAGCAACTTGGCGCAGAGTTGGTCGAAGACGCACAGTTTTACCGCAATAATCTAAACCGCTTCATGGCAGACTGGGAAAAGTGGCGGATGGCGGAGACATTTGACCGTCCGGAGGACTACTTTATGCAGTGTCTTCGGAAGATGGCTGGACAACGCCTGCTTGGTCTCAATGCCATCCGCGCCAACCCCAACTTAGCGGGATACAGCTTGACCAGCACAGTTGACCCTCCTTCGACGGGTGAGGGCTTGACGACAACCTTCCGTGAACTAAAACCTGGGACGATAGATGCGATGTTCGACGGTTTTGCGCCGCTTCGCTGGTGTTTGTTCGTTGAGCCGGTGAATGTGTACCGCGGGACGACCATCCGTTTGGAGGCTGTGCTTGCCAACGAGGATGCGCTATCACCGGGTGAATACCCTGTGCGCCTGCAAGTGGTGGGTCCAAATGCCATGCGTGTCTTTGAGCGAACCATTACTGTGACAATTCCAGAACAGCGCAGCCAGTTGGAGCCTCCATTTGCTATGCCAGTTTTCGCAGAAAATGTTGTGATAGACGGACCATCTGGTAAATACCGGTTCATGGCGACTTTCGAACGCGGCGCTGCTGCGACGGGCGGTGATGTGGAGTTCTACCTCAGTGACACTGTGGAGATACCAACTGTAGAGACGGAAGTAATATTATGGGGGGAAGACGCTGAACTAACAAAGTGGCTTACGAACCACGGCATCTCGGTTCGCCAATTCACCTCTACCTCACAGGTAGCGCGAGAGGTAATCTTGGTTTCCCAAAAGCCTGCTACACCCGGCAACACTGAAGTGTTCAGGGAGATTGCCTGCCGTATCGCCAGAGGCTCAACGGCAGTTTTCCTCTCTCCTGAGGTTTTCAAAAAGGGAGATAATCCAGTTGGCTGGGTTCCTCTTGAGAACAAAGGTTCGCTTGCTGTAATCCGAAGCTGGGTATATCTCAAGGATGAGTGGGCAAAAAACCACCCTATCTTTGATGGGCTACCTGCCGGCGGACTTATGGACTACACATTCTATCGAGAGATTATACCGGATATTGTCTGGTCCGGACAGGAACCGCCTGCAGAAGCAGTTGCTGGAGCCATCAATACGGCGCTTGGGTACTCTTCAGGGCTGCTGGTGTCGGTTTATAACCTGGGGGCGGGGCGCTTCTTCCTGAACACGTTGCGCCTCCGCGAAAACCTTGGCAAACACCCGGTGTTCGAGCGGCTGCTTTTGAATATGTTGCGCTACGCGGCACCAGATGTGAACAAGCCCCTGGCTGATGTACCGCTTGATTTCAATGCGCAACTTTCGGCAATGGGATATTTGTGAGAGTATATTCTCTCTTGACTTTGGTAAATTAAACCATTTTTCAATCCAAACAAATCGATGCGTGAAACGTGAAACGTGAGTTTTAGAATTTACTTTATTTAGGTAATCAACGTTTCACTATTCAGATAAACTTAATCAGCGTTGTCTGATAATCAGCGGCTATATTTACCAAACTTTTCTTTCCCCCTTAACAAAGGCAGAGCAATCGTAAAGGAGACAAAATAGGATGATTCCGAAAGAGATAGAACTTGAGGTTTACAGAAAAATGTCAACAATTAGGCAGTTTGATAGTCACATTGGGCAATTGCTTTGCAAAGGAGAATTGCGAGGCGCTTGCCATCTCTACATCGGTATGGAAGCGGTCGCGGCGGGAGCATGTTCGGCGTTGCGACCGGATGATTACATTACCAGCACGCACCGTGGCCATGGACACATTATCTCCAAAGGCGGTCGATTGGAGAAAATGCTGGCGGAGGTCTATGGCAAAGCCGATGGCTATTGCAAAGGTAAGGGCGGCTCAATGCACATCGCCGATATTGAACTGGGCATTCTGGGGGCAAATGGCATTGTCGGCGCTGGTATGCCAATAGCGACAGGCGCGGCCTTGTCCGCGAAGGTTCGCGGAACGTCACAGGTTGCTTTGTCCTTTTTTGGCGACGGCGGGGCTAATCAAGGCACATTTCTGGAATCTATCAATATCGCGGCGGCGTTTGATTTGCCGGTCATCTACCTCTGTGAAAACAATATGTATGCCGTCAGCACCAGATTAGCCGAGGTGACCAAAAACGTGAACATTGCTGACCGGGCAGCAGGCTTCGATATTCCGGGGAAAATTGTCGATGG
>Ga0194111_10009992_pt1 | contig 10241 bp, 5 predicted proteins | sample TA2KigC300mmetaG_FD_146194 | JGI IMG/M metagenome (GOLD analysis project Ga0194111, IMG submission 146194) | Freshwater microbial communities from Lake Tanganyika, Tanzania - TA2015033 Kigoma Deep Cast 300m | ecosystem: Environmental > Aquatic > Freshwater > Lake | place: Tanzania: Lake... | reverse complement strand
GGGGCGCATCGTTCGGCCTGCCGCGGTTTCGTGAGGCGAGCTTTCGCGCGCGGTTCCCGTTCGGCATCGTGACGCTGCGCGACAAGGACGTGCCGCTGGCGGTGGAGATCACGGGCTGGAGTCCGTTTGAGCCGAACGACGCCGACAACGCCAGCCTGCCCGTCGCGGCGCTGGAGTATCGCTTCACGAACAAGTCGTCCGCGCCGGTCGAGGCGGTGTTCTCATGGAACGCGCGCAACTTCATGGCCATTCGCGGCAATCCCGACGCGGTGCGGGTTTTCCCTGGGAGCGCGGGCATCTTGCCCGCCGGTGGTGGCGTGACAAGAAACACCGTGTCTGCATCGCCGGCAGGAATGGCGGGCGGGACGCCCGCGCTCCCAGGGCGGCCGACCGGCTTCGTGCTCTGGGGCGGGCCGGGCAAGGACAAGCCGCACGAGGAAGGCGCGTTCTCGGCGACGGTGAGTGAGCCGGGCGTGAAGGTGAATTGCGCGTGGTTCCGTGGAGGATGGTTCGATCCGCTGACGATGGCTTGGCGCGACATCGCGGCGGGCGCGTGCGTCGAACGGCCGCCGGTGAGCGAGGGTGGGGCGTCGCCGGGCGCGTCGCTGTCCGTGCCGTTCAAGCTGGGGCCGCGCGAATCGAAGACCATCGTGCTGCGCTTCGCGTGGTATGTCGGCCAGTCGGCCGTGCGCGCGGGCAAGGAACCGCCGGGCGCGCCGCCGGTGCCGGGAACGTATCGCGCGTGGTATGCGGGCAAGTTCACCGACGTCGCGGCGGTCACGAACTACTGGCGCGAGCACTACGACGAGTTGCGCGCGAAGACGAAGCGGTTCAGCGATTGTTTCTACGACTCGACGCTGCCGGCGGAGGTCATCGAGGCGGTCGCGGCGAACCTGACGATCTTGAAATCGCCGACGGTGCTGCGGCAGAGCGACGGGCGGCTGTGGGCTTGGGAGGGCTGCGGCGACAACGCGGGCTGTTGCGCCGGCTCCTGCACGCACGTCTGGAACTACGCGCAGGCGTTGCCGCATCTGTTCCCGGCGCTGGAGCGGACGCTGCGCGAGACGGAGTTTGGCCCGTCGCAGGACGAGCGCGGCCATCAGACGTTCCGCAGCGCGCTGCCGATCCGGCTGGTGTCGCATGATTTCCACGCGGCGGCCGACGGCCAGCTCGGCGGCATCATGAAGGTCCATCGCGACTGGCGCGTCAGCGGCGACACGGAATGGCTGCGCAGGCTCTGGCCGAAGGTGCGGCAGAGCCTCGATTACTGCATCGAGACTTGGGACCCCACCCGCAAAGGCTGGCTGGAGGAGCCGCACCACAACACCTACGACATCGAGTTCTGGGGGCCGGACGGCATGTGCACGAGCTTCTACCTTGGCGCGTTGCAGGCGGCGGTGCGGATGGGCCGCGCGCTCGGCGACGACGTCGGCGGGTATGCGGCGCTGCTGGAGAAGGGCGCGCGGCGCATGGAGCAGGAGTTGTTCGACGGCGAGTATTTCATCCAGAAGGTCGAGTGGAAGAACCTGCGCGCGAAAAGCCCGATCGAGATGAAGAGCATGGTCGGCAACTATTCGACCGAGGCCGTCGCATTGATGGAAAAGGAAGGCCCGAAATACCAATACGGCGCCGGTTGTCTCACTGACGGCGTGCTCGGCGCATGGCTCGCGCTGGCGTGCGGCGTCGGCGAGTTCCTCGACGCGAAGAAGATCGCCAGCCATCTCCGCGCCGTCCATCGCCACAACCTCAAGCGCGACCTTACCGCCCACGCCAACCCGCAACGGCCGAGCTACGCCGCCGGCACAGAGGGCGGGCTGTTGCTCTGCACTTGGCCGAAGGGCGGCGAACTGGCGCTGCCGTTCGTGTATTCCAACGAAGTCTGGACCGGCATCGAATACCAGGCTGCCTCGCATCTGATCCTGATGGGCCATGTGGCCGAGGGCCTGGAGATCGTGCGCGTCTGCCGCGACCGCTACGACGGGCGCGTGCGCAACCCGTTCAACGAATACGAGTGCGGCCACTGGTATGCGCGGGCGATGTCGAGCTACGCGCTGCTGCAATCGCTCAGCGGCGCGCGCTACGATGCCGTCGAGAAAGTCCTCCACCTGCGCCCCGCCGTGAAAGGCGACTTCCGCTGCTTCCTCTCCACTGCCACCGGCTACGGCACCGTCGGCATCAAGAATGGCGAGCCGTTCGTGGAGGCCAAGAGCGGGCGGATTGAGGCGAGGCAGATCAGGACGGACAAGTAAGCGACCGAGAGGTCCGCAAAACTGAGGTGGGAAATACTTTGGGGTTACGAGAACACTGAGCCTTAGTGAGGCACCACCCAAATGACCTTCGCACAACTCGGCCGCGACAGTCACGCGCGCGACTCAGCTCGAGTTCACTTCGCCGATGGAGTCGGGGCGAACAACTGGAATTCCCAGATGGACGGGCCTTCGGTCGTTTTCAGCAGGTTCAGACGCACGTGCCGGCCGGTCACGGGGGCGAACTTGATGTTGAGGTCTTCGCCGAGGGTCGTGCCGCGATGGAAGGTTTTCCATTCGTCACCGGCCTTCACCTGCAATTCGAACTCTTTGACGCGGCCGTAAGGTTCGCTGATGGCGGCGCGATCAAACGTCTTCGCTTGGCCAAGGTCCACTTCGAGCCAGCAGGAGTGCGTGCCGTAGTCGCAGCCCCAGCGCGTGTCGAGATCGGCGTCCACGGCTTTGTCGGGCGCATACGTCTCGCTCTTTTGGAACCAGTTTGAGGCGGTGGCTTTCTTGCCGGTCGTCAACGACGGTACAACGGTGTTCTTCGGTTTGAAGACGGGGATGTTCTTGGCGGGCGCGTAGAGTTCGAGCTTCACGATCGTGTCAATGGCATCGCGTTGCGTGACGGGCACGGTCACTTCGATGCCGGCATCGGCCTGCTTCACCGTCGCCTCGCCGCCGGTGAGAACGGCGTGTTTCACGATGCGCGGCTTGATCGGCGGCAGCGTGATGGTGTCGGCTGGCCAGCGCAGGATGTGGAGATAGATGGCGTTGCCCTTTTGCGTCGAGCCGCCCCACCAGCCGCCGCCGGGCATTTGGAAGCGCGTGCGGTCGTGACCGAAACGCCGCCTGCCCATGTCCGGCGCCACGAACGGTCCGCCGCGCGTGCCGTAGATGCTCTCGCCATATTTCTGCAGCCATTGGCCGATCTTGCGGAAGCTCTCGACCTGGCGTGGCTCGATGCGGCCGTCGGGCATCGGGTTGGTGTTGAGCGCGAGATTGCCGTCGCCCACCGCGCACGCCACGAGCATTTGGATGCCGTCGGTGTAGGGCTTCAATTTGTCGTCCGGTTTCCATGACCACTGGGTGCCGAGTGTGATGCAGCTTTCCCACGGCTGGTCGAACTGGCAGCGGCCGACGTATTGCTCCGGCGTGATGTAGTCGCCGGGCAAGCCGCAGCGGTTGTTGATGATCAGGTGAGGCTGGATTGAGCGCGCCATCTTGAAAAGCTTCTCCGCATCCCATTGCTTGGCCGAGCCGCCGAGGCCATCGAACCACAGGCCGTCAATCCGGCCGTAGTTGGTCAGCAGCTCGCGAATCTGGCCGTGCAGGTAGGCGATGTAACGCTCGTGGTGCTCGCCGCAGAAGTCCGGGTGATGCCAGTCCGGCTGCGAATAATAGACGTTCAGCTTCATGCCGGTCTCGTGGCACGCGTCGCTGATCTCCTTCATCACGTCCACCTTCCACGCCGACTCCGGGCCGGTGCTCTTGTAGTCGGTCAGCTTTGTGTCGAAGAGGCAGAAGCCGTCATGATGTTTGATGAGGAAGACCAGATAACGCGCGCCGGTGTCCTGCGCGACCCGGACCCATTCGCGGGCGTTGAACTTGTCCGGCTTCCATTTCTTGTAAAGGCTGTCATAAACCTCCGCCGGCGTCGGTCCTCTGCCGCCGCGCACGCCCTCCCTCATGCCCCACGTCGGCAGGCCGCGCGACCAGCCGATCTCCAGCCCCGTCAGCGAGACCGGCCCCCAGCAGATGAACATGCCGAAGCGCATGTCCTTCCACGCCTCGACGATTTCAGGTTTCGCCTTGAGCATCTCCGATCCGGAATCGGCGGCGGAGATCGCCGAGACACAGATCAGGCTCGCGGCCAGCATAGCGGCGTTGAAGGCAACGTCTCTCTTGTGCAAATGGTTGTTCATAGCGACTTCCGTTGGATGGCTCCCATAATGCAAGACTCTGGGAGGAAAAACCATCGCCGAATGAGTCTCCGCGGATGGTCGGCATGATCAACTGCGGGGCGCTTGGGCGCGGGGAACGAAAGCTCACCGACGAATATGTCCAGGGTCTGGTCGGGAGTAACCGGCCAGCCTTGTAGGATGACTGCGCGGGTTCGCGCGTCGGAAGTGGCGCGAGCTTCCAAGCTCGCGCAGTGACGCCATCAAGCACGAGGGGCGAGCTTGGAAGATCACTCCGCTCAAACGGCTCCCCCACAAGATTGACTGATCTGACCGGGGCAGGTTCGCCGTTGCAGGCTTTGGAGCAGGCCGATAGGACAATTGCGGAGTTCGCGAAGTCCGCAATTATTATTTTTTGCCTCCATGCCTTCCGACAGTCTCGCAGTCGCTAGCGCTAGCCCAATTGTGAAGGATGGTTGGCACGCATCGGAGTGGAGGAACGGTGCGCTGCACCATCAGCGGGAGCGTTCATCGAATCTAGCGTATTGAACGCTGCCGTGCGGCGGCCCTATCAAGCCGACGCGGCGATTCTCTGTTGTAGGTGATATGACTCGTTCACCTCGCTGCTTTACCACCGACACGCCGCCGCCACCACCAATACACCGGCGCGCCGGCCAGCACGATCAGCAGGCCGGGCCAGGTGTTCGGGCGCGTCTTGGGCGAGATGAGCAGGTCCAGCGAGATCAGCGCGGCGGCGACGACGTAGAGCGCCGGCACGATCGGATAGCCCCACGCGCGATACGGTCGCTCGGCGTCGGGTCGCGTCCGGCGCAGGACGAACAAGCCGGCGATTGTCAGCACGTAGAAGATCATCGTGACACACATCACATAGTCGAGCAGTTCGCTGTAGGTCCCCGACAGGCAGAGCAGGCAGCCCCAGACGCATTGCACGATCAAGCCGTTTTGCGGCACGCCGCTCCGGTTGAGGTTGCCGATGTTGCCAAAGAACAGACCGTCCTGCGCCATCGCGTAATAGACCCGCGCGCCGGACAGGATCATGCCGTTGATGCAGCCGAATGTGGAAATCATGATGAGCACCGCCATGATCGCCGCGGCGGGCGCGCCGAAGATGACCTCGGCGGTCGCGGTGGCCACGCGGTCGTTGAGGGCGAACTCGATGCCGCGCTCCATCGCCGTCGCGCCCGTCGGCGAGCCTTTGAGCGGCAACGTCACGATGTAGCTGACGTTCACGAGAAAATAGAGGACGCACACGATCGCGCAGCCGAGCAGCAAGCTGAGCGGCAGGTTGCGTTTCGGGTTCTTCACCTCGCCGGCAGTGAACGTGACGTTGTTCCACGCGTCCGCCGAAAACAGCGAGCCGACCATCGCCGTGCCGAACACCATCAGCAGCCCCAGCCCGCCCAGCGGCACGGTCGTGAACTCCTGCGCGCCGCGCGCCACCGGCTGCGTGAACGAAGCGGTCCACCAATCGCCAAAGTTCGCGTGAATCGCCGTCGCGTTGGCCCCCGCCACGACGCCGAGCGCCGCCAGCGCGACCAGCGCGGCGATCTTGGCGAACGTGAAGATGTTCTGGACCAGCTTGCCTTCGTGCAAGCCGCGGCAGTTCACCCACGTCAGCAGCACGAGCACGGCGATGGCCACCAGCGTCGTCGGCATGACCGCGAACCGGCCCCACTCGAACAGCTTGTGGCTCTCGCTCACCGCCGGCACGAGCACGCCGAGGAACCGCGCGAACGCCACGCCCACCGCCGCGATGGTGCCGGTCTGGATGACCATGAACAACGTCCAGCCGTAAAGGAAGCCCCACAGCGGTCCGTAAGCCTCGCGCAGATAGACGTATTGCCCGCCCGCGTGCGGCATCATCGCCGCCAGTTCGCCATAGCTCAGCGCCGCGGCAAGCGTGAGCACGCCCGTCACGATCCACGCGACCAGCAACCAGCCCGGCGAGCCGAGTTGCCGCGCCATGTCCGACGAGACGATGAAGATGCCGCTGCCGATCATCGAGCCGGCCACCAGCATCGTCGAGTCGAGCAGGCCAAGACCCTGAACAAGCTTGTGTGGCGCGCCTGTGGTCTTTTGTCCGCTCGCAGTCATCGCGTCTTAGTCGTTGTGACAAAGTTCTTCCATGTCGGCCCACCAGTCGCCGGGCTTGCGGTCGGGCAACGGTTCCTGGCAGGGGTCGGTGAGCTTCCACCAACGCTGCGTCGTCGGGTCGGCGGCCATCTTCTTCGAATCGGCTTCGAGATCGTTGCCCGTGTATTCGAAATACATGAACAGGTAATGTTTCCCGTCGGGCAGCTTGCGCAGGAAGATGGTGAAGTTGCGCATGTTACAGGCCCGGATCATCGCGTTGACCTCCGGCCAGACGTTGGCGTGGAGCCGCTTGTATTCCTCCAGCTTCTCCTTCTTCACGCCGATGACCTTGCCGTAGCGTTTCACTTTCGCCGGCACAGCAGACTGTCTTGCTGAATCATCCGCAGCCGACACGACTCCCGTCAGCGCACAGAGCGCCGATACGACCATCACCAGTTGTTTTCCCATAGTCCAATTCTTCCTCCGTGTTCGTTTACTTCACAAGCGCCGTTTTCAGTGTTCGAATTGTCACCGGTCCAAGGAGGCCGGAGGGGAGCAGTGCGGCGGGCTTGCCGGCTTTCTTGCGGTCCTCGCACTTCTGGCAACGATAGGTGCCGCTCGACATGTCATCGTAGGTGCGGACGTTGGTCACGGTCAATCGTTTCTCCGGTGGCTGGGCGGCGTCGCCGATCAGGCGGTTCGGCCAGAGGTTGATCACCGCGATCTCCAGTTCATTCGCCCCGGCCTTCAACGTGTTGGTGATGTCCACTCGCCACGGGGCGGTCCACACGATGCCGAGGTCGCGGCCGTTGAGGCGAACGCGGGCGATGTTCTTCACGACGCCCAAGTCGAGGAGGATTTTGGATTTTGGATTTTGGATTTGCCTCGCAGGTCTCGCAGACTCGGCTTTGGATTGGAACGTCGTGCGATAGACCGCTGTGCCGGAGTAGTGGCGAATGCCCGGTTCCGGTCGTTTGCTCCAGTCGTCGAGCTTTTCGAAGGTCACGCGTTCCGGTCCGCCCCACTTTGGATCGAACGAGACTTCCCACGGTCCAGCCAAAGTAGTCCTCTCGCTCCGCGAGAGGAAATCCGCCGTGTCGGCGTCTCGCGGAGCGAGACGACTGCTAAACACCACGAAGAAACCCTGTCTCGGCTCGAATTTCATCGGCGCGATCGTCCGCCCGTTTTCGTGACGGAACTTCGCCAGCGCGCGGATTTCGCCGGTGACAGGATCCCACAACTCCGGTTTTCCGTTTGGCACACGGAAACAGAATTCACCGGTCGCCTGTGCGTTCCGAAGATTGGCGACGAAGTAAACCTCCGCGTCGCCAATGGTGCGGTGAATCCAATCGAAAGTGACGGGGCTGGGAATGCCGGCAAACGTCTCGCGCGGCAGGGCTGCGGTCTGTGGATCTTCGTGAATTTCCAAATCGGGCAGAATGTTATCCGCCCGCATCACGTCAGCCAAACTTCGCCCCGAAATGACGCGGCCTTTGCCCACGCGACGCTCGCCGGCGGCGCCCCACAATTGGTCAGCCAACTCTTTGATCTCGACATCGGAATGCGGATAGCCGCTCAGTCCGATCGCTCGCTCTGGACGCGGACCAATGACCGTCGCGCCGGCGCGGACCAGTTCCACGAGTTTCTTGAGCGTGGCGGGCGAGAGCGCCAACGGTTTCCCGCTGCCGGAGTCAGGACAGGTTTTCGCGGTCGCGCCGCCCGTAGCCTTGCCGAAGATCTCCTGCCGTGGCTTTTTCCAAGCCCCGCCCTGACAGAGAACCAGATAGCGATAGCTCTGTCCATGGCGCAACCTCAGCGCGCCGTCCTCTCCCACAGTCGCACGGTCGAGCAACGTCTCCGCGTTGATGGTGTCGCAGTCGCAACCGCGCGGCAGCGGCGGGTCCATCGCCCAACGTGCCGGCACATACGACGGAACCCATTCGCCTTGCAAGTAGCAGACATCGGCCACGAACCGTCCGGCTTGAAGTAGATGCTGGCAGCGCGCGAGGTAGGTCAACCAGGAAGCGCTCATCGGCCACCACGTCACGTGACGATCGAACTCCATGCCGACTCCCGGCCACTCGTAGCCCGGCCAACTCTGTTCCTCCGGCTGGGAGACAAAGAAACACAGCATGTTGCGATTCAGTCCGGCGCAGAACGCGCGGTCGCCAATGTCCTTCAAGCGGACCACCAGCCAATTCCCCTCGGGCACGTCCCACTTGAGCCGGCCTGCGGCGTTCATCCTCGCGGTCAGATCGAGGATGCCTTTGCTGCGGCAGTGATTGCCGGCGGCTTTCTCGCCCTTCCGCAACAAACTCACCTCGGCGATCTGCACGTTCCAATTCGCCTGGCCGCGGTGAGGATGCGAAGAGGTGACCACCAGCCGGAACCAACGCGCGGTCGTCTCGTCGAAGCTCACCGTCTTTGGTTTTTCCGGCTCCACTTCGAAACGGGCGACCGTGCGGAACGTCTTGCCGTCGGCCGAAGCCTGCACTTCGCAATCGCGCGGTCCGCATTGCGGAAAAGGAACGATGTGAATCGCCGCAGCCGCAAACTCCGCGTCGAATGTCCATTGCAAATACTCCGGACGATCTGGCCGGGGACCCGCGCCCGGACGGTTGCCGTTGGAAATCCAGCGCGTCGCCGGGTCGCCGTCGGTGGCGAACTCGGGACTATAATCCTGATAGGACGAACTGGCCGTGAGCTTTGCCGGCGTGTGCTGACCACGCGCATCGGGAATCGGCCAAGCCAGCACGGCGGTGTCGTGGTAGGTCTTGTCCGTGCTTGCGGCGACGTGGAGCACGTCGTCGAAGACCAACGGCCCTTTCAGTCGCTTCAGCCCATACACCAAATTCTTCGCCGCATCGTCCGGCGTAACCCACGGTCCGCCCGCGTTCCAGCCGCCGCACAGATTCAGGCCGATCGTGATTCCCCGCTTGGCAGCTTCCTCGACGGCCAGCCGGAAGAACTGCCGCCACTCGGCGCTCATGAACTCGATCGTCTTGGGCGTCTCTCCTTTTCCTGCGTGAAAGACCAGCGCGCCGCTGATCCCCTGTTTGCGCATCTCGTCCAGGTCGCGGACAATCCCGTCGCGTGAAACGTAGCCGTTGAGCCACCACCAGTAACACCACGGCTTGGATTCGTTGGGTGGCGAGGCGAACGCCTTCGCTAGATCATCGGCCGCGGCGGTTGCAAACGGATTGGAGGCGGGTGAAGCAACGATCACTACCGAGAGTAACAACGAGGTCGTCCTAATCATGGTCGTGCTCTCCTGAACGCCGCCATGAGACACCAAACCGGCGCCCACGTCCATGCCTGAAATGATCGGCGATTTGCAGGTGCTGGCCCCGGCGATGTCCTGCCGCCAGCCAATCGTGAGGCCGGCGGAAACGAAACCATGTCTGCCGTCGCCAATCGGCCTATAAGCGGCCCGTTAGCAAGCTCTGATTCGAACAATGTAGCAACAGCAAACAAGACCAATCTTGCGTAGCTGTTGGCCACGCCAGAACGTGGTGAAAGTTGAGAGCCGGAACATCCGTTGCACGGCTGAGGGATGGGTGGTAGGCTGTGGCCATGAAGACGGTTGCGGTTGAAACAGCCAAGTTGTCGGCGTTGGTGGCTGACGTTCGCGCGGGCGAAGAAGTGGTGCTGACCGATCACGAGCGGCCGGTGGCGAGGCTCGTGCCGGTGAGGCGCACGCCGCCCCGGGCGACGCCGGAGATGCTGCGCGCCCGAAAGCAGGCGTTGCACGAATTGCGCGCGCTGGGCGGGCTGCGCGACATCATTGCCGATCCGGCAGCTTGGCAGCGGGAGATACGCCAGGATCGGCCGCTGCCGGGGCGCGAATAGTCCATGCTCTGCGACAGCAACATCCTCATCTATGCGGCAGAGCCGGGAGAAACGCGGTTTGATCCGTGGGTCCAACACCCGGAGGCTTGTTTGGCGAGCGTGACGCGCATCGAGGTGCTTGGGTTTCCCGGTTTTGCGGCGCTGGATG
>Ga0194111_10009989_pt1 | contig 10241 bp, 6 predicted proteins | sample TA2KigC300mmetaG_FD_146194 | JGI IMG/M metagenome (GOLD analysis project Ga0194111, IMG submission 146194) | Freshwater microbial communities from Lake Tanganyika, Tanzania - TA2015033 Kigoma Deep Cast 300m | ecosystem: Environmental > Aquatic > Freshwater > Lake | place: Tanzania: Lake... | reverse complement strand
CAATGCGGGTGAGGAATTCCAGGGAGGGGCCGTCGTCCTGCTTGATCTTGAGACATTCGCGGAAGGTAGTCTCGGCCTTTTGCCATTGCTGTACCCGGTAAAGCTGAAGGGCCTCGGCGTAAACATTGTTTAGTTTGGCGGTGGTTGGATCCAAGCCGCCCCGGCGCGATTGCAGTTCAAAGATGCGCACGGGCTCCACCTTGCCGAAGACGGTGATGAGATCGATCTCCCGGGCTTCCACCTCCGCTTCCGCCAGCTGATAACAACCTTCATTGAGAAGGACGCTGGTGCCGTACACTTTGTTCACCCCTTCCAGGCGGGAGGCGATATTCACGGTATCGCCGATGACCGTAAACGACTTGGTGGTCTCAGAGCCGACCGTGCCGATGACGGTGTCGCCCGTGGCCAAGGCCATGCGGGCGTGGAACCTGGGCACGTTCCGACGAAGGCCGGTGATTTCGGAGATCTCCCGACTGATCCGTTCGAAGGATCGAAGAAGATCGAGACAGGCCAGGCAGCCATCCCGGGCGTGGGTTTCGCCCACGGAGAAAGGGCTGGCCCAGAAAGCCATGACGGCGTCGCCGATGAACTTATCGACGATGCCGTGGTGGGTGCGGATGGCCTCGGTGGAGGCGGTGAAGTAGCGGTTGAGGAGGCGGACGAGGTTGGCGGCGGTGAGTTGTTCCCCGATGCCGCTGAAGTTGGAAATGTCCGAGAAGAAAATGGTGACCTGGCGCCGCTCGGCCACCTCCTTGAGCTGACCGGTGGTGGCGTCCACGACGTTGGCGACGATCCGGGGATCGAGAAACTGGCCGAAGGCCTCGCGGAGTTTCTCCTTGGATTTGAGTTGCTCGACCATCTGGTTGAAGGAGGTGGTGAGGTCGCCGATCTCGTCCTTGGAAGTGACGGGGAGGGGATCGGAAAGCTCGCCATCCGCGGTTTTGCGGAAAGCGGCAGTGAGGCGGCGGAAGGCAGCTTGGAGGCGGCCGGTGATGATCAGAAAGACGAGCACCCCGAGAATCCCGGCGACGGCAAAAAGAACCAGATTCGCCCGAATGATATGTTGGATGTTTTGGTTCGTTTCGCGTAGGGAATGGGCGGTTAGTTCGCTAGTTTGGGCTCGGATTCGTTCAAAAATGGAATTCAGGTCCTCATAACTATTCATTTCCTCAAGAGCCTTTTTGGCCTCGGCAATCTTGCCCTCTGCCCCCAGGTCCACGGCCTGCAGGGCGGCCTGCATAAATGCCGAGGTGCCGAGCTCCAAGGTGCGGACGGCGCCGATCAAGCGGGCCATGCCTAGGCGATCTTCCAATTCATTCCGCTCGTCGTTACTTCCGCGTTCGGCCAATTCCACCGAGTCCTTGAAAATCGAAGAGACTACTTCCTTAAGTTCCCGGGCCCGCTGTTGGTCCAAGGTGATTTTTTCTTTGGTTTGGTTCCCGTTCACCACCCGGTGGGCGATGATCTCAAGCTCAAAGGTGTAAATATCGAGCAGGTTCGTCTTTTTGTTAAGGGGCAGGTGGTACTCTTCGATGGCCTGCAGATGCAAGGAGGAGTCCTCAATCAGAATCAGGGTGAAGGCCAAGGCAACGGCAAAGAGGATGAGGAGGGCGACGACGCCCGACATGATTTTGACCCGAAGACTCGTGCCCATCCCGTCAAAGTACAGGAATCTGCATCCTGTTTCGAGGCATGAAATTGTTTGAGAGTGAGGCGAAAGGATCAGGTTGCGGCGGGGCGGACGAGCCAAACACCTTCTTCGCCGCGGGGGTCGAGGAAGCGGGAAAGGCTTCGCAAGCGGGCAGATTGGATCCAAGTCTCCACTTGGGCGGTGGTGGGGCGGCGGGAGGAAAAGACGATCAAGTTCTGCATTGGGGTGATCCATCGGGCCTCGATCCGGGCGAGGCTTTTCTGCCGTGGGTCGGGGTGGACCCCAAAATGCAACCGGCCTTTGGGCAGTTTGGGCCGGTAAGCTTGGATCGCTGCTCCCAGCCAGCGTCGGGTGGGGGGATTGTCGTACTGGGCGAGAACCTTCCTGGCACCGGCGAAGCCGGATCTTCCCGGGGCGAGGTTGGCGCTGAAAAGGAGGAGATCGGCGTGGCTCATTCGATGGGCGATGCGGCGAAGGAGGGGGAGGGGATCAAGGTTGGGAAGTACGCCGAAAAGGGTGAAGAGATGGGAGGTGGAAGGCGGGAGGCGGAGGGCGGGAAGGGGGCGAGCGAGGTCGATTTTAAGGAAACCCCTTTGCTGGGCGGGGAGGCAGTCAGCGGCGCGGCGGGCGAGGGAAAGGTTGGTGTCCGCGGCAAAAACGTAAGCGGGCCGGGGTAGTTTTTTGAGGAGGAAAGCTTCTTTGGTGCCGTCGGCACAGCCGAGCGCGATCAGAGAGTAAGGAGTGCTGAGGTATTTTCGAAGGGGTATGGCTGGCCGTTGATAAAGGCGGCGAACTGCCTTTCGCAGCAGAAAGGGGGAGCAGGCAAGGTGGACTTTTTTCCAGAGTCGCCCCAAGGAGGGGGAAACATACAGAGCAGCCGCGGGGAGTTCGGGACTCGACCGTTGACAAGCAGGTTTCCGATTCACGGACATCCGTGAAGGTACCACGAGAAGGTGAACCGAAACACCATCGCCCAGACCTCTGTTGCCAGAGGGCTAGGCGAGGGGGTCCTCCGAAGCCCGGAGGCGTCAGGCGAGACGGACGAGGCCGCCGCGGTTGACGAGATTCCGGAAGTATTCCGGGAAGTTCTCCTCTTTCAGAAGACGTTTACGCAGTTTGGTGAGGGCGCTGTTTTGAATTTGGCGGATCCGCTCCCGGGTTACTTTGAGCTGTTCGCCAACTTCCTCCAAAGTGCGTTCCTTGCTGTCGCCCAGCCCGAAGCGGAGCCGAAGAATCTCGAGTTCCCGCGGGTTCAGGAAGTTCAGGCAGCGGGAGACGGCGTCGCGGAGGTCCTCCTTGGTATGCTCTTCGACCGGATCGATCGCCTCGGGATCCGCTAAAAGATCCACGAGAGTGCCGTCATCGCCGTCCTGACCGATGGACACGTCCAGGGAGACGGTGCCGGCGGAGACTTCGCGGAGTTTGGTGATGCGTCCGGTCTCGATCTGCAACTCGTCGGCCAATTCGGTGTCGGTGGGTTCACGGCCAAGCTCGTTGCCGAGAGCGGAGCTAACCCGGCGCAGGCGTTGGATCTTGTCGACGAGGTGGACAGGGAGACGGACGGTTTTGCCTTGGTTGGCGAGGGCCCGACGGATGGACTGCTTGATCCACCAGCAGGCATAGGTGCTGAACTTCACCCCGCGGCTGGGCTTGAAGCGGTCGACGGCCTTCATCAGGCCAAGGTTGCCCTCGGAGATGAGATCAAGGATCGGCAGGCCGCAGTGGTTGTAATCGGCGGCGATTTTCACCACGAGGCGGAGATTCGATTTGATCATCAGTTCCCTAGCTTGGCCTTCGCCCCGGCGGACGCGGCGGGCGAGTTTCACTTCCTCGGAGCGGTTGAGGAGGGGGGTCTCACCGATGCCCTTGAGGTAGGACTGAAGGGCGGCGGGGAGATCTTTCTCCCGGACGACCGGTGCCTTCTCTCTGGTGACTTCCATGTTTGTTTTCATACAGGGTTAGAACGAGGCGATCTCAGAACGTTCGGACTTTTTTTATGGGGGGCAAATTTTGTCAAGGTTAAGATTCTTAAAAACTTATATAAATTATTGATGCACAATGAAATAAATTTTATCTTATAAGCTGAAATTTACCTTAAAAAAGTACGGAAAGAGCCTGCGCGGAACCATATGGCTTAAGCGATTGGTAAAATATCCGTGCTGTTTGGGTGGAAAAATTTACGGATTCGGCGCGGGCGAATCCCCGGGTTGCCTGGAAGAAGCCGTCCAATTGGCCTGCCCCGTCGCACGACCAGGGCCGCTCGTCCCTTTCGATGCCTCAATCGTGTATAATCCTTTTCGTGAAAGTTTCCCAATCCACGGACTGGGTAATCGAGCCCAAGGAGCGGGGAGTTTACCTCCCGCAGGTGGATCTGTGGATGGATCCACAGCGGCCGCAGAAACGGGCCTTGGTTTCCCATGCGCACTTTGATCATCTGGCGGCCCACCAGGAAATTCTGGCAAGTCCGCCCACGGCCCGGCTCCTGAAGGCCCGCACGCCCAAGGGAACCAAGATCCGCGAGATTCCTTTTGGGGCAGCGTTTCCGCTGGGCGGCGGGGCCAGGCTGAAGCTGACGCCGGCTGGCCACATTCTGGGATCGGCGATGGCTTGGGTGGAACGAACGCGGCCGACCCGGACCAGCCTGCTCTATACGGGGGATTTCAAGTTGCGGGAAGGAGGTTCCTCCGAGGTCTGCCGCCCCTTGAAGGCGGATGTGCTGGTGATGGAGACGACCTATGGGCTGCCCCGCTACCGCTTTCCGCCGTCGGCCCAAGTCATGAAAGAGATTTTGGCCTTTTGCCGAGGGGCGGCGGAGGACGGGGAGGTGCCGGTGTTGTTGGGGTACTCTCTGGGGAAAAGTCAGGAGCTACTGGCTGGTTTGCAGAAAGCGGGTCTGCCGATCCTGCTGCATCCCTCCGTGCACCGCATGACGCAGATTTATCGCGAGCTGGGTGTGAAGTTTCCGGAGACGGAGGTTTGGAAGAAAACAGGGCGTAAGCCGGAGAAGGTAGTGGTGATTTTTCCGCCGCAGGCAGCTCACTCCGTCCAGTTGCGGGGAATTATGAACCGGCGGGTGGCGGCGGTGACGGGATGGGCGCTGGCTCCCGGGGCGAATTATCGGCTGGGGTGTGACGTGGCGTTTCCGCTTTCCGACCACGCCGACCATGCGGAGCTGAAGGATTTGGTAAAAAAAGTAAACCCGAAGGAGATCCGGACTTTGCACGGATTTGCGGCGGAGTTTGCGGCGGAACTGCGGGAAGAGGGATGGAATGCCTGGCCGGTGGCGGGGGCCACCCAGCTTTCGCTTGGCTTGGCCTCCCAGGCCGGAAAGAAGGAAAAAAAACCCGTTGGAGATCCCGGCCCGGTCCCCAAGTCGGAGTTTGGATCGTTGGCGGAGACGCTGGAACTGGCTGCGGCCACCTTCCGGACTCAGACCAAGACAGAGAAGTTGGCCGAGTTTTTCCGGACGCTTCCTCCTGCTTCCCTGGAGACCGCGGTGCGACTGCTGGCCGGGCAGGGGGCGACTCTGCAGGCGGGGCTGGCCCTGATCCGCCGGGCGGTGCTGGAGGAGTTGGAGTTGGATCCCCAGGCGTGGAAGGAGGCTTATGCGCGGCACCAGGATTCGGGTCGGACCGTCGGGGAACTGCTGACGGGAAAATCGAAACCGCAGGTGTGGAGTTTGGCAGCCCTCGGTCGGGAACTGGAGAACCTGGCGAAAGAAAGGGGGCCGACGGCCAAGCTGGGGATTTTGAAACAACTGTTCCGCTCGATGCATCCGCTGGAGGGAACGTGGCTGTTCAAGATCATGACCGGCGGGTTGCGGGCGGGGGTGCAGGAGGGGCTGGTGGAGGCGGCCTTGGCGAAAGCGTTTGCGCAACCGGCCGACGAGGTGCGCAGGGCGCACATGCTGACGGGGGACTTGGCGGAGGCGGCGAGGTTGGCGAAAGCAGGAAAGTTGGGTGAAGCCGAGCTGAAGCCCGGGGTGCCGGTAAAAGTGATGTTGGCCAGCCCGGAAAAGAATGCCGCGGCGATTTGCAAGCGTTTAGAAGGCGGGGAAGGGTGGGCGGAGGACAAATATGACGGGGTGCGGGCCCAGATTCACTGGGGCCAGGGGAAGGCCGAGATCTACAGCCGGGATTTAAAGCCGATCGGAGATTTCTTTCCGGAGCTGGTGGAGGCGGCGGGTCGCCTGCCCGGGCAGGGGATTTTGGATGGGGAGGTGTTGGCCTGGGAGAAGGGGCGACCCTTGCCCTTTGCGCGGCTGCAACGCCGGTTGGGAAGAAAAGAGGCGGACTTGTTTTTTCGGCAGGATGTGCCGGTGGCCTTTGTGGCATTTGATCTGCTGGCTCACCGCGGGATCGGATTTTTGTCCGAGCCTTGGGGCAAGCGGAGGGAAAAACTGGCCGCCTTGATGGCCAAGACCCCCAAGGAATTCCTGCTCGCGAAAGCCACGCCGGTGAAGGATGAGGAGGGTCTGGAGAAACGATTCACCGAGGCACGCGAGGCGGGCCATGAGGGATTGATCGTGAAGCGGGCGGACAGTCCCTACCAGCCGGGCCAGCGGGGACAAGGGTGGCTGAAGCTGAAAAAGGCCCTGGCCACGCTGGATTGCATCGTCACGGCGGTGGAGTGGGGTCACGGGAAACGAAAGGGTCTGCTGTCCGACTACACGTTTGCGGTGCGGGATGGTCAAGGGGCCCTCAAGGTGATCGGCAAGGCGTATTCGGGACTCACGGACGAGGAGTTGGCGGAATGGACGGAGGTTTTCAAGAACCTGACGATTGAGGTGAAAGGGCGCACGCACCGGGTCCGGCCGGAGCAGGTGGTCGAGGTTGCCTTTGACGCGGTCCAGGCCAGCGACCGGCACGATTCTGGTTTTGCGCTGAGATTCCCGCGGATTGTGAGGATGCGGACAGACAAGCGGGCGGAAGAAGCGGACACGGTGGAGGCCGTGCGAGCCCTGGAGGGAGCCTCCTAATTCCGGGACCGAAATTTGTAGGGAAAGGCTCGAGGGGGGCCGAACTTCTGCTAACATTTCAAGATGCGTGGCTTTTCCGTCCTAGCTAGCTGGCTGATCCTGGGGATGGCCGCTGGGGCGGGCCAAGCACCGTCCACGCTTTTTCTCAGCTGGGAGGGCGACCCGAGAACGACGATGACAGCGCAGTGGATGCGCGGGCCGGGATTGGGTCAGCCTCCTTCTTCCGGAAAGAGCGAGACGCTGCAGTGGAGGACGGCGGGCGAGGGAGAGTGGAAGGAGCGGACGGCTGAGGTTCTGGAATTCCCCGATCCCAAGCTTTGGCGCAAGCGGCAGATCGAGTACAGCGCGATGCAGAACAAAAAAGCCCTTTTTCCCCACCCGACCAAGCGCAAGGCCTCGGAGTGGGTCTTTCTGCGGGTGCGTTGGGAGGGCTTGGAGCCAGGACGGACGTACGAGTTCAAGACGGGCGACTCACCGGTGTGGAAGTTTCGGACAGCGCCGGCGCAGCTGGAGCCGGGCATGACGTTTGCGGCGGGGGGCGACAGTGATGTGACCCCGGAGGCGGAGGAGATCCTCAGGACGGCCGCGAGTCGAGATCCGCTGTTTATCCATGTGGGCGGAGATTTGGCCTACAGCGACGGCCAGCATGTGGAACAGGAGATGGAATTTTGGCGTATCTACCATCGCGCCGCACAAACCAAGGAGGGACGGCTGATTCCCCTGGTGGCGGGCATTGGCAACCATGAAGTGCAGGGTGGGTATTGGAAGCCCAACCAGACCTTTGCCCAGATGAGGGAGAAGGCGCCCTTTTACTACGCGCTGTTCGGCGGCCTGTACCGGACGGAAGAACCGGTGGCGTTGGATTTCGGCGACTATCTATCGCTCCTGATGCTGGACACCGGGCATGTGACGCCGATGGAGCGGCAGACGAGTTGGCTGGAGAAGAACCTGGAATCGAGAAAAGGCGTGCCGTGGCTGTTTTCCTCGTGGCATGTGGCGGCGTATCCGTCGGCGCGGGGCTGGGATAGCCAGCCGATGAGCGGGTACGCGCGGGAGAACTGGATTCCGCTGATCGAGAAGTCGCGCACGGCCGGGGTATTCAACCACCACGACCATGATTTGCAGAGGGTGGAGACGGAGGGGAAGGCGGGGAGAAAGATCATGGTGTTTGGGAACGGGGCGATCGGAGCGGGTTTGCGGTGGGCCAATTGCGAGGAGTCGGCCCGGTTGGCCAAGTTCCGGGCGATGGAGCATCACATTTACGTGGTCAGTTTGACGGCTGACAAGGTGGTGGTCACGGCGGTGGGGCGCCAAGGTCAGGAACTTGATCGGACGGAGATCCGGAGGCCGTAACGGTGGAAGGGGTCCGTGAATGTGAACGTGAACGTGAAGGTGGAGAAGAGGCTATGGGCTACAGACTACAGGCTGTTAGGGAGGTGATTAGTCGTTTAGGCGTTAGTGATGGAGGGAGCGTTTCAACGTTTAAGATTCCCTCCATGGCTAACGCCTAAAAGGCTAAACCTCGAAGGCTTTCCTAATTTCTTCCGCTGACAGGGCAGCGAGCTTAATTTTCATCCATGAAGGAGCGAGGTCCGATGCAACGATGGCTTCCGGTGATCGCTTGGACGGGGGTGATCTACGCGACGATTCCGCTGGCGCGGATGATCCAGAAGTGGGTCAGTGCGCAGTTTGGGGCGGATGCGTTTTCGTGGACGGTGTACGGGGTGGTGGCGATCACCTTCGCAATTGCCTGGCGGTTTTTCTCCAAGCAGGAGATTCCCGGAACGGCCCGGGCGAAGGTGGTTCTGGTGCTGTTGGCGGTGTCTTTTGCCTACGGAACCTGGTTTTTGAGGGCGCGACCGGAAGAGGCGCTGCATTTTGTGCAGTACGGACTGCTTTCGGCTTTGGCTTACCGGGCCTTTGCGGAGGGCGGGGCCAGCCGCGCCACTTATCTCAATGCGTTTCTACTGACGGCGATTCTGGGTTCAGTGGATGAGGTCATTCAGTGGCTTGTGCCGAAACGGTATTTTGATTTTCGGGATATCGGCATCAATGTGATCGCCGGAGGTTTGATCCAGCTGGGGCTGGTGCTGGGGATCGCCCCTCAGGCGACTAAGGTGAAGGCCCCGCTGGCCTCCGCCCGGACGGCCTGGAAGCTGGGAGTGATTTGGATCGTGGTGCTGGGGCTCTGTCTCAACAACACGCTGAGTGTGTGGCGGCCGGTGCTGTTTCCGGGGCCGCATCTGTTTCTCTTTGATGAGGCGATGACGGAGTACGGCCATAAAATCGAGGATCCTGAGATCGGAACATTTTATTCCAGGTTTACGCCTGAGCAGTTGAGGCAAGAGGATGAGAAGCGTGCCCCTGAAGCCGCGCAGATTCTGGCGATCGCGGGGGATAGGAAGGATTACGCATCTTTTCTGGTGCGCTACTCACCGATCACGGATCCGTTCATGCATGAGCTGCGGGTCCATCTGTACCGGCGGGACCGGTATCTGGAGGATGCGTTGGATCCAAAGAACGCCGAGGAGGCGGTGAAATATTTCAACATCGCCTACCGGGAAAACCAGATCCTGGAACGATGGTTCGGGAACAGCCTGAAGGCCTCGGATCGGGAGTGGGACATCGGCCGGCGGGACGCGGCGGCGGCGAGGTTACAACCGGAGCCGTACCAAAGTCCGGTCAGCCAAAACCTAATCACGAAGTTTTCCCAGCCGCAGGTGCTGGCGGGGTGGGCGGGGGTGTTGGTTGTGGCTTTGGGGGCCCGGTCCTACGATTTGAGAAGGAGGAAGTCCGAGACCTGATCATGAACCGCCGTAATTTTCTGGCCGCCTCCCTCGCGGGGGCCGCGGGGTTGGGTTTTCCGATGCGGGCGAGTTGGGCCACGCCAGGTGGGCCGCGGGAAACGCTACGGTTGACCTATTTCACGGACATTCACGCACGAACGGAGTGGGACGTGCCGGAGGCGATGGCCTTGGCGGCGAGGAAGATCAACGAGACGGAGGGGGATTTGGTGATCTGCGGGGGCGACTGCATCACCGACGGGTTTCAGTCGGGCCAGGAGGCAGTGATGCCGAGGTGGAAGGCGTACCAGGAGTCGCTGGCGAAGCAGCTGAAGGTGCCGGCGCGGACGGCGATCGGGAACCATGACTTGGTGGGGGCGATCCCGGAGGACGGCAGCCAGCCGGAGAAGGATCCGCGGGCACTGTTTCGGAAAGAGATGGGGGTGAAGATGACCTACTCGTCCTTCCCGGTCGGCGGGTACCAGGTGGTGATGCTGGATCCTTTCAAGATCACGGACGATGAGTTCAAGTACCACGGGTTCATTGATGAGAAGCAGATGAAGTGGTTGAAAGGGGAACTGGAGAAGATCAAGCCAGAGACGCCGATTATTTTGGTCTGCCATATGCCGCTTTTAACGTCCTTCTTTCAGGCGACGGTGGGGCAGGGAAAAGGTGGGCCGCCCAACCGGGTGGTGATGAACAACGTGGAGGTAGTGGAGGCATTTGCGAACCACCGGCTGCACTTGGTGCTGCAGGGGCACCTGCATGTGAACGAGATTCTGCGGTGGCGGGACACCACCTTCATCACCGGCGGGGCGGTCTCCGGCAA
>Ga0194111_10009987_pt1 | contig 10242 bp, 11 predicted proteins | sample TA2KigC300mmetaG_FD_146194 | JGI IMG/M metagenome (GOLD analysis project Ga0194111, IMG submission 146194) | Freshwater microbial communities from Lake Tanganyika, Tanzania - TA2015033 Kigoma Deep Cast 300m | ecosystem: Environmental > Aquatic > Freshwater > Lake | place: Tanzania: Lake... | reverse complement strand
CCCTCCTGAGGGCAGATTCTCACGCGTTACTCACCCGTCCGCCACTAACCCGAAGGTTCGTTCGACTTGCATGTGTTAAGCACGCCGCCAGCGTTCATCCTGAGCCAGGATCAAACTCTCCGTTGTAGTTCAAGTCCTATTAATCTAAACTTCGAAAACTTTCGCCCTCAAAATTTAAACCTCAACTTGAATTGCTAACCACCCCCAAGCACCCACTGGCGTAGGCCTTGCAGTTGGAGCCCCTTCCTCTGACAGAAGGTTTCAAAGAGTGCAAACTGAAATCTCTTTCTGTCTGACTTTCCCGAATCTCAGATCCGGTCGCGCTCGCCTCTCCCATCGGCACACCAACTCCTGTTCCCTCGTGAGAAGGCAACAACAGCCAACCAACAGGCGCGTCACGCTTGTTTCTTTTTGACGGGACCTCACACCTTCACTGCTCTGTTCGTCACACACTGATCTCTCAGCTTCCCCACTGGCTCCAACACCCTCCCTCTCAGGCGGTGCAGGCTCCCAGCTTCGGTATGACGCAGTGAAAGCGTCAGTTCCTAAACTTTTCGGTTGTCCAGGTGCTTCCGCTTCCTCCCCCTCTCGGGAGCTCTCGGCGGAACGTCGCCTCCCGGCGACTCAGAAAACTTACAACATCGTCGGCTCTCGCCTCCTCCTTTGCAAGCCTGCTCGCTTTGGGCTTCCCCTTGCGCGCAGTCCAAAAACATAACACCCCAGTTGGCCAGACGGCAAGAAACGGTGTCGAAGGCGACAGCGGAATCAGCCAAAACCCCTGCAGCACAGTGCTGCTGACCAAATCAGTTGGCGCTTCTATGGTGCGGCCATGGCAAGGCATTTCAGCCAGGAGCAGCTGCGGGTTCGCCCTAGCTCCAAGGAAGAAGCGGTGGTGGCCAGCGCCCGAGAGCACTTCGAGCGCACCTTGGTGCGGGTTCGCGGCGAACTGGTCGGCTCCGTCGCCGCCCTGGAGCACCCCAACAAAAGCGCCGCCGCCAACTACGGCGGGGTGTTCCTGCGGGACAACGTGCCCGTGATGCTCTACCTGCTGGTGCAGGGGCGCTTCGAGATCGTGCGCAACTTCCTGACGGTGTGCCTCGATCTGCAGAGCAGCACTTACCAGACCCGAGGGGTGTTCCCCACCAGCTTCGTGGAACAAAACGGCGTGCTGATCGCCGACTACGGCCAACGCTCCATCGGCAGGATCAGCTCCGTGGACGCCAGCCTTTGGTGGCCGGTGCTGTGTTGGCTCTACGTGCAGCACAGCCGCGACGTCGAATTCGGCGCCAGCCAGAAGGTGCAACGGGGCGAGGCACCCCGGTGCTGTTCGTGCCCGACTGCGCCTCATGATTGATCGCCCCATGGACGTGTGGGGCGCACCGCTGGACGTGGAGGTGCTGTTGTTTGGCTGCCTGCGCAGCTGCTGCCAGCTGATGGAACTGGCCCAGCAGGGCTCCATGAGCCCACTAGGTGCTGCGGCGCCGACCCACCGAGCAATACGGCGAGCAGCAACACGAGAACGCATTCAACGTGCAGCCCCAAGTGGTGCCGGCCTGGCTGCAGGACTGGCTGGAAAACCGCGGCGGCTACTTGATCGGCAACATGCGCACCGGGCGACCCGACTTCCGCTTCTACAGCCTGGGCAATTCCCTGGGTTGCCTGTTCGGCTTGCTGACAGCCCCCCAACAACGGGCCCTGTTCCGCCTGGTGCTGCACAACCGCCAGCACCTGATGGCCCAGATGCCGATGCGGATCTGCCATCCGCCGATGGAGGTGGAGGAGTGGACCGAAAAAACCGGATCGGATCCCAAAAACTGGCCCTGGAGCTACCACAACGGCGGCCACTAGCCAAGCTTGCTCTGGGATCTCGGCGGGGTGATCCTGCTGCACGAGCAGCGGCACCCGGCGGCCGACGTGCTGCTGATGGGCCAGATGAAGGCCATGCTCGAGGAGTGCTACTGGAGCCAGCTCAACCAATTGCCCCGCCAGCAATGGGCGGAATACTTCGATGGCCCCACCGGCACCTGGGTGGGCCAGCAGGCCCGCACCTACTAGACCTGGACGATCGTGGGGTTCTTGCTGTTGCACCACATGCTACGGGTCAAGCCCGAGGACGTGGCCCTGCTGGATCTCAATGCCAGTGGCGGCCTGATCTGAAGCCACCTGATCTGAAGCCAGCGGCCATCACCAACAAAAAAGCCGCGACTAGGGACGCAGCTCAAGAAAGCGTCTTTGGACGAATCAGAACAGACCGAGGGTGAGGGACTTGTCGATGGGCATGGCGGCGCCGATGCCGAGGTAGATCGCGAACACGGTGCCGAACAGGAACACGCCCATGGCCACGGGACGGCGGAAGGGGTTCTGGAACTTGTTGAAGCTCTCGATGAAAGGCACCAACATCAGACCCAGGGGGATCATGGTCTGCAGGGCGATGCCGAGCAGCTTGTTCGGCACAACCCTCAGGATCTGGAACACCGGGTAGAGGTACCACTCGGGCAGGATCTCCAACGGAGTGGCGAAGGGATCGGCTTTGTCACCGAGCATGGCGGGGTCGAGAACAGCCAAACCGACCATGCAACCGATGGTCCCGAGGATCACCACCGGGAACATGTAGAGCAGGTCGTTGGGCCAGGCGGGCTCGCCGTAGTAGTTGTGACCCATGCCCTTGGCCAGCTTGGCGCGCAGGTTGGGATCGGTAAGGTCGGGCTTCTTGAGGATGTGCATGGCGGGGTGCCGGGAGCAGGGATCGCTGGGGACTTTGCGTGGAGCTTAGAGGAGATGAAACGGCGGCGGAGCCAGCCGAATCAATGGGTCACAAGGGACCGGAAATGCCCTGCTTCCGGATCATCAGGAAGTGCATGAGCATGAACACGGCCAGCAGCCAGGGCATCACGAACGTGTGCAGGCTGTAGAAGCGGGTGAGGGTCGATTGGCCGACGCTTTCACCACCGCGCAGCAGTTCGACCATGAAATCGCCCACCACGGGGACGGCCGCTGGAACGCCGGACACGATCTTGACGGCCCAGTAACCGAGCTGATCCCAGGGAAGGGAGTAGCCGGTAACGCCAAAGGACACCGTGATGACGGCCATGGTGACGCCGGTGACCCAGGTGAGCTCGCGCGGGCGCTTGAAGCCACCGGTGAGGTACACGCGGAACACGTGCAGGATCAGCATGAGCACCATCATCGAGGCGCTCCAGCGGTGCACCGAGCGGATCAGCCAGCCGAAGCTGACGTCGGTCATCAGGTACTGCACCGAGGCGTAGGCCTCGGCCACCGTGGGCTTGTAATAGAAGGTCATCGCAAACCCAGTGGCGAACTGGATCAGGAAACAGACCAGGGTGATGCCGCCCAGGCAGTAAAAAATGTTGACGTGAGGCGGCACGTACTTGGCCGAGATGTCGTCGGCAATCGACTGGATCTCAAGGCGCTCCTCGAACCAGTTGTAAACCGGGTTCGCGGCCTGACCGGAGTTTCCAGCAGGTGTGTTCGCCATGCAGCTGGGTGGTTGGGTTGCGAGAGTCTACCGATCGCCCCGAGCCGCCCGTGAGTGCCCCGCACCCCAGCACCAGGCCTTCTCAACCCTTTGCAATGGTCTTGAAGCCAGGCTGGTCATGGCTGTGGCGCCCGCTGCTGGGGGGGCTGCTGGTGCTGGGCCTGCTGACGGCCCCCGGCAGCGGGCTGCTGGCCCTGAGCGACACCCAGCAGCTGGTGGTGGAAGCCTGGCGCCTGGTGAACCAGAGCTATGTCGATCCCACGCGTTTCGACCAGGTGCACTGGAAGCGGCTGCGCCAGAAAGCACTCGAGCAACCAATCCAAAGCTCCGGCGAGGCCTACGACGCCATTGAGGCGATGCTCACTCCCCTGGGCGATCCCTACACCCGGCTGCTGCGGCCCGACGACTACGCCACCCTGCGCTCCAACACCCAGGGCACCGTGACCGGGGTGGGGCTGCAGCTGGGGTTGCGCAGCGGTGACCAACAGATCGTGGTGATCGCCCCGCTGGACGGCTCGCCCGCCGCCGAGGCCCAGATCACCAGCGGCGCCGAAGTGCTGCGGGTGAATGGCCAGGCCACCGCAGAGCTGGGGCTGGAGCAAACGGCTGCGACCCTGCGGGGTCCATCTGGCTCCCGGGTGCTGGTGGAGCTGGGGGTGGCCGGACAGGTGCGAGAGGTGGAACTGGAGCGCCGCCAGGTGGACTTGCGCCCCGTGCGCAGCAAGCGGCTGCGGGTGGGTGACCACACCCTTGGCTACCTGCGCATCACCCAGTTTTCCGAGCCGGTGCCGCAAGACGTGCAGGAGGCCCTGGCCGACCTCAACGGCAAAGACATCGAGGGGCTGATCCTGGATCTGCGCAACAACTCCGGCGGGCTGGTGAGTGCGGGCCTGGCCGTTGCCAACGATCTGCTCAATGGCACACCCATCGTTGAAACCCAAGATCGCGATGGGCTCAGCTCACCCCAGCAGGCCGGACCAGGCCAGCTCTACGACGGGCCCATGCTCACCTTGGTGAACGGCGGCACGGCGAGCGCCAGCGAAATCCTGGCGGGCGCCCTGCAGGACAACGGTCGCAGCGAGCTGGTGGGGTCGCGCACCTTCGGCAAGGGGCTGATCCAGACCCTGATCCCCCTGGGCGACACCAGCGGGCTGGCCGTGACCGTGGCCCGCTACCTCACCCCCAGCGGCCGGGACATCCAGAACCAGGGCATCGAACCCGATCTGGCCCTGCCACAACCTGAGCCGCTTGATCCAGGCGGCGACGGCGACGCCTGGCTGGAGCAGGCCGGCCGCTTGCTGGCCAGTCGCCTGGAGGGCAACCTCTGACCATGGGGGAGCGCACGTATCACGATCCCCTGCACGGGGCGATCCGCCTGGATGGGGCCGATCCGGCCGAAGCCCTGGCCATCGACCTGGTCGATACGGCCCCCTTCCAGCGGCTGCGCCGGGTGCGCCAGCTGGGGCCCGCCTTTCTGACCTTTCATGGCGCCGAATCCAGTCGCTTCACCCATTCGCTGGGGGTGTTGCACCTGGCCCGGCTGGCCCTGCAGCAGCTGGAGCGGCGCCATCCCGAACTGGCCGCCCACCGGGGGGTGCTCTATGCCGCGGCCCTGCTCCACGACGTGGGCCATGCCCCCCTGAGCCACTCCGGCGAAGAGATGTATGGGCTGCATCACGAAGCCTGGTCGGGCCGCTTGATCCGGGAGCATCCAGCCCTGCGGGACCGGCTCGAGGCCCATGCACCAGGCACCGCCAGCGCCGTGGCCGATCTGCTCGAGCACGGCCGTTATGCCAACCCGGCCATCCACGCCCTGGTGAGCAGCCAACTCGACTGCGACCGACTCGACTACCTGCTGCGCGACAGCTACAGCACCGGCACCACCTATGGCCGGCTGGATCTGGAGCGGATCCTGGCCGCCTTCACCCTGGCCCCCGATGGCCAGCTGGCCCTCAGCCCCAAGGGGTTGATGGCCGTGGAGCACTACCTGGTGGTGCGCAATCTGATGTATCGCAGCGTGTACAACCACCGCCTCAACGTGGTGTGCAACTGGCTGCTCAACCAGGCCATCGCCACCGCCCGGCGGCTGGGGCCAGAGCGGGTGTGGGCCGATCGGGTGATGACCCGCTGGCTCTGGCACCCGGGCGAGCTCGATCTGCAAACCTTCCTGGCCAACGACGACATCCGCACCGGCTACCACCTGATGCGCTGGATGGAGGAGGGGCCGGCCGAGCTGCAGGATCCCTGCCGCCGGCTGCTGGAGCGACGCCTGCTCAAGGCCACCGACGTGAGCCATTGCAAGCCGGCCCAGCGGCTGGAGCTGCTGGCGGCGGCGCGGCAACTGAGCGAAGCGGAGGGCCTGAACGCCGAAACCAGCTGCGGCCTGCAGCAGCGCCAAAGCCGCGGCTATCACCCCTACAAAGGGGGGCTGCGGATCTGGGATGGCGAGCACCTGCAGGCCCTGGAGCAACGCTCCGCCCTGGTGCAAAGCCTCACCGTGCCGGTGGAGCTGGCCTGGCTGATCCATCCGGCGGAAGTGGCCCCTAAGTTGCGCCAATTGCTGGGCCGCTGAGCGGAGGTGCTGATGGGCGCGGGATCACCTGGCGGAGTGGACACAGCTGGTGGCGCCGTGTTCACGGCAGACCGATCGGGGCAGAGGGCCCACCGGCTGGTGCTGCCAGCGCCCCAGGGGGAAGCCGCCCTTCCCACCCCAGCGCGAGGAGAAGCTGCCAACCTGGTGCGCCGCGCCGTTGACAGTGCGGCCTTGCTGGGCGACGGCCCCCTGCAAGGGGCGGTGGTGCTGGATGCCCGATCTTGGCGCCTCGGCCTCAGCCAGCTCAGCGAAATCCAGGCCACCCTGGCCAGCCGGCAGCTGCAGCTGGTGGCCCTGGCCTGCAGCCATCCCCACACCCATGTGGCCGCCGCCGGCCTCGGCCTTGAGAGCCACTGGCCCGATCCCACCGGTGATGGCTCTGCCGCAGCCGCCACGACCGGCTCCGAGGGCGAGGCCGGGCTGCTGGTGCACCAGGGCACGCTGCGCTCCGGCGACCATCTGCAAGCGGATGGAACGGTGCTGCTGCTGGGGGATGTGAACCCCGGAGCGCGGATCTCCGCCGGCGGCCACGTGCTGGTGTGGGGGCGCCTGCGGGGCATCGCCCATGCCGGCTGCACAGGCAACAGCGAGGCCCGCATCGTGGCCCTGCAGCTGCGGCCCCTGCAGCTGCGCATCGCCGCAGCGGTGGCCCGCGGGCCGGAGGGCTTGCCCCCGGCAGGGTTGGCCGAGGAAGCCCGGATTGTGGATGGGGCCATTCAGATCGACCCCGCCCAACCGAGCTGGCCCCTCAGCGGTTGATCACCCCCAGGCCACCCAGCACGCCAGCCACCGCCATGAACCAGAGCGGTGAGAGGCGGGTGCGCAGCATCAGCACGCACACCACCAGCGACACCACCACACCGGGGGCATTGGTATCGGCCGTGCGCAGGATCTTGAGCCCCACGGCAAACAGGATGCCCAGGGTGATCGGCCCCATCCCCCGCTCAAAGGCCACCCGCCAGGGAGAGTGCTCCAAGCGCTTCCAACTCAGGCAGGCCGCCACCATCAGCAAGGTGGAGGGCAGCAGGATGGCAGCTTCGGCGCCGTAGGCGGTGAGCAGGGCCCACAACGGCCCCTCCCGCCAGCTGGCCCCCAGGCCCAACAGGCCCACCAACATCGAACTCGGCCCGGGCGCCGCCTCAGCCAGGGCGTAGAGATCGGCGAACTGGGCATTGCTCAGCCAGCAGAACTGAACGACGGCCAGATGGTGGTATTCCGCCAGCAGGGTGTTGCCACCGCCAAGGGAAAACAGCGACAGCGACAAAAACTGCCAAAGCACCTGCAGCAGAGTGCCCAGGTCGCTGAGAGAGGCGGGTTCGCAGACGGCCGCCGCCGCAAGCAGCAGGCTCATGGCGCAGACGGGCGGCGCGGCCAGTACCAGGCCATCGCCAGCGGGCCGGCGACCAACACCACCGGAATAAGACGAACGTGGAAGACGGTGAGCGCCAGGAACACCCCAGCGGCCAGCAGCAAGGCGACCCGGTCGCTTCAATACTGATCAAGAATCTTGAAGCCCATCGAGAGGGCCATCCCGGCCGCCGCAGCCACCACCCCGGCCAGCACCCGATCGACCGAGGGGATGCCGTGGAACTGGAAGTAGGCAAGGCCCACTGCCATCAACAGGGTGAAGGGCAGCAGCAACATCCCCGCCAGAGCGACCAGGGCACCGGCCAGGCCGTGGAAATCGGCGCCGATGTACACGGCCATGTTGATCTGGTTGGGCCCGGGGAACAGGCGGGCCACGGTGAGGCCCGTGAGGAATTGCTCGTTGGTCATCCAACGGCGCTGCTCCACCACGATCCGCTGGCTCCAGGCCGACAACCCGCCCCCAAAGGCTGAGAGGGCCACCTGGAGCATGCCCCAGAACAACTGGGCCAGACTGGGAGGAGGGGCCAGTGGGGTTGGAGCGACTCCTGCAGGCTCAGTCATGCACGAAATGGGGATCGGGCGGCAGTTCGCCCGCCTCATGGAGGCTGGGATCGAGCGGATCGGGGGCGTGGTACTTCTTCGCCGCCTCCCAGTCGGCCTGGAATGTGGCGCGCAGCCGGGCCACCACCTCGGGAGCATCGGATTCGATGCCGAGCTCCCGGCGCAGATCGAACGCACTGCGGTCGATGTTCATGGAGCCGGTCTGGGCGTAGGCCCCATCCACCAGCAGCAGCTTGGCGTGCAGTTTGAGGTGCTTCTGGCGCCGCACCTTCACCCCGAAGCGCTCCATCACCCGCAGTGACGAAAACGTGTCGTAGATGTCCCAGTCGGAGATGCCGTGCTTGCCGCCGCAGAGCAGGCGCACCTTCACGCCCCGCTCGCGGGCGGAAATGATCCGCTCGAGGATCACGGCATCAACAAACTTGGGGTGCTGGATCCAGAGCGTGGCGCGGGCCATGTCGATGATCCGGGCCATCTGCCCCCGGCTGTGCACGCTGCTCCACACCAGCCCCACACTGAGGTCGGGATGGAAAAAGGTGCGATTCCAGTCGGCCTCGAAGCCGGCAATCACCTCCTCCACAACTGGGGTGGAGTGGCTGACGATGCCGTAGTCGCGGGTTTGGGTGAAATATTTGTCGCTGAGGTTGAACGTGGAGATCAACGCGCAGCTGCGATCCACCACCAGCGACTTCTCATGGGTCACCGGGAAGGCCTCGCTGGTCCAGGCCACCGCGATGCCCCAGGCGCCAAGCCGTGCATGGGCCTCATCGTTCCAGCGGTCGCCGCCGGAGGTGTGGGGATTGAGCATCACCCGCACCTGCACCCCACGCTGATGGGCCCGCAGCAGGGCCTGCGCAATGGCCTCCGACTCGAGCTTGAACTGCTTGAGCCGCAACGACTCCTGGGCCCCGTCGATCAGGGCCACCACGGCCTCAGCGCCGTCGTCGGGCATCACCAGCAGCTGCTGGTGATGGTGTTGATGGTCCAGCGGTGGAACCGGCTGCGGGTCTGTGGGCTCAGTCATCCCGACCGGGTGCCAGATCCACCCGTTGTAAACCCTGGTGGAGGCGCGGCAATGCCAGCCACAACACCTCCAAACCAGAATTTTGGCCTTAACCTGCCGGCACTCCAGCCTTCGCCGTGGCCGCTGCGTCAACCCGCTACATCCTGATCTGCTCCGGCAAAGGGGGCGTGGGCAAAACCACCCTCACCGCCAATCTCGGCATCGCCCTGGCCAAGCAGGGGGCACGCACCGCCGTGCTCGATGCCGACTTCGGCCTGCGCAACCTCGACTTGCTGCTGGGGCTGGAAAACCGCATCGTGTACACCGCCCAGGAGGTGCTCTCGGAGAGCTGCCGGCTGGAGCAGGCCCTGGTGAAGCACAAGCAGGAACCCAACCTGGCGCTGCTGCCGGCGGGCAACCCCCGCATGCTCGAGTGGCTCACGCCCGACGACATGCAGAAAATTGCCGCCCTGCTCGGCGAGCACTTCGACTACGTGCTGATCGATGCCCCCGCCGGCATTGAAGGCGGCTTCAAGAACGCCATGGCCGCGGCCCGGGAAGCGATCGTGGTCACCACGCCGGAAGTGTCGGCGGTGCGTGATGCCGACCGGGTGATCGGTCTGCTCAACAGCGAAGGGGTGAAGCCCATTCAGCTGGTGCTCAACCGGGTGCGGCCCAAGATGATGGCCAACCAGGAGATGCTCGCGGTGAGCGATGTCACCGACATCCTGGCCCTGCCCCTGCTGGGGCTGGTGCTGGAAGACGAACAGGTGATCGTGAGCACCAACCGCGGCGAACCCCTCACCCTCAACGGCAACGGTTCGCCGGCAGCGCATGCCTACACCAATGTGGCCCGCCGCCTCCAAGGCGAAGACGTGCCCCTGATCGATCCGAGCAAAGAGCGCCAAGGCCTGCGCGCCAAGATCGGCCGCCTGATGCAAACCAAGATCTTCTGAAGCCGATGACCCTGCGCGATGTGATCAACAAACTGCTGGGCCGCCAACCCGCCAGCGCCAACACCGCCAAGGAGCGGCTGCAGCTGGTGCTGGCCCACGACCGCAGCGACCTCAACCCCGAATTGCTGCAGCAGATGCGGCGCGAGATTCTCGAAGTGGTGAGCCGCTACGTGGAAATCGACATTGAGGAAGGGGATGTGACCCTCGAAACGGAAGACCGGGTGACGGCGCTGGTGGCCAACCTGCCGATCCGGCGCGCCAAGCT
>Ga0194111_10009983_pt1 | contig 10247 bp, 8 predicted proteins | sample TA2KigC300mmetaG_FD_146194 | JGI IMG/M metagenome (GOLD analysis project Ga0194111, IMG submission 146194) | Freshwater microbial communities from Lake Tanganyika, Tanzania - TA2015033 Kigoma Deep Cast 300m | ecosystem: Environmental > Aquatic > Freshwater > Lake | place: Tanzania: Lake... | reverse complement strand
GTTCCTGCTGCTTGTGCTTGTCGGCGTCTTTGCGCTTTCGGCGAACTGCGAGCGATGGTGCCCGTTTGGTGGCGTCGAGGCGATCTACACGTACGCCACGGAAGGCAACATGACGTGTTCGCTGGCGACCTCGAATTTCTTCGTGCTCGGCGGCGTGCTGCTGTCCACACTGCTCTTGCGCCGAGCGTTCTGCGGCTACCTCTGTCCGATCGGAACGATTTCGGAATGGGCACACGCGTTGGCGAAACGACTGCGGATCCCGTCGATTCGCGTCCCCGTCCGGCTGGACCGGATGTTGAGTCTGCTCAAGTACCCTGTGTTGGCGCTGATCCTGGTGCTGACTTGGCGGGCTGGCGAGTTGATTCTGCGTGGATTCGGCCCGTGTTATGCGCTCATCGGCCGGCATGGCGAGGACATCACCTACTGGGCGTACGTGGTCAGCGGGGCGATCGTCGTCGGGTCGCTGGTGGTGGCGATTCCCTTCTGCCGCTGGCTGTGTCCGCTGGCGGCCGTATTGAATCCGTTCTCGCGGTTCTCCCCAGGTCGCATCCATCGCGATTCCCAGGCGTGCGGCAATTGCGGCGTCTGTGCCAAGCGTTGTCCCATGGCGATCCCCGTCGACCGGGTACCGCAGGTGACGGCGGCCCGCTGCACGGGGTGTCTGAGTTGTGTTGCCGCATGCCCGGCCGGGAAGAAGGGCACTCGGGCGCTGCGGTGGGGACTGTTTCGCCCCATCGCGTCGCCCTATTCGCAGGTCGCGCTGTTGCTGATCCTGTTGGCGTGCACGGCCGGCGCCGTGGTGGCGTCTTACCAGTACCCGTGGCCTTCTTTTGTGAAGAGTCGCGGCGAACTGCCTGCAGCGCCGGCCACCGTGGAACTGCACGTCGAAGACCTCACGTGTCGCGGCCGAGCGAACCTGTTCTGTTACTTCCTCGAGCGAGACGACCTGTTTGCCGTACGCGGCTCCACCAAGGTCGAAGCGTGGCCCGGCCCCGGCCTGGTGCGCGTCCGCGTCAGTTTCGACCCGGGCGCGACGGGCGAACTGGAAATCAAACAGGCGGTCACCGAACCGTACTACGACGCGTACGCGAATTTCTGGCGAACGTCGCCATTCCGCATCGAGGGCTACGATCCGCTCAGCGCGGATCTCGACCCGGGACCGTGACGCCATGTTGGCAACGCGTCTCTGGTGCCACTGGCTGAGCGAGCCGTGAACGTCCACCACCACCCACCATCCCGCGGCGAGCGGAGCCAGTGTGTGGCTGGATCCCGCTCTGGTGCCACTGGCTGAGCGAGCCGTGAACGTCCACCACCGTCCATGATCCCGCGGCGAGCGGAGCCAGTGTGTGGCTGGACGCGGCTCACTCCTGGAAGATCTTCCCTTCGCGGTAGGCGGTCCAGGCGGGCTCGAAGGCGACATCCTTGTCGGGGATCGGCCGCACGGGGGCATGGGCGACGTCGAACAGCCCGTTCGTTTCCGGCACGAACCGGACCTCCTGAATCGTCTGTCGCAGGGCCACGTTTTCCGCGCGCCAGCGCGGCAGCTCGCCGGTGGCGGGATCGCGGAGGCATTCGGGCATCGCGGTGCCGTCGGGGTCGAGGACGACGTAGGAGCCGCGACTGCCGCCACCTCGTTGAATGTAGTCCTCGATCGCCCGCAGGAAGGCGAGTTGTGTGAGTGCCATCGACTGCGCCGCGACCGCGTCAATTGCCTCCTTGCGACGTGTGATCCGGAAACCGTGCCGAGCGATCCGGTCGAGTTGCGTCTCGGCCTCCGCCCGGGCGGCACCGATCGTGCGTGCGTCGCGCAGATGCGCCGCGTGACGCGTCATGCGGTCGCGGATCTCGTCCAGGGCTTCGTGGGGCGTCGCGGCAGCGGAATCGGGTGACGTGTGCATTGTGTCCAGCCATGCGAGGAACTCGCGAACAGGCTTCACGATGGAATCCGTCAACAGGGAGTCAGGATCGGGTACATCCGGCCCGTACACGTGAGCGATGTACTGAGCCGCTCTGAGCGCGCCGGCCTGGCCGGAATTCAAGGCCGAGCCGCCCGGACGTTTGACCCCATGAGTGCCCGCCATCTCACCAATCACGAACGTGTGGGGAACCGTCGATTCCCACCACTTGTTCACGACGAAGCCGCCGTTATTGTGCTGCGCGCACACGGCGATTTCCAGCGGTTCGCTGTGCAAGTCGATCTTGTGCTCCGCGTAGATATCGATCGCCGGCTGGTTCATGTGCCGCAGCCGCTGGATGGGGAGTTCCTGCAGCGCGCCGGTGCGCTCGAGATAAAGCCGCGCTTCGGGACCGAGGCTGCCGATGGCGAAGCGGTTCATGCCGGCCGAACCGATGGGGTTCCGCCGAAAGTCCATGAACACGCGGCGGCCGAACTGCACCGTTTCGCGGTGCACGGCCATGTCGACCATGCTGGACTGATCGCCGGCGATCCGCTGCGCGTCGAACGGCCATTGATATCCCTTCAGGAAGATGTTGGTGGCCATGCTCTCCATGGTCGGGAAGTACTGCGTGAGGAACTCGCGCGGATCGCTTTGGCCGTCCGCCGCGGTGCTGAAGATGCGTGGCACGACCTGCATGTACGTGCCCGAGACATTCCAGCGGAACGTGACCGACGCCAGGCCGTACTGCGATTCGGTCAGGTTGTGTGCCGTCAGGCCCGCGCGGAGTGCGATGCCGTGAATGCCGGTCTGGTGGGGCGGGTAGACCGTGATCCGGTACAGGTCGCCGGGGCCGCCGGCCGCCAGGACGAGGTTGTTGGCCAGATAGACGTTCAGTCCGGGGTCGGAGCCGGTATCTCCCAGGACGTTCATGGTCAACACGCCCACGAGTTGATCGTCGGTGTCGGACGGGCCCCGCAACAGCGCGACGACTTCCTGCTGGTTGTGGATCGGAACGCCGGCCCGGTTCAGGCGCGCCTCGAGGCATTCGCTCATGAACCGCGACGTCTTCGGGCCGGCCGATGTCGCACGCTCGTACGGGTCGTGGTCCGTCTTGTACCCCAGAAACGCGCCCTCGGCATCGTGCGGAAACGGCACTCCGGCATCCACCAGCCGGTAGAACTGGCGCAGCGAGCAGCAGCTTTCGGCCAGCGCGATGTCGCCGTGCATGCAGCCGAAGGCGGTCAGCGTCTTGGCGAAGTCCACCGCCGTGTCCGGCACGCGGGGCGAGGTGCCCATCTTGTAGTACGTCTGCTTGTCGGAGCCGGACAGGCGCGACGCGCCGCCGCCGCGCGCGTGCGTCACGACGACGATTCGCTCGTGAGCGTCCTCGACGCCCAAGTGACGGAAGAAGTCGTGCAGGTGCAGGGCGCACGAAGTGCCCGCGGCCCCGCACCCGATCACCACCGTGTTGACGGCATAGACGGGGACGCGACGACTGCCAAGAGCCATTTCCGTTTTGATCACAACCAAGCCCTCTCCCGGCCGCATGGCGCGCCGGTTACAAAATCCTCAGGTGAAATCCGCCGTCGACGTTGATAACCTGCCCGGTGGAAAACGGGAGGCTGCCCGCGGCACACGCGGCGACCGCGCGACCGATGTCCTCGGGAAGCCCCCAGCGCCGGATGGGCGTGATGCCCTCGGCGATCAGCTTGTCGTACTTCGCCTGCACGCCCCGCGTCATGTCCGTTTGGATAATGCCTGGCCGGATCTCGAAGACCGGGATACCCTCCTCCGCGAGGCGCGCGGCGAACAGCCGCGTCATCATGCTCACCCCCGCCTTCGACACGCAGTATTCGCCCCGCGACGGCGACGCCGTGTAGGCCGAGATCGAGCTCATGTTCGTGATGGAGAGGAAATCGTTCGGGCGTTGCTTCTTCTGTTCGATCATCCAGTTGGCCACGAGCTGCGTGAGGAAATACGGCCCTTTCAGGTTGACCGAGATCACGAAATCGAACGATTCCTCGCTGGCTGCCAGGATGTCCTCGCGCGCTTTCGGAGCGACTCCCGCGTTGTTCACCAGCGCGTCGAGCCGTCCGAACGTCCGGCGCGCGGCGTCGACCGCCGCTCGCCGATCCGCATCGGACGTCACGTCGCACGAGACGCCCAACGCTTGCCGGCCGAGTTCGCGGACCGCGGCCGCCGTTTCGCCCGTGTCCAGGACGTCGGCTGCCACGATGTCGAAGCCCTGCCGGGCCAGTGCCACCGCGCACGCCTGTCCGATCCCGCGTGCCGCGCCCGTGATCATCGCCGTTGGATTCGACATGGGAAGCTCCTGACGCGGCCCGCGGCCGCCGACAAAGTAGACCCAAGCTCCGAAATCGGAACCCCATTATACAGAAATCGCGTTCCCGGCGAGCGGCGAGTGTGAACTCGCCCGGTTGCCGGCCAGCGCGAGCTCGCCCGGCGAGCGGCGAGTGTGAACTCGCCCGGTTGCCGGCCAGCGTGCCGGTGTCTTCCGGCACTTCACGCCGCCGCCCGCGGCCACTTGTCATCCCGCAAGAAAGCCAGAGGGGAGAGAGGGTCCGCCGTCACGGGTCGCGGGAAACTTCGCGGCCGCGTCGTTGCGTTGTCTCCGTCCATCGACGAGAATGTGCTTGTTCTGAACGGCCCACGGTCCATGATCGGGTGAACGACTCCCGACGCGTGTGTGGGCGTGGGCAGTTGTGTTGGAGAGGGAGCCATGGCCTGGGAGTACAGCGAGAAGACGAAACAGCTGTTCATGGACGCCGTGCACGGCAAGCCGGGAACGCATTTGGGCGAGATTGAGACCCCGGACGGTATGGGGGAGCACGGTTCGATTGCGTGCGGGGACTCCATGCGTTTCACGTTTCGCGTCGAGCGTCACCCGACGGATGCGACGAAGGACGTCATCGTGGCGGCCCGTTACTTGACCTTTGGCTGCACGTCGGCGATTGCCGCCTCCGAGGCGCTGTGCACGCTCATCGAGCAAGGGCGTTACACGCCGATCGACGCGCTGAAGATCCAGAACACGGACATCGTCGAGTTCCTGGAGGGGTTGCCGTCCCAGAAGATCCACTGTTCGGTAATGGGTGCCGAGGCGTTGGAGGCCGCGGTGTTCAACTGGGCTCAGAAACGCGGTGTGGATCTCGCGCGGCTGGGGATCGACATGCACGCGGACGAGAAGGACGAAGGCCGCATCGTCTGCCAGTGCTTCTCGATCACGGAGCCGTACTTGCGGCGTAAGATCCGCGAGCTGAACCTCCGCACGATCCCGGAGATCACGGACGCCATCAAGGCGGGCGGGGCGTGCATGTCGTGCCACCAGGTGCCGGGCGGTTTGCAGGACCTGCTGGACGAGATCTGGGGCAGGTCGCCGACGAAAGTCCTGGGCCTGACTCAGATCACGATGCCGGACCCGGATGCCGCCGGGCCGGGAAAACCCGCGCTCTCGCCGTACCAGTTCAGCAAGAAGGTCGAGCAAACACTCGACAATTATGTCCGGCCGATGCTCCGGCAGGATGGTGGCGATCTGGAAATCATCGATATCAAGGACTCGCTCGTCTACTGCAGACTGACAGGGTCCTGTCAGGGATGTGCGGGAGCGGCCCACACGCTGCGAATGCTCGTCGAGCAGAAGCTCAAGGAAATGGTTGACGAGAAGGTCCGCGTGATCCAAGTATGATCTTCGAGGTGGGGCCATGAGTCTGATTTACGCCGACAATAACGCCACGACGGCGGTGGCGCCCGAAGTCCTGGAGGCCATGACGCCGTTTTTCCAGACCGAGTATTTCAACCCGAGTTCGATGTACGAACCGGCGCGGCGCACGGCCCAGGCGATCACGCGGGCCCGCGCTCAAGTGGCCGCCCATTTCAGGCTTGCCGACCCCAAGCAGATCCTGTTCACGTCGTGTGCCACCGAGAGCAACAATGCGGCGATCGTGGGGACGGCGCGAGCCAACGTGTCGCGAAGACACATCATCACGACCGCCGTCGAACATCCCGCCGTGCTCGAAGTGTGCAAGGAGATGCAGCGGGACGGCCGCGACGTGACGTTCCTGGGTGTCGACGGCGATGGGAATCTCTCCATCGAGGAATTCGTGCGCGCGATCCGGCCGGACACCGGCTTGGTCAGCATCATCCATGCGAACAACGAGACCGGCGTTCTCTTCCCGATCCCCCAGTTGGCCCGCATCACCAAGGAAACCGATCCGTCGATCGTCTTTCACACGGATGCGACCCAGTCGGTGGGCAAGATCCCGCTGGACCTCGAGAACGAGTACCGCGACGTTGATCTGCTGTCGTTTTCCGGTCACAAGCTGCACGCTCCCAAGGGCATTGGCGTGCTGTACGTCAAACGCGGAACCGCTTGCCGGCCGCTGCTGATCGGCGGACACCAGGAAGAGGGCCGGCGCGCGGGCACCGAGAACACGGCCTACATCGTCGGCCTGGCCAAGGCCATGGAACTGGCCGCCGCGCATTACGAGGACGAAACGACGCGCATCCGCGAGTTGCGAGACAGGCTGGAGTCCGTGTTGCTGGAGCGGATTCCCGAGATCCGCGTCAACGGTCGCGCGGCACCGCGATTGCCAAATACCTCGAACGTCTCGTGCCACTACGTGGAAGGCGAAGCGCTGCTCTATCAACTCAACGAATTGGGCATCTGTGCCTCCAGCGGTTCCGCCTGCACGTCGGGATCGCTCGAACCGTCGCACGTATTGCGGGCAATGCACGTCCCGTTCACCGCGGCGCACGGTTCGGTGCGCTTCAGCTTCAGCCGCTACAACACCCGCGCGGAAGTCGACCGTGTCATCGACGTCTTTCCCCAGATCGTCGCCAACCTCCGCAGACTCTCGCCCTATTGGGATCAGACCCGCGACCGGCCCAGGGAGTCGTGAGCGGGTGCCCGGGCGAGCCGGCAGCGTGAGCTGCCGGGTTGAAGCGGTGCCAAGGTGCCGGCCCGCCTTCGCGGCGATGTTGACGGCGTTGCCCGTCGCCTTGCCACGCCCTCGCCCACTCCGCGGACGCTTCACCGCAAGTGCTCTTCCGTGTAAAGCGAGCGGCAGCTGAGGAGCTACCCGTAGGACGGGCACTCTTGCCCGTCCGGTGCGTGTTCGACGGGCAAGAGTGCCCGTCCTACTGGTAAACAAATTCCTGCCGCTCGCCTAAAGCGACAGCTCGACCATTCGCTCCAGCAGGACGTCGGCTTTCTGGCCGGGGAAGTTGTGGTAGACGAGTTCCTTGGCGAACAGGCGGCAGATGTAACGCAGTGTGGTGCCGCTGTTGCGCGAGGCGTGCACGAAGTCGCGGTGTCCGTTTGCTCACCGACGGTCCAGAAGCTGAGCAAGCCGATCCCGAACTCGCCCCGGATGCCTTGTCGCCCCTGTTCCTTCAGGCATCGTTTGATGGAATCGCAGATGTGGGTCGCCACATACTTGAAATTCGGCACGCCATCCTCGTTGGTCGGGATGCCGTCGCCGTCGTCGGAAATGCGGATGAACGACTGCTCCTTTTCGCGGCCGCGAACAATCGTGATGTTCCTGGCGTTGGCGTCAATGCTGTTCTCGACGAACTCCGCGACGGCCTTCAGCGGATTGGACTGGGACAATGCGATGATGGAAATCGCGTTCCAGTGGTCGCCAATGCGTCATCGGCCCGACTCTTCGGTGCTCTTTCCAACCTGCTCGCGTTTCTTGCGCATCGTATCTCTAACTAACGCCCCGCCAGGAACATCATCGTCACGATCAGGCCGCCGAGTAGCAGACAGGTCAGAACGCTGACGGCCAGCCCGGCAATGGCGAACCCCTTGGGTTTGTCGACCAGGACGGCCACGATGCTCAGTACCAGCGCGCTCGGGGGACCAAAAAACATCGTCAGCCCTGCAAGGGCGTTCAACGGACTGCCTCACCCCGGTTGGAGCACGAACATCAACCCGACGACGGCGAAAGGAACGAGGGACAGCCCCAGCGCTATTTTGCCGGTGGCCGTGCGTGTGGCTGTCGCGAAGGGCGACGTTCCTTTCGAACCAACCGCATGGGGATCGGCCCAACCAGCCCCGGGTGCCTGGTCGTAGACCATATCGGGACCTCCTTCTGACTCGCGACGGCGGGTGGCCGCGACGTGCCACGTCGCCCAACAGTTGTACCAAGGACTATCTTAACGCGGCGCACAGCCACTGCCAACGTAGGACGGGCACTCCTGCCCGTCCCGATACAGTGGACGGGCAGGAGTGCCCGTCCTACAACACGCGCGCACGGCGCAGACGCCACCGGGGCAGCCGACGCTGCACGCTCGCCGTCAGCCAAATCTGCCTGACCCTCTGAGTCGCGCGCCATCGGCGTCACGACTTCTCCTTCGGCGCGGTTCCAGACTTGGCGGGATTCGGCTCTGGCATCTGCGCCCGCACATCGCGGCACCACCGGTGCAGCGCATCTCGAAGACGACTCACTTGTTCCGGGTTGTCCTCGGCCACATTGTGCATTTCCCTGGGATCGGATGCGAGATTGTACAGCTCGACATGCTCATCTTCGTAATATTCAAGCAACTTCCAATCACCCGAGCGAATTGCGCTGACGGGCGACGTCGTGGGATAGTAGTGCGGGTAGTGAAAGAACAGGTCCCGGGATGGGATGACGCCTGTCGGATCGACGAGCAAGGAGCTGATGTCCAAACCGTCAACGGGCGGCTGCGTTTGTGAGCTGAGTCCGGCCATCGCGACCAGCGTCGGAAACAGGTCGCAGGAGAAGACCGGCTGGTCGCACACGGCGCCTGCCGGCGTCCGGCCCGGCCACTTGACGATCAGGGGAACGCGGATTCCTCCAGCTTCCGCTGGCCCCGCTCCGCCGCCGACTCGCGCCAGATCGTCATGTGCAGGCGGGCGGGGTACTTTCCCGTCAACAGCGACGCGCGCGTCGGCGTGCAGACGGGCGAGGCCGCATACGCGTTTGTGAACCGCACCCCTTGGCCGCTCAGCCGATCGAGGTGCGGTGTTTCGTGGAGATCGCTGCCGTAACACGCCAGGTCGCTCCACCCCAGGTCGTCCGCCAGGACGAGCACGATGTTGGGCAGACCGTGCTGTTCGGCAGGCATTGCCTGGTCTGCGTCCAGGATTGCCAAAAAGACCGGCAACGCAAGGAGCATGAGTGCAACGGCGCTGTGCCGTGAAGAAACCGTCGATTCACGAGAAGAGACATAGGTGAGCGAAACATCCATCTCGTTGCTCCGATGACAGCGCGGCTGGCCGGTCTGCTCACCTGCCGCCGCTCGCCACGGCAATCATGTCCACCGACAAGGTGCGCCCGTCCATGCCCACGGCATGAACCATCACCTTCGACGCCGCCGGCGGGCGCTCGGGGTCAAAACGGCCTGGCCGGACGCGGTCGACCCATCGGGCGGCGTCATGGTCCGCCGTGTAGTACGTCGCCTTGACCAGGTGCCGCATGTCGCTGCCGGTCTTGTCCAGGATCTCCTGCAGCTGATCGAACACGTGGATCGCCTGCGGTTCGCCCCGGCTGGGCTCCCGAGCGTACTGGCTGGAGATGTAAATCTGACGGTCGGCGCGCATCAGGGCCACACGGCTGAAAACGTGATGCGGCCGGACTTCCGGCGGCGTGAAGTATTCGACCGGTTCGCCCGCCGCGACCGACGGCGGCAGTTGGGCAACCAGCTCGATTTCGATCGGCACCGAGGCCAGCCACTCGACGAAGACCACCGGCGGGGTCATCCGGTCCGGGAAGAACGCATGCAGTTCGCGCAGCACCTCGTTGGCGGAGGTCACCGGCCGCAGAAACACCTTCACGTGCACAACGTGTTCCGGCCCAAGCTCCAGGTGGGCAAGCAGCCTCATCAAGGTCGACATTGCCCGGACAACCGCCGATTCCGTCAGCCCGCCCTCGTCCGGCACGCCGGACAGGTAGGCGATGCCGCCGGCCGGCAGCACGGCCGCGTCGGCGCAGTTCTCGGTGCCGGCCACGGCTTCGGTGCGTGTCAGCATCACCCCCGGGCCGCCGTCCGGGCCGCCGTCCGGGCCGCCGTCCGGGCCGCCGTCCGGGCCGCCGTCCGGGCCGGCGGCGACCGCGTCCAGCGCAACCACCGCGCCGCCAAGCGGCAAGGGCGTGAGGACCGAGGTGATTGCCGGTCGCACCGAGGGATCCAGCCGCTTGCCGAGCAACTCGCGAACCCGAACGATCGTCGGCGGCGCCAACGCATACACGTGCAGCCGAACCAGTTGGTTCAAGCCGGACCCGGCATCTTTCAGCACGGCGTCCAGGTTGCTCAACGCCTGCTCGATCTGCTCATCGGTCGAGTTCTCGCCCACCAGCCTTCCGGCGG
>Ga0194111_10009980_pt1 | contig 10248 bp, 10 predicted proteins | sample TA2KigC300mmetaG_FD_146194 | JGI IMG/M metagenome (GOLD analysis project Ga0194111, IMG submission 146194) | Freshwater microbial communities from Lake Tanganyika, Tanzania - TA2015033 Kigoma Deep Cast 300m | ecosystem: Environmental > Aquatic > Freshwater > Lake | place: Tanzania: Lake... | reverse complement strand
TCTTCGGGCATCTTCTCCACCGGCAGGATATGGTCCACCATGCCGGTGTCGATGGCGCTGCGGGGCATGAAGGGGTGCTTGGCCTGTTCTTCCGCCTGGGCCATGGTCATGCCGCCGGCGCCCTTCATCGCCGCGACCCCAAGGGTGCCGTCGCTGCCGGTGCCGGAGAGCACGATGCAGATGGCCCGCTCTCCCTGGTCTGCGGCCAGGGAGCGGAAGAACGAGTCGATGGGCAGGCGGGTCCCCCGGGATTCCGTGGGCTCCACCAGGTGCAACACTCCGTTGAGCAAAGCCACATCCCGGTCCGGGGGGTTAAAATAAATATTATCCGGTTGGATTTTCATGCCGTCCCGGATTTCCACCACCGGCATCCGGGTGTCCCGCTTGAGGATTTCTCCCAGGATGCTTTTGTGCTTGGAGCTCAAGTGCTGGATGACCACGAAGCCCATGCCGCCGTCAGGGGGCATGTTGGAAAAAAAGGTTTCCAGGGCCTCCAGGCCGCCGGCGGAGGCGCCGATGCCCACCACGGGAAATTTGGTCTCATCATCCTTTTTACGGGCGGGCTTGTCCTTCTGGTTCTGGTTGGGTTTTTCCTGGTTTGCCTTTTTTCTCATGGCCTTCTCCCTAATTGGCAGAGGACGCGAGCAGATAAGATGGGAAATAAGGATAAGTCAGAGCAGATGGCCGAGGGAATGCATGGTATTCATAGGTAAACGGAATATATTCCATCCCAATTTACACATTACCACAACCGGCTTAAAAACTAAACTTTTTCCATTATCAGGGACACGCCTAATACCAAGTTGAGAGCTCTGCGAAATAGCTTAAAGAGCGGAAAAACTTGGCCTTAACCCCCCCTCCCCTCGGTGGGAGGGGGTTGGGGGGAGGGGGGATAGATGATTAAGATGCTTAAATTCAAAAGATTTTGCCACCCCCTCCCTAACCCTCCCCCCTCCAGGGGGAGGGAATTGTAGGGGAATCGCCATTCAATCAGGCTTTTCGCAGAGGTCTCAACTTGGTATAACGGCGAAGTAGAGAAATAATTTCACCCCTAAGACAACCTAGACACCAAGGGCCGCACAGAAGATATTATGGGCGTCCCGGAAGTCCAGGACGCCCATGAGTTTTCCTTCGCGTATTTTGCGCCTTGGTGTTTGGGTGGAGAATTTTTATCTTTTCTTCGGTTACTAACCGGCTTTCGCGGGGGCCTCGGCGCTGATCTGACCCAAGGCCCGGGTGAGTTCCATAAACACCCCCAGGCCCTGTTTGTATTCTTTCGACATCAGCCTAAACGGCAAACCCAAGGGACCCACGGGCTTGGCGGCGGCAAAATCGACCCGGCCGGGCACTTCCGCGAGCCTGGCCAGGAAATCGGTGAACTTGGGGTCGGAAAACTTCATGACCAGGCCGTGCATGCGGACAAAGCCATCGGCAATGGCGTCGAAATCCTCCGGGCTGTAGTGCTGGGAAATCTTGGCATAACCGTGGAGCATGGCCCGGTAACCCTGAAAGACCCCTTTTAATTCCATGTCCTCCAGCTTGTCAATAAAATGGGGGACAGTGACTTTCAGGATGGGCTCCATGTCCTGCCACCAGTCCACCAGGTTCTCCAATTGCTCCAGGGACCAGGCCAGGTAACGGAAGCTCAAGAGGAGCCGCTTGAACAAAAAGAGGGCGTCCTCCAACTGGAAGCCCGTTTCCACCTCTGCCAACTCCTCGGTGAGGAGCTTGACGGAGGGGTCCATGAGCAGCGACAGGTCCCGGCCCAGGTCCCTCAGGCTGTCCCACGAATTGGCAAAGGTCTCCAGCTGTTTCTCGATGCCGGAAACACGCTCCAGTTTCTCCTCGATTCTGGTTAACCGTTCCAGGATTTGCGCGTCGTTGCTCATGGCCGTTTCCTCCTAAGGGGAATCTCGATGTCCGGAGACAAAATCCCCCGGACCTTCCCGGCCAGGACAAATTGGTTTTCCAGGGGCAGGTGGCTCCCCTTGAGCATCAAATTGAAGTAAACCCACCGGAACATTATTTTGCCCACGTAGTTGGCATAGCTGACCCCCAGCAAATCCAAGGGCCCGATGCCCGGAAAGGGGAATTTGCCCGGCAGCGGCTCAACTTTGTAATTGAAGTCGAGAAGGGACCCCTTCTCGTAACCCGTCACCACCATTCAGGTGGCGTGGCCGTCATAATCCGGCCTGGGAGGCTGCCCGTCAATTTCCCGCTGGAGATTGGCCGCCACCACGTCGGCCTCGTAGTGGGCCACGGCCCCGGCCTTGGAGGTGGGCACATTGGCGGCGTCCCCGATGACGTAAATGTTGTCGAATTTTTTGGCCTTCAGGGTGTGGTTGTCCGTTTCCATGTAGCCCATGGGGTCGCCCATGCCGCTGTCGATGAGGCACTGGGCCCCGAAATTGGGGGGAATGGCCACCAGGAGGTCGTAGGGCACTTCCTCGCCTCCGAAGGATTTAATGTACTTTTTCTCCGCGTTGCACTCGGCGATCTGGAAATTGGGAGTGACCTTGACGTTCTTTTCCCGGCACAAATCGCCCAGAACCTGGGAGGCCACGGGCTTGGTGAAGGCCCCGGGGAGCGGGGTGGCCAGCTCGATTTCGATGTTGTCCCGCACCCCGTTGATGGTGAAGTACCAGTCCGCCATGAAGGCGAATTCCAGGGGAGCCACGGGGCACTTGAAAGGCAGCTCCGCGATGTTGATCACTACCCGGCCCTTTTCGAAGTACTTCATCTTTTCATAAAGGGCTTCGGCGCCCTCCAGGGTGTAGAAGTTGTGGATGTCTTTGCCCCAGCCCGGGCCCATCATGCCTTCCACCTCTTCGGGAACGATGCGGCAGCCGGTGGCGATCACCAGCCAGTCATAAGGAAAGGTCCCGGTCCTGGTTTGGACCTGCTTTTTCTCAGGGTCGACGCCGAGGATTTCGTCCAGCACCAGGTTGACCCCAGGAGGCACGAATTTGGTCTTGGGCTTGATGCAGTCCTTTCGGGTGTAGATTCCAAAGGGGATGAAGAGCCAGCCGGGCTGGTAATGGTGCTGCCAGTCTTTGTCGATTACCGTGATCTCCCATTGTTTTTCGGGCAACACCTGGCGCATTTTGGTAGCGATGATGGTGCCGCCGGTGCCGTGACCCAGGATGACCAGTTTCTTCATGACGCACGCACCTCCTTTTAGGCTATTAATATATTATATATCGGATTAATAGTTAAATAGTCAAGATTTGGAGAAATTAAGTTTTTAATAAGTCTGAGATAATGGGTATGCAACAAGATCACTTAAGATTTTTTCGCGGGGTGGGAAAAAAGATGGTAGGGACAGAGGACAGCCGGATCGTGGGACCCAAACCCAATTGGGGCCGGCCCGGCCGGGGCTTAGTGGCGCAGCATGGTATCGCTCTGAATCAGGAAGCTGAGATTGTGAGTATGACCATATTGGCAGATAAAAGTGTGGAAGTCCCCATAGCGGGGGAGATTGCCGAGAATATCCCTTATCAGTTCACCCTCGGACCCGTTGAGCAATATCTGACGCAAATCGTGTTGGCTGCACCCGTGGTCGGTAATCTTTATAATTGACACCCCTCTCTTTTTGGATGCCACTGCTTTGCAACCGGCAAAGGTCACTTCAAGGTGATGGTCAGTCCGTTTTTCAGGACCTTGCCTTTTAGACTTCTTTCCCTGCCTCACGAAGTTCTCCTTATGGTTTTTATCATAGTGACCGATAATAAACTGTTTAAATATGGGACAGGCAGGGGGGGATGTCTATAAACCGGGTGACCATTTCCATATGGTTATTTCGACCACACAAAGACGATTTCTAAGAATGTTCAACAATATAATCTCTGGAAATGGCATATTTGAGCAGATCGGCCATGCTCTTGATGTTCAACTTTTCCATGATGTTGGAACGGTGCCGGCGCACGGTATTGGGACTGATATACAAGGCTTCAGCGATTTCCAGGGTTTTCTTCCCTTCCGCCAAGAGCTTCAGGACTTCTCTCTCCCGTATGGTTAAAATATCGGCTTTTTCTTCTTCCAGGGCCATGGTCGTCAAGACGCTGGCAAGCAGGGGGGAAAGATATTTCCCTCCTTTCCGGATAGTATTTATCGCCCGGATAAGCTCGCCGCCGGCGTCTTCTTTGACCAGAAAGCCATCAGCGCCGAAGGTCAAAGCCTGGCGGATAAATTCCCTTTTCTTGTGCATGGTTAGAACCAAGACCTTCACCTGGGGATAAGTTCTCTTAATTTCTTTGATGGCCTCCAGGCCACGAAGATTCGGCATGGAGATGTCCAGAATGACCAGGTGGGGGCAGGACTTTTTCAGGATTTCCAGCAATTCTAGACCGTCGCCGGCCTCACCGCCGACTTGAACATTCTCGATGCGCTCGATTATTTTCCGGACTCCGTCACGGAACATGGGATGGTCATCGGCCAGCACTACAGTGTAAGGGCCCATTGTTATTCTCCTCCCGGAACTGGAATGGCAAAAGAGATTCTTGTCCCGCGGTTTTCCTGGCTCCGGAGCTTAAAGAAGCCCCCCAAGATTTTGACCCGCTCTTCCATGGCCAGGAGCCCCAAGGTTTTTTTCTCGGAAAAAACTTTGTTCCGTTCAAAGCCTATGCCGTCATCCTCGATGGTAAAGGAGACCTCCCGGGGTGCTCGTTTAATTTCGAGAAAAACGTTTTTAGGTTTGGCATGCTTGCCGATATTGGTCAAAGCTTCTTGGATGATCCGGTAAATAGCCGTCTGAATGGACAGCGGGAACAAGCCGTCGAGGTCATCCATTTTGATGGTCCAGTTTATTTGTTTTTGCAGATAAGCAAAATCCTCGATGAGGGAGCGGATGGAGGTGGTCAGCCCCAGGTCCTCCAGATCGCCCGGACTCAAATCCAGGTAAAGACGGCGCACTTCTTCAATGGTGGCGCTGATGGACTGGAGAATCCGGTTCACTTCATTTTTTAAAGAGATTTGCTGGGGAAGCATTTGCTCCGCCACCGATTCCAACTGGAGCTTGAGAGCCAGCAGGGAATGTCCCAATTCATCGTGAAGCTCCCGGGAGATGCGTTTCCGCTCATCTTCCTGAGCGCTGAGGAGCCGGGAAGCCAGATGGCGCAGGTTCTTTTCCGATTCTTTGAGCACTTCCTCGGTCCGCTTGCGTTCCGTGATATCCCGGATGATTTCTTGGAACATTTCTTCGCCATCCAGTTGTAACAGGCGCAAACTGACTTCCACCGGAAAGGGCGCGCCATCCTTACGCTGTTGCATGGCTTCAAAAATCAGCCCCCCTTTTTCCTGAACGTGGCTGAACAGGGTTTCAAGCACCTGTTGCGAGCCGGGGGGATACAAATCTTTTAAATCCATCCGGAGAAGCTCGTTTCGGTCATAACCATAAGAGGCCACGGCGCGGTCATTGGCTTCCACAATTTTCAGGTCTTGGTCCGCCACCAGGATGATGTCATTGGCAAACCTGGTCAAATACTCATAACGTTGGGCCAAGGCGCTGCGCTCCCGCTCCACTTCATATTGGCGGCGGTAAAATTTGGTTTGTTGATTCCTCCAAAAAAAGGCGACGCAAATGCCGGCGCTGGCAATCAAGGTAATGAGCAGGACTGCCACCTCCCGGATGCGCTTTTGGATGGGGGCGTAGATCTCGGCGGCGTCCACCTTGGCTATGAGGAACCAGGAAGAATCAGGAATCCGTCCGGCGGCGGCCAGAACCGGAAACCCTCGATAATCAAGACCTTCGATGATGCCTTGTTTCCCCTGGGCCACGGTGGCGGCCAGCAGATTGGATGATTTTAAGGGAAACCGCAAGTTCAGGGGAATATTCTGCCGGTGGCGGAGTTCATTGAGAAATACGACTTCATCGTCTTCCCGGCGGATCAGTTCGGTCTCCCCGGTCGTGCTGGGCGTCGGCCAGGATTTGATCAGAGGGTAGAGAAACTGATAAGGTTCAATCTCCATCAAAATAATGCCCACAATGACCTTCTCCTCCCGCTGCATGACCAGCAGCGGGGTGAGGACGCTGAGCATGACTTTGGCATCCTCATTCCGATACAGATCCGAAAATACCACTTTTTTGGTCTGCACGGCCTGGAAAGCCAGGGATTTAACATAGGGGGGAAGTTCCTGTTTCGAAGCCGGAACGGCCAACTTCACATTGCCCTCGGGATCGATCAATGCGAGACTTTGATACTGGTATGACGTCAGGGCAGACAAGCGCTCCAGGATCTGCTCCTTGAGAGCCGTTTTGGCTCTCTTATTCATAAATTCTTTTACCCGCAAAGCGAAAAAGGGATCATCCATAATGGTGCTGGCAAAATCGATGCGTTCCTGGCGCCAGGAAATTATTTGGTCTATTTTCAGGGCGATGATTGCAGACAATTCCTGCTGTTTCTCTATCTTTATGTAAGCTTCTTGATTCCTATAGTATAAATATCCGGTGGTTAAAATCCCAATGGACAGACCAAAGAATATAAATATAAGATACCAGGGAAATTTCCACGATTCATTGGGAGGCGACATTTAACTTACCCGCCAGTTATTCTTTAAGGTTGCAATCCCCACTTGCTTACAAGCTAAAGATTGTGATGAACTAGAAAGATTTACTAAATCTCTTCTTGCCTTTACTTAAAGATACCTTTATTGTATGGCGTCAGGAAAGGTTTGCCCGGAAAACCGAGGCCAAATAATTTAGAGTCCAGGTCCGCCATTGTTCGAAGTTGATTAGAAAGGCGCTGACTTGACGTGATGGTGGAAAGAGAGGCCACGGTGGATTGCCAGCAGGCATTGGGAACCCCAGCTGTTCAAGGCGCCTTCTGCCTCAGGGATCACCATTTACTTTTTTTTAAATGTAGCATAACTTGACGTGGTTGACAATCGGCAGTTTCCCCCCTATTGAAGGTAAGAGTCCCGGGGTGAATTGTTCTTTCCCTGGTCAGAAGAAATTATATAAAAAATTAAAAAACAAGATAGCCCCATGAAAATTCATGGTTTTGAGCTTTATCGGGCGCAATCGGTGAAGCCCCGCCCTGTTTTAAAGGCCCCTTTTTCTGCAACGCGGATTTTGGTATCATAAAATTGCCAATAACGGAATTGAGCTAAAAAACCATGCCCGCACTTCAGAAATCCCCTTATTCTCAGCGGCGGCCTTGGTGGAAGCATTGGGGGAGCCTCGGCTTGCTGGCGGGGGTAGGATTGGTTTTGATTGGTTCTTTGATATGGCTTTCCTTCAAAGAGGCGCCTTTGCCGGAAACCTCCAAGATAGGCGGGGAGGCCAGGCACGCCCCCGCCCAGCCAGGGGCGCCTGCCCCCCCCCGGGTTGCAGTAGCGGCTCCTTTGATGGCCCCCAAATCAGAATTAAAAAGCCAATTGGAGCAAGTGATTGCCGGGATCAGGGACGCCAACCAGAAAAAAGATTTGTCTCAACTTCTGAGCCATTACTCCTCCAATGCCCCGCACCTGACCCAGAGAGCCCAAAACATCTCCAAATCCTGGAAAGCCTATGATTATCCCAAGATGGAGTTCAAGATAGATGAAATTAAGCTCTTGGCTGACAATGTCGCCACCGCCCGGGTAGCATGGGAGGTAGAGGCTCAAAATATCAGCACCTCCAAGAGTAAACACCTTTTAGAGAATTATTTGATAAGATTCGTCAAAGAGTCAAACCAATGGCGGGTCCAGACGCTGGAAAAGATCGAGTAGGAATTTTGGATTTATGCGGCCGTGGACCATGACAAGATTACTTGCGATAGCCCTTCTGTTGGGCCTGGCCTGGTCGTGCGCCAAACCCCGGGGTAAACCTCCGGAGGGTCCTTTCTACGTTACCGCGGAATTCACTTATTTATGGGATAACCCCAGGCCCGGGGGGAACATCTCGGGCCAGCTTTACAAAGGGGATGAAGTGAAACTGTTGGATGGGGAATCCAACTGGTGGCGGGTTGAACTCCTCAGGAGCGGCCAGTCGGGATGGCTCCAGAAGGAGTTGCTCAGCCCTGATCCCGTTACTCCCTCCTTTTTTTACGTAAATGAGGACGGCATACCGCTCCTGGAGTGCCCCCGCCACGATTGCCCTCACTTGCAGCTGCTGGCCCAGGGTGATCAGGTGCAACGAGTCGAACAAGACGATGAGGGTTGGTGGCGGGTTCTGGTGCTCAAAAGCCGCAGCTTGGGCTGGCTCCCCGGCAACTCCCTGGCCGAGCGGATGGAAGACGCCTGGGCGCCGTCCCCGAAGAAACCGTATTACTATGTGGCAATAAGAAGACTGAACCTGCGGGCCAATCCCTCCCCTCGGGGCGAGATCATCAGGACTTTGCCATTTAACGAACAGGTGAAAAAGATTGGGGAAAACTCCGAGGGTTGGTATAAAGTTCGCCAGCCTTCCAGTGGCGCGGTGGGCTGGGTTACCAGCCGGGACCTGGATATCCTGCCTTTGCGTTCGCCCCGGGGAGGGCCGGTTAAGGACCGACTTAAGCCATTTAAACCAAGGGAAGAACCCCTGGTGCAGCCGCAATTTATGTAATTTGTTTCAAAATATGAAGAAAAGATTTTTGGGCCCCACTGTTAGCCAGACCAATTTTAAAGTGGTCAAAATGACCATATGAAAATGATCAACCCGTTTATAGACTTGCACCTTCCTCCATTCTATTCTGATAATTAATAAAGATTAACTGTTCTCCTCCATAAACACCCTGCAAGAGAAAACCGGGGGCAAGTGGCTACCCCCGGTTTTCATTTTGTGGGGAAACCTCTCCGGGCATCTTCCAGCTTGGCCTTGGTCCCTGGGAGTCCTATCCATGGGTGGTCTTGAGCTTGCCCAGGGCCTTGGTAAACTCCAACGCCACCCCCAGGCCTGCCGGGCTTCTTTGCTGCCCATGGCGGACAGCATAGCCAAGGGGCCCAAGGGTTTGGCCTCCGCCAACTTGAGCTCCCGGGGGAGGTCCAGGACCCGATTCATCAAATCCATCATCTGCGGATCGGATAACTTTTTTAGCATGCTCAACAGGAGGACAAAGCCGTCGCCCATGGCGGTAATTTCCTCGGCGGGATAATGTTGGGCCACCTTGGCGCGGACTTCCAGCATGGCCGCATAAGTGCGGAACACCCCCCGGCGCTCCAGGTTATCCAGGTAGTTAATGAAATTGGGGACCGTGCTTTTCAGCAGGGGTTCCATGGCGTTCCACAGGTCGATGATATTTTCCAACTGCTCCAGGGCATAGGTGATGTTGCGAATGCTGCGCAGACCCCGTTTCAACAGGTCGAAGAGGTCTTCCAATTGAAAACCGGATTCCACCACCCCCAGTTCATCAATCATGATTCTGAAGGCGGAGTTGAGCAGGGGAGCCAAATCGCGTTTCAACTCCGCCTGGCTTTGTTGGGCCTTGACCAAAGTCTGCAACTGCTCCTCCATCCGGTCCAGCCGCTCCAGGAGCCGATCTTCTTTGCTGGTTTTTTTATCAGCCATGGCCTCCTCCTTCATTAACCGTAAACGTGGTAAACATGGCTGAGCATTTTCCCGGCCATGAACATCTGGGGTTCCAGGGGAAGCTCTTTGCCCTTCAACATCATGTTGAAATAGACCCATTTGAACATCATTTTGCCCCAGTAGTTGAAGTAGCTTTCGCCCAGGAGGGTGAAGGGTCCCAGGCCGGGGAAGGGATATTTGCCCGGCAAAGGCTCGACTTTGTAATTGAAGTCAATGAGGCTGGCCTTTTCATAACCGGTGACGATAAAACAGGTGGAGTGTCCGTCGTATTCCGGCAAAGGTTCCTGACCGTCGATCTCCCGGAGCAGGTTCATGACGATGATGTCCGATTCGTAGTGGGCCACGGCCCCGGCCTTGGAGGTGGGGACATTGGTGGCGTCGCCGACCACGTATATGTTGTCATAATGTTTGGCCTTTAAGGTGTAGGGGTCGGTGTCGATATATCCCATGGGGTCGCCGATTTCGCTGCCGATGATGACCTGGGCCCCGAAGTTGGGCGGAATGGCCACCAGCAGATCGTAATTAGTTCTCATCCGAAAAGATATTTAGCTGAAATAATTGGATAAAGGGCAATTATTCCTCGCGATTTTACTCGGAAAATGTTATCTTCTATCAAGTAACAAGCTGATTTAATTTAGAAAGATAACTTTCCGAGGTTGATACATGCGCCAGAAACGAGACCCGCAACGGAACCTTTTGCATCTGATGGCGAGGAATAAAGTGGCCCGGGAACTGGAGGCCATTTCCCTGGTCCTGGACAA
>Ga0194111_10009976_pt1 | contig 10249 bp, 8 predicted proteins | sample TA2KigC300mmetaG_FD_146194 | JGI IMG/M metagenome (GOLD analysis project Ga0194111, IMG submission 146194) | Freshwater microbial communities from Lake Tanganyika, Tanzania - TA2015033 Kigoma Deep Cast 300m | ecosystem: Environmental > Aquatic > Freshwater > Lake | place: Tanzania: Lake... | reverse complement strand
TGTCCTCTCAAAGATGACAAAGGAAGGCAAAGGGTTTAAAGAGGTCCTTAAAGAGGCCCAGCAGAAAGGATATGCTGAAGCAGACCCAACCTATGATATCGAGGGCATTGACGCTGCTCATAAGCTTACCATTTTGATCCGGCTGGCTTTTGGGGCGGCCATCCAATTCAAGGACGTTTTTATCGGGGGAATCTCCGATATCACGCAAGCAGACATTCAGTTTGGGCAGGAATTCGGATACCGGATTAAACTCCTGGCCATTGCAAAATTGGATGGTGGAAAGATAGAGGCCCGTGTTCACCCCACCATGATCCCTGAGAAACATCTTCTCTCAACCGTGGGGGGGGTTTTTAATGCCATCTACATCAAAGGGGATGCTGTCGGTCCAACCCTTTTCTATGGGCAGGGAGCCGGACAGATGCCCACTGGAAGCGCAGTTGTGGGCGATCTTGTAGAACTGGGGAGGAATCACCTCATCCGGGCCAACGGCCGGCGTGTTCCCCTTCTGTCCTACCAGCCCTCATCCATTATGAAGGTTCCATTGAAGAAGATGGAAGAGGTGGTGATGCCTTTCTATATGCGGTTTTCTGCGTTAGATCGGCCCGGAGTCCTGTCGAAAATTTCAGGAATTTTGGGGAAGAACGATATTAGCATTGCCGCTGTCATACAGAAGGGAAGGCAAATCAGAGGGGCTGTGCCCCTGGTCATGATGACTCATGAAGCAAAGGAGAAGAATGTCCACCGGGCATTGAAAGAGATTGATCGGCTGGGTGTGATCCTCGGGAAAACAATGGTCATCCGAATGGAAAATGAACTTGAGTAATTGCCGAATGCGGATTGCGGAATGCGGAATGAAAATCCGAAATCCGAATTCCGAAATCCGAAATGGAGTGAAGTAATGTGGCATGGAGTGATTAAGGGATATGGTGGTTTTCTACCGGCCATAAAAGAAGAGAATATCGTTACCCTGTTAGAGGGAAATACCCCTCTGATTCGATCTTCTCGGATCAGCAAAGAGTTTTTCGCAGGGGTCAATCTCTATTTCAAGTATGAAGGGATCAATCCGACGGGTTCATTTAAAGACAGAGGGATGACCGTTGCAGTCTCCATGGCTAAGGAGAACGGTTCGAAAGCGATCATCTGTGCCTCCACAGGGAATACTTCTGCCTCTGCATCTGCCTACGCGGCAAGGGCAGGGATGAAATCCTATGTCCTCATCCCTGAGGGCAAGATTGCTCTCGGAAAGTTGTCTCAGGCCATGGCTCATGGCGCCCAGGTGATTCAGATAGATGGGAATTTCGATGAGGCCCTCCAACTGGTAAGGGAGATTTCAGAGACAGAACCGATTACTTTGGTCAATTCCCTCAATCCTTTTCGGATTGAGGGGCAGAAGACCGCTGCTTTCGAAATTATTGATTTTCTGGGATTTGCTCCCACTTATCATTGCCTTCCTGTGGGAAATGCCGGAAATATTACTGCCTACTGGAAAGGGTATAAAGAGTACTGGGAAAAGGGCAGGGCGGATACGCTCCCAAAGATGTTAGGGTTTCAGGCAGAGGGGGCAGCGCCCATTGTGAGAGGGAAGGTGGTGGAGAAACCCGAGACGATTGCCACTGCCATCCGTATAGGAAACCCTGCCGGCTGGAAGCGGGCAGAGGCAGCCCGTGATGAATCAGGTGGTTTGATCGATATGGTCAGCGATGAAGAAATTCTTAAAGCCTACCAGATGTTGGCCAGTTTGGAAGGGATCTTCTGTGAGCCTGCCTCTGCCGCCTCTCTTGCTGGGGTGATTAAATTGAATCAAAAGGGGTTTTTTAATAAAGATGATGTTGTCGTTCTGACGATCACCGGTCATGGACTTAAAGACCCGGACATTGCGATTCGAATCTCACAAAAACCCGCCTCGCTGCCTCCAAAGAAAGAGAAGGTGTTAGAATACCTCAACCTCTGAAACCCTTATTAACACCCTTCACTCCCATGGCTATGAATATAGTCCTCTATCTCGAACCAAGAGGACCATGCGTGCCCGCCCCGTACCATGTTAGGTTCTGGGCCTGCCGGTAGGCAGGGACTTTGACCGTAAGGCTCTATAAAATTGGCATGCCTTTTGCTTTCATTTTCCGCTTTTAATTTGACATTTGTAAGTTTATGGTATATTTAGAGAAAGAAGAGAGTTAGTTCTCAAGGACTTATTAAAATGGCTAAGCGAATGAAATATGTGGTGATTATCGGAGATGGGATGGCGGACTATCCAGTAGAAAGTCTCCATGGGAAGACTCCATTGATGGTCGCCAGAACACCTCACCTGGACTGGCTGGCAAAGCATGGGAACGTCGGTCTGGTAAAAACAGTCCCTGAGGGTTTCAACCCTGGGAGCGAAATCGCCAACTTATCTATTTTTGGTTATGACCCCCAACAATACTATACGGGAAGGGGACCTTTAGAAGCAGCCAGCCTTGGCGTTGAACTTAAGAAAGATGATCTTGCCTTCAGATGTAATCTCGTCACCCTTGAGCCACAGGGCTCAAAAGTCATCATGGAGGATTTCGCTGCTGGCCACATCTCAGATGCGGAAGCCCGTGAGATCATCATTGACCTGGATAGGGCGATCGGGACGGAGAAGACACGGTTTTATTCTGGAGTGAGTTACCGCCATCTGATGGTGATGAAAAATGGAGCCTCTGCCGGTTCAGATATGGAGAGACTCGAATTGATCCCGCCCCATGATATCATCGGCCAGGAAATAACTCCTTTTCTTCCCAGGAATGCAGGTTCAGGAAGCAAAATCCTTGCTCTTATGAGCAAATCTCAGCAGTTTCTCAAAGAGCATCCCATTAACATTAGGAGGAGGGTAAAAGGAGTTCGGCCAGCCAACTCGGTCTGGTTGTGGGGACAGGGCCGTTCTCCACAGATGGTGACCTTGCGGGAGCGGTTTGGAGTTGATGGTTATGTGATTTCAGCCGTTCATCTGATTAAAGGGATTGGACTTCTGGCAGGGCTGGAGGTTCTTCAAGTTCCAGGCATCACCGGATACTTAGATACCAACTATAAAGGAAAGGGTGAGTATGCCCTGCAAGGGCTTGAAAAGAGAGATTTTGTTTATATCCATGTGGAGGCTCCTGATGAGGCTGGCCACATGGGAGACCTCCGTCTGAAAGTCGAAGCCATTGAGGCTTTCGATGAGAAGGTCGTGGGAACCATTTTGAAAGGGATCAAGAGTTTTGAGAAGGTTAAGGTGATGGTTCTGCCGGATCACCCAACGCCCCTGAGTGTCAGGACCCATACTGCGGATCCCGTTCCCTTTGTCATCTACTCAAGCGATGAGGGTAATAAAAACGACCCTTCGGCTACTTTCGATGAAGATTTTGCCCAGAGGAGTGGCGTCTTTATTGAAAAGGGATCTGAACTGATCGAGAGGTTTTTGGCTCCTTAAAAAGACAGGGGGTAGGCAGGAATACCTTCAAAGTTTTACAATTGCGTTCATTTAATAGGGTAAGGGTGACAGGGTTCTATAGGAAACGAATGTGTATTGAGATTTTTCATCGTCGGAAGTTAACCTAAAAAGGTGCCGCTGTAAAACTCTTCCGATATCCCTGCCTACCCCCTGTCTTTGGGATCATTTTTCATACCTTTCTGATGGAAGAGAGAGAGAGAGAAGAAGAGGATGACCAATAAGAGGACAAAATATATTTTTATGACAGGGGGAGTCCTCTCCTCCCTTGGAAAAGGATTGGCATGCTCCTCCATCGGAGCCCTGCTTGAGGCAAGAGGGTTGAAGGTCTCTTTCATAAAATTTGATCCCTATATCAATGTCGATCCCGGGACGATGAATCCTTTCCAACATGGAGAGGTCTATGTGACGGATGATGGCGCAGAGGCGGATCTCGACCTGGGACACTACGAACGATATACAAGTGTAAAAACCTCGAAGAAGAACAATTACACCACCGGGCAGATCTATGATTCTGTCATCACCAAAGAGCGAAAGGGAGAATATCTGGGCACGACTGTTCAGGTGATTCCCCATATTACGGACGAGATTAAATCGAAGATCTTTGACTTGGCCCAGGATGTGGATATTGTGATCGTCGAAGTGGGCGGCACGGTGGGGGATATCGAAAGCCTTCCATTTCTGGAGGCGATCCGTCAGATCCGGGGGGACGTGGGCCGGGAAAATACGCTCTACATTCACCTCACCCTCGTCCCCTATATTCAAACCGCTGGAGAACTGAAGACCAAACCCACCCAGCATAGCGTGAAAGAACTTCGTGAGATCGGAATCCAGCCGGATATTCTTCTCTGCCGGACCGACCGAATGCTTTCGCCCAATATCAAGGCGAAGATCGCCCTCTTTTGCGATGTGGATAAAGACGCCGTGATCACAGCCCAGAATGTGGAGACCATCTATGAAGTCCCCATCGTCTATCATGAGGAGGGAATAGATGAGAAGATTGTCGAGAAGTTAAACATCTGGACAGGGCGACCTCATCTGAAAGTGTGGGAGCATATCGTCAAAAGGGTCAAACAGCCCCGTTTCGAGACGACCATTGGTATTGTGGGAAAGTATGTAAGCCTTGTTGAATCGTATAAGAGTTTAACCGAAGCGTTGATCCATGGCGGCATTGCCAATGATTCAAAAGTCAATCTGACCTATATCGATTCAGAGCAGGTGGAAAAGGAAGGCCCAGAGCATCTTTTAAAAGATGCAGATGGTATTCTTGTGCCTGGAGGGTTCGGAACGAGAGGCATCGAAGGAAAGATCAGGTCAATCCAGTTTGCGAGGGAGAAGCAAGTTCCTTTTTTCGGGATTTGTTTGGGAATGCAATGCGCGGTTATTGAAATAGCCAGACACTGTGCAGACATGAAAGGGGCCAATAGCACGGAATTTAATCCCCATACCCGCTACCCGGTCATTTATCTCTTGGAAGAGTGGACGGATAGAGACCAGATCGTTCAAAAGAGGGATGCTCAAACCTCAAAGGGCGGGACGATGCGATTGGGGGCTTATCCCTGTCGACTTGAAGATGGGACCCGGGCCCTGGAAGCGTACGGCAAGAAATTGATCTCTGAGCGTCACCGTCACCGATATGAGTTTAATAATACTTTTATGAAAGAGTTGGGAAAGGCAGGGTTGAGGGTCAGCGGAATTTCACCGGATAAAGAACTGGTGGAGATTGTCGAATTGAAGGAACATCCCTGGTTCCTGGGCTGTCAATTTCATCCGGAATTCAAATCGAAGCCAACCGATCCCCATCCACTTTTCAGGGAATTCATCAGGGCTTCTTTGAAAAGAGGCTCGAGGATCAAAATGAAGGGAGAGAGGAAGGGGAAGAGATAGTAAAAAGTGATCAGTGATCGGTCATCAGTGATCAGGAGGCAGTGGAAGGCGAGGGAGGAAAATAGAGAAGTGGATATCAATGTGATTGAAGAGGCGAGGCGGGTTTTGAGGATTGAGGCGCAATCGATTCTCGATCTGGTAGAGCGGATTGATGACGATTTTTTACGGGCTGTGGAGATACTCTACCATTGCAAGGGAAGGGTCGTTCTCATGGGGATGGGAAAATCCGGGCTAGTGGGAAGAAAGATCGCCTCCACCTTTGCAAGCACCGGTACCCCTGCGTTCTTCCTCCATCCTGCGGAAGGTTTGAATGGCGATTTCGGGATGCTGGCCAAAGAGGATGTGGTCATCGGTATCTCGAACAGCGGAGAAACAAGGGAACTGTTGGAAGTTCTCCCTCTCATCAAACGGTATGGAAATCAGTTGATCACACTCACTGGAAGCAGAAAATCGACCCTCGCCAAGGCTGGAGATATCTCCCTTGATATTCAGGTCAAAGAAGAGGCCTGCCCATTGGGCCTGGCACCAACAGCAAGCACCACAGCGACCCTTGCCATCGGGGATGCTCTGGCAGTGGCCCTGATGATGAAGCGGGGATTTAAGAAAGAGGATTTTGCCCTTCTTCATCCTGGAGGAGCATTGGGAAAGAGGCTTCTCATGCGGGTGGAGGAATTGATGCATTCAGGAGAAACCATTCCAAGTGTATCCGAGAAGATCTTGATGAAGGAAGTTATTTTTGAGATTTCATCGAAACGACTAGGCGTCACCGGTGTCTGCAACGAGAAGGGAGAGTTGGTCGGTGTGATTACGGACGGAGACCTGAGACGAGCCATTGAGAAATATTCGGACCTCCTCCAGAGAACAGCATCAGAAGTCATGACCAGAAACCCGAAATGGATTGAAAAAGATGGACTTGCTGCTAAGGCTGTACAGAAGATGGAGGAATATTCCATCACCTCTCTTTTCGTGTTTAATAAGGCCGGGGACAGGATTCCGGTTGGGATCATTCATCTCCATGACCTCTTAAAGGCTGGAGTGGTTTAAAACAAGTTCGGATTGCGGAATTCTGAATGCGGAACGAGAAATTTCATGGATTTAACTTTTGTTAATAATAAGAATTTAACTCCGCAATCTACAATCCGAAATTCGAAATGAGAAGAGAACTACGTTGAAAAGAATAAAGCTTGCCCTTCTATTATCTATTTTGCTTGTTGGGGGAATGGTCCTGGTTAGCCTCTGGGTAAACCTCGTGGAGAGAAATAAGGCTGTGGAAGAAGCTGAGAAGGTTCCCGCGATTTCGACGGGGGGTGCCGACCAGCGGTTAGAAAAGATCCGGCTGGTGGAAGAAAAACATGGCAAGAAAACATGGGAACTTGAGGCCAAAGCCATTCATCACTATCAGAGTGAAAACATCCTCCTATTAGAGGATGTCAAGGTCATCTATTATGCGAAAGATGGCCATTCGTTCACCATTACCGGGCATCAGGGCAAGGTCCATCAGGCCTCAAAAGATATGGAACTGACCGGAAATGTGCTTCTCACTTCGACGGATGGATACCGGTTGAAGACGCAATCCATATCCTACCGGCATGGAAGCAAACAAGCGAAGACTCCCGATCCGGTGGAATTCGAGGGAGAACAGATTCGCTTGACCGGGAAAGGGATGCTGATCGATATAGAGGCCAAGACCTTTAAGGTGCTCAGCCAGGTGAAGACACTGTGGAAGGGGGGAAGGAGAGGATGAGACCTGTCAAATGGGTAGGGTTTCTCTGCGTTCTTTCTCTTCTCATCCTCTTTTTTGCATCTGGAGAGGCACAGGAAAAGAAGGCTGGTTTTGCAAAAGGGTTCGGTTTTACGAGTTCCCGTTCTCCCATTGAGATTATCTCCGATTCCGTCGAGGGAGATCAAAAGCAGAACCGGGTGACATTTAAGGGAAATGTCGTAGCCAAACAGGAAGAGGCAACCCTTCACGCCAACACCGTGGTCGTCCATTACGATTCCGAAATGAAGAAGATGAAAGAGATCATCGCCACAGGGAATGTCAGAATCGTTCATATGGATCGCCGTGCGACTGGCCAGAAGGTCACCTTCTATCAGAGTGAAAATAAGATCGTTCTGGAAGGGGATGCCGTGATTCGCGAAGGAGATAATGTCGTCCGGGGAGAACGGGTCGTCTACCTGGTTGATGAGGAAAGAAGCTATGTGGAAGGAGGAAAGGGAGGCAGAGTCAGCACCACCATCACCCCCTCCTCAAGAGAAGAGAGGAAGAAATAGGTTAGTCGAATAGTCAGATCGTCACATTGTTTAATAGTCAAATACAACATAATTCAAGACTATATGACTATAAGACGATAAGACTAAGAGACTATCAAAAAGACCATGTCTCATCTCAGATGTGAACAACTCACGAAATCGTTTCATCGCCGAAAGGTCGTCGATCAGGTCAGCGTCGAGATCGAGGGAGGCGAGGTGGTGGGATTGTTGGGGCCCAATGGTGCTGGTAAGACCACCATCTTCTATATGATCGTTGGGTTGCTTCACCCCAATGGAGGGAAGATCTATCTCAATGGAGAAGAGATCACTGTCCTTCCCATGTATCTACGGGCAAGGAAGGGAATCGGTTACCTTCCACAGGAGCCTTCTGTCTTTAGAAAGTTGACCGTCGAAGGAAATTTGATGGCGATTCTGGAAACCCTTCCCCTATCCAGCGAGGAGAAACAAGACCAGTTGGAGGTCCTTTTGAATGAATTGGGACTCTCCTCCCTTCGAAAACAGAAAGCCTACAGCCTTTCAGGAGGAGAGCGGAGGAGGGTGGAGATTACACGGGCTCTGGTTTTATCCCCCTCTTTCATCCTACTGGATGAACCTTTTGCGGGGATTGATCCCATTGCCGTTCTGGATATTCAGGCCATTGTCCGTCAATTGAAATCGAAGGGTATTGGAATTATAATTACGGATCATAATGTTCGGGAAACACTGGGAGTCTGCGACCGCGCCTATATTCTGAACGAAGGCAACCTGTTGGAGACAGGAACTCCGGAGGAGATTGCACGAAGCCCGAAGGCTAAAAAAATCTACCTCGGAGATGGATTTCGTTTGGATGAAAGACAGCGAAGTAAGAAAGAGGAGGTAAAAGAGACAGGGAAAGAAAGCCCCGGTCCTTTATTTGAGTGAGATGGCATTAGAGCTAAAACAGGCACCCAAACTCGTTCAACAACTGGTGATCACCCCTCAACTCCAGCAGGCGATCAAACTTCTTCAGTTGACACGGCTGGAACTGGTGGAGATGATCAGTCAGGAGATGAAGGAGAATCCCCTTCTCGAAGAACTCGAGGATGGAAAGGAATCGATCGATGAAGAAGAGCGGGCGACCGAGGAGAAAACCGAAGAACCGGCTCCCAGCACCGATCGTACCACCGAAGTAAAAGGCGAAGGGGAGGGGGCCACAGAATTCGATTGGGAAAATTATCTTGAAAATTATAACCTCTCTGCTCCCACCCGGCAGATCGAACAGGACGGAGAGGAGAGACCCTCGTTTGAAAATTTCCTGACCAAAGCCACCACCCTTTTTGACCATCTCCGCTGGCAACTCCAACTTTCAAATTTGACTGAAGAGGAAAAGCATGCAGGGACATGGATCATTGGAAATCTGGATGAAGATGGATATTTAAAGGTTTCGCTGGAGGAGGTCAGTGCAGAAGTGAATCTTCCGCCTGAGACGGTAGAGAGAGTTCTTCAAACGATACAACAGTTTGATCCGGTTGGTGTGGCGGCAAGAGATTTGAAAGAATGCCTTCTCATCCAACTGAGCCAGTTACCCAACCGGGATTCCATTGCAGAAAAGATTGTTCAGGAACATCTCTCCCTGTTAAAAAACCGGAACTATCCGGCGATCGCTAAACGATTGGGCGTGTCCATCGAAAGGGTGAACCGAGCCGCTGCCCTCATCTCCAGGCTGGAACCCAAACCAGGAAGGGCTTACGGAGGCGACCTCGCCCAGGAGATCGTTCCCGATGTCTATGTCTATAAGGTGGAGGGGGAGTATGTTGTTTCTCTCAATGATGAAGGATTTCCCCGATTGAGAGTCAATTCTTATTACCGCCGAATTCTCACTGAAGGATCTCATGGTCAATCGGAGGATCGCAAATATATTCAGGAGAAACTGCGATCTGCACTCTGGTTGATCCGGAGCATTGATCAGCGCCAGAGGACGATCTACAAGGTGGCTAAAAGCATTGTCCAGTTTCAAAGGGACTTTCTGGATCAAGGGGTTCAGTATCTCAAGCCCCTGGTGCTTCGGGATGTGGCGGAGGACATTCAGATGCATGAGTCCACCATCAGCCGGGTGACCAATAACAAATATATGCATACCCCTCAGGGTATTTTTGAGTTAAAGTATTTCTTCAATGCTGGCATTCCTGCGATCCAGGGAGATGCCATGGCCTCTGAAAGCGTCAAGAATTTACTGAGGGAGATCATCGTCAAGGAGAATCCAAAGAAGCCTTACAGCGATGAGAAACTGGCCCAGATGCTGAAAGAGAGAAATATCCATATCGCCCGGAGGACCATTTCGAAATACCGGGAGATGATGAAAATCCTATCCTCCAGTGAGCGGAGGAAAGTCGTTTAAGAAACGAGTAGCGAAGGACGAAATCCAAAGTGGTTTAAACTCTAAACACTAAACTCTAAATCCTAAACAAACTCAAAACTCAAAAGATTAAATGGTTTTAAGTTTGTGGTTTGGAGATTTAAACTTGTTTATAGTTTTGAGTTTAGAGTTTGATTCCTTGTAAGGAGGTTGTGGATGCAGATTGCTGTGACGTTTCGACATATGGAAGCTGAGGAAGGGATAAAGGAATATGTGAAGGAAAAAGTTTTAAGGTTGAAGAAATTTATTGAAAACCCAAGAGA
>Ga0194111_10009972_pt1 | contig 10253 bp, 13 predicted proteins | sample TA2KigC300mmetaG_FD_146194 | JGI IMG/M metagenome (GOLD analysis project Ga0194111, IMG submission 146194) | Freshwater microbial communities from Lake Tanganyika, Tanzania - TA2015033 Kigoma Deep Cast 300m | ecosystem: Environmental > Aquatic > Freshwater > Lake | place: Tanzania: Lake... | reverse complement strand
TTATTCCAAATCTTGAACCGGAATCTCGGACACCATTCCATTGCAATTTGACCCCAGCGCTCACCAGGCGAGCTATGGCGGCGGGGCTTTGGACAACATGGTGGCGAAGTTCACGCCGCCCAACCCGGCGCTGCGCCTCCAGTCCCGCCGAAGTCAGAATGGCGCGTTTCACTTCGAAGCCGCGCCCCTGACGGCGACGCTTCCTTACCCCGTCGAACGCCTCGCGGGCTGGGATGGCGCCAGCGCCTGGGCGCCGGTGCAGAGCTTCACCGCCACTTCGCCGATCCAATCCTGGGCCGAAGCCACCAACCCTCGGACGCAAGCCTTCTGCCGCGTCCGCAGCGGCGCGCCTTGAATTGAATCACCCTTGACCCATGAACCGCCGCTCCTTCCACAGCAACACGGCCGCCGCCGTCACGGGACTGGCCGGCTCGATTGTGGACCCAAAAAAGCGCCGTATCTGTACACTCTTCTCAACGACCGTGCGGGCGCGGCGGTGTTGATTGTCGGGATTGGAGTCGGTCTGGCGGCCGTCCTGGGAATCATGCGATTCATCTACGGTTGGAGTTTGAAACCGCTGATCTACTGCAGCTTGGCGCCAACGCTCCTGGTCAGCGCCTACGCTCAATTCCAGCCGGAATTGTCGAAGGTGATCGGGCTGGCCTGGGACTGCCGCGGCGTGACCACAGGCCCAGTCACCGTGCCGCTCGTCCTGGCACTAGGCATCGGCGTGGCTTCGGCTGTCGGCAAAGGCGCCTTTTCTAATCAACCCGTCCCAGCAGTTCTCATTTTGATTGAGCGGAGGACAGAGCGGTTTTGAAAAGGACGCGACAGTGTGGGGGATGCGGTGGCGTTTGGCCGAGATTGCAGATGCGGGCGCCAGGATTGGGGCAAAGCGCTGCCCTCGCGCCTCCAAGCGCGTTCTGTTCCGGGAGGTTCCGGCTCAGCTTTTTTGCGCGGCGTAAGGGCCGATTTCCAGCCCGCGCATCATGAAGTCCATCAGGGCCTCCCAATCGGCAAAAAGCATATAACGAGTGAGCGCGCGCAGGTCGTCGAAAAAGGTCTGGCGCGTGGGCAGGGCCGCGCCAATGAGCCTGTATTTCTCATCACAAAAGTGCAGGAAGGTGTGATAGAGAAAGGCCAGAATGTTCAGCGCGGCCAAGAGCGAGGAAAGGTGCTTTTTGCCGTGCCCGAAGTTATGCTCCAGGTGATAGCCCCGGTTTTTGAGCACGTTGTTGTTTTCGTTTTCAATCTTCCAGCGCGCGCGGGCGGTGGCCACGATCAACGGGACGTTCTCAGGAGTGATTTCAAAGTCGGTAATGAAGGCGTTGTGGTAGACAATCTCCCCTTTCTTATTGGTCACGGTCAGTTCGCACCAGTTGACTTTGAGCGCGTCCTCTTCGGCGGTCAGCGGCACCCCGTTGGCAAAGCGGTAGGTGTATTGTTGGAACTGGGCGCCGTGCTTGACGCGTTGGGTCAGGACGTGCAGGCCCGCGCCGGGCTTGAGCAGGTTCACCCATTGGTAAAGGCCGACGTGAGAATCGGGTTTGCACACGAAGAGGAAGTGGAAGTTGTGCAGCAGAGCGCGCCGGCAGAGCGGTTGATGGGCATAAAGGTCGTCGCCCAACAGCGTGGCTTTTAAGGGCGCATAGCGGGCGCTGTTTTTGTCGATCCAGCGTTTGGCGGCGGCGGTTTCGCAGTCCTGCTTGTCGTGGCCGTCCTGGGGGACAATAAATTCCGGGCGCAGCGCAATGGCGTGCGGTTTTCCCGGAGCGACGATCACCGGAGTGATGGCGCTGTGATAGTAGGTTTTCTGGCCGTTGGCGTGTTCGATGCAGGAGCAGTTGGCGCAGTGGATTTTTTCCCAGGAGTGATACCAGGTGCCGTCCAGCGGGATGGCGATCGTTCCCCCCAGGGCACGATACTGATCGAGCACGCCCTGTTCTTGGAAGCTTTCGAACACTTCATCATAGAGAGGAAAAATCTCCTCTGGCGGGACGTGGTCGAGGGTTTCGCGGGTTTGATTGTCGCACGGAATCTGTTCCATTTCAAAGAGGCTCTGCGCATTACTGCGCCCTTTGTTCTGCTGCATCGTTCTCTGATAGGCCAAAAACGATGGCGACTGCGTAAAGAAGACACTAAAGGCGCTGGCGGCAAAATCCTCCAGGAAGTAACTAATGTTCTTGCCTTGGCGCGCGTTCGTCAGGCCGGCGAAGACCTGGCGGGTTTTCTTGATCAGGCTGGCCCAGGACTTCATGCCGCCAATCTCTCTTTCCAGCCCGCTCGCAGGGGCTTGAGAAAAACTTCTTTCCTCGGTCCGGGCGGACGGCGCCGGTCATCATTGCGAGTTCGACCGGTCGTGGCCCCCACGTGCTGCCAGCCCGCCGCCCGGTAACACGTGCCCCGGAAACGCTGGCCCTGGACGAAAGTCTCCAGCAATTCAATCCCATGCCCATATTTATTCTGCCAGTCCGCCGAAACCCGCTCTGCCGCCAAACCCAAAGCATGGCTGGCCAACCCAGGCACCCTCACCCACGGAGCCACCAGAAAGCGAGTATTATTGGCAAGCAACGGCAGGCGCTCTTGGCGCTGTTCTCTCGACCAACCAATCCACGCGTCACGCGCCGCGCATTTCCAGGCCGCCGCCCCAAAAAGCAGAACGGCCAGCACACGGCCATCCGGAGCTTGCACCAGATACTTGGCGTTCTCACCCACCGTGTTGCCGTAGCCCAGATAATGATGGCGCGCCAACAGGAACCGAAACAGTGCCATCTGCTCGTTGCTCTCCACCACCATCAGTTGCAGAGGCTGCAAATCCACCAGCGAACACCGCACCGGCGAATCGTCACACTCGATCGCACGAACCTGGCGATTGCGAAAACCATTGACGGAGGCTGTCCGCCGCGCCGGCAGACAGATCAACCCGCGCGCTTCGAGCTTCAGCAGAAGACTGCGGCAGGCCATGTCCTTGAGACGCCCGGCGCCGTTGCGCCAGTTCCAGTGCTCGCACAGCGCGCGAGACAGACGGGTGCGGTTCCAAGACGGATACGCCTGCAGCCAGTGGCCCATTAAAGCCACCTCCGCCCCGCTCACACGTCGACCTTGCACCAACCACACTTGCTCCATGCCTCAGACAAATACGGCAAAGGCGAAAATGAGTCCAGCAAAAAATAAAAAATATTTTTCAACGCGATTCCCTCCCGTGCGGAAAAATTACCGTCAACCTACCTGTCCGGAAAATCACAGCGTCAAAATGAGAATTCCTGGCAACCGGCATTCATCGCTTGACCAGTCAAAGGCGCTGTCATTAACGTAGTTCCGTGACTGCACTTTTCCGAGCGTTCGCGATTCGATGAAGCCACTCTCTCCGTCAGATGACGTTGCTCTTCAGGCAGCCCAAGAATGGCTCAAAAAGGGACAGCACGCAGAGGCGGCAGCCGAGATTCAGAAGGTGTCCGCGGAACAACAGCACCATCCGGATGTCTTGGAAGCTCGTTGGGAAGCTTATGCACAAGCTGGGAATTGGGCGGCGGCGCTTGAAGTTTCGTTAACAATACGTCAACACCTGCCAGAAGCAGAGGTGGGCTGGTTGTATCAAGCTTGCAGTTTGGATGAACTGAACCGATTGCCTGAAGCATTCGATGTCTTGGTCTCCGCGTTCGAAAAATTTCCGGCCGTTCCAGCGATCCCTTACAACCTCGCTTGTTGCACCTGCAGACTCGGGCGTCTAAAGGAAGCGTCGTCCTGGCTGGCTCAAGCCGCCAAAGTCGGAGGCCGGGCTGAAGTCAAACTTATGGCCTTAGGCGACGATGATCTGGCGCCGTTGCTCGATGAAATCTGTGCGATGTGAATGAACCTAACCCCGAATCTCGAAGCCGTCGAAGTCCGCATCCAGGCGGCGTGCGGACGAGCGGGACGCAATCGCGACACCGTGCAGCTCTTGGCCGTGACTAAGGGGCAGCCGCCGGAAATGGTTCAAGCCGCTGCCGATGCTGGATTAACTCTGTTCGGCGAAAATCGCGTTCAGGAGGCAAAGGCCAAGATCGGTCGTTGCCCGGCCCGCTTGCGTTGGCACATGATTGGCCATCTGCAATCGAACAAATGCCGTGATGCCGTTCATTTCTTCGAAATGATTCAGAGCGTTGACAGTCTCGGTTTGGCGCGGGAAATCGACGCGTGGGCGAACAAAGCCGCGAAGACAATGCCCATTCTGCTGGAGGTTAACGTTGTCGGAGAAGCGTCCAAATTCGGCTTTTCTCCAGAACAATTGCTGGCCGATCTCGCGGCAGTGAACGCGCTGCGAAGAATTGAGATTCACGGCTTAATGACAATCGCGCCCTGGACCACGGAGCCGGAGAAAGTCCGCCCAGTCTTTCGCAGACTCCGAGAATTGAAGGGGCAATGCGAACAAGTTCTCGGCGCTGGTTTGCCCCATTTGAGCATGGGTATGAGCGGGGATTTCCAGCCAGCTATCGAAGAAGGCGCAACCCTCATACGCGTCGGCACGGCCATCTTCGGACCGCGACCCCGGGCAAAGCCAGCGGCATAGCCGCTTTTTTTCTTTCTCGCGCGGCATTTTCAATTTTAACCTTCCAACTGTGACTGTTGAGACCTTTACACAAGAAATGGCGGACGCTCTGAAATCATTCGAGAAGTACGTGGTGTGTCTCGACAAAACACCCGAAGAATGCGAGGCGTCCCTGAAGTCACTGATGGAAAAAGCCATCAAAGCCTACGAAAACCGAGGACCGAACCTTCGCCATGGCATTGCACTGGACAAGCAGGTGACGATCATCCTGAGCCAGACCGATGTCGATCGCCCCTTGTGCGGCATCTATTTCAATCTTTACACGCCGTACCACAAGAAACAGAACAACAAGAAAGAGAAGATCGAAGGAAGTTAAGCGCCGGTTCGTGCCGCCTAACGAGACCTTAATCCGCCCGGACCTCGTCTCCGAGCCGAGCGTCACCCGTGGTAATGTCGGCCACAATATTGTTGCTTTGTTCCGGACCGGAGATTTTCACTTCGCCGACTTTCTGTCCCTGACGATAAACGCCCAGCCTTCGTTCCAATGCGGGCAGTTTCCCGAGAGAATAATCGATCACGACAAAACGCAAATTCGAGTTCACGGCGACCACTTTGCCCGTAGATTCGTCAACCGGCGCCGCCTGTGCGTTTTGTTTAGCCGCGTTCGCGCTGGCGCGAGACTTGGCCTTGCTGGCGCCACGCGACGGTGCGCCGCTTTGAGAATGTTTGCAGCCCGCGCAAAACATGCCGCAACAGAGAATGAACAGGATGAGTCGCATGCCGTTGAGTTAAGTGAAGCATGGGCGAATCGTCAATCGCCAAAAGCCGATTGAACTGCGAAGCGAAAAACAGTAGGTATTGCGGAGACTTATCCAAGCGCATGGCTACTCAAGAAATCCGCCCCTCTCAATTCGAACCTTACATTCCTCCCAAAACCGCGCTGCGTGAATTCACGCCTCGGGCCGTGATGGTCGGCGCCTTGTTGGGAATGATCTTCGGCGCTTCGTCGTTGTATCTTGTCCTCAAAGTTGGTCTGACGGTCAGCGCGTCGATTCCAGTCGCGGTCATTTCGATTGCGCTGTTTCGGCTCTTTTCCAAGTTCGGCGGACGCGATGCCACGATCCTCGAAAACAACATCGTTCAAACCGCTGGCTCGGCCGGTGAATCGATCGCGTTTGGCGTGGGCGTGACTATGCCGGCGATTTTGATCCTCGGCTTTGATCTCGAAGTTGGCCGCGTGATTCTGGTTTCGGTGCTCGGCGGATTACTCGGCATCCTGATGATGATTCCGCTGCGCCGGGCGTTGATCGTGCAGCAGCATGGCATGTTGAAATACCCGGAAGGGACGGCTTGCGCCGAGGTGCTCAAGGCCGGCGCGTCTGAAGAATCAAAGGAAGCGGCGATCTCAGCGGCGCCGGGAAAAAAGCTTTCTCGAATTGCATCGGTCGGGGCGAAAACCATCTTCACCGGCTTCGGAATCGGCGTCGCGTACAACGTCGCGATGAAAGCTCTGCATGCCTGGAAGGAAGCGCCGGAGAAAGTGCTCGACGCGCCGCTCAAAGGCGGTTCGGTTTCGATGGAAGTTACCCCGGAATTGCTCGGCGTCGGATATGTGATTGGGCCGCGTATCGCGTCGGTCATGTGCGCGGGCGGCGTGCTTTCGTATTTATTGTTGATTCCGTTGATCAAATTCTTCGGCGACGGCTTGACTGCGCCGCTGCCGCCCGAAACGGGCCAATTGATCAAAGACATGAGTCCGAACGCGATTCGTGGCGCTTACATTCTTTACATTGGCGCTGGGGCAGTTGCGGCGGGTGGTTTGATCAGCCTCGTGCGTTCGCTTCCGCTCATTTGGCATGGATTGAAAGAAGGGTTGCGCGATTTCCGAGGAACGGCGGCAAGCCGCGGCGCCCCGCCGCGGACAGAGCAGGATTTGCCGATGAAATTTGTTTTCTACGGAATTGCCGCGTTGATTTTGGCGATTCTCTTTGCTCCTACGCTTCACATGAACCTCATCGGCGCCATCATGATTGTGCTGTGCGGGTTTCTATTCGTGACGGTGTCATCGCGATTGACGGGGGAAATCGGCTCGAGTTCGAACCCGATCTCCGGAATGACAGTGGCGACGCTTCTGTTGACCTGCCTTGTTTTCCTAGTCTTGGGCCGAACGGAAGGGTTGGCCTACATCACGGCGCTCTCGGTTGGTGGCATTGTGTGCATCGCGTCCTCCAACGGTGGCACAACATCGCAGGATTTGAAGACGGGCTTTTTGGTGGGCGGAACACCGAAATATCAGCAGATCGCAATTTTGATCGGAGCGACCTGTTCCGCGTTGGTGCTGGGGCCGATTCTGCTGCAATTGAATGAGGCCGCCAAAGTTTATGTGCCCGTAACCTCTGAATTGACAACGGACGCGTCGCGTTTATCGAAAGAACTGAAGCTCAAAGGCCCTCAAGCGCGCGCGGACCAAAAGACCTACCGGCTTTGGGAAAAGCAGGATGAAACGGACGGACCCGCCGGACAGTATCTGGTCGATCCGCAAACCGGCCGAGCCGTTTACCGCGTGGACCCGGGCATCAATGGCACCGTGACGAAGCGACCAGATGGCAGTGAAGTGAAGAAGTTCGATGCGCCGAAGGCTACGCTCATGTCGTATATCATTAAAGGAATCCTCGATCAAAAACTGCCATGGGCTTTGGTCTTGCTTGGCGTCATGATCGCCGTGGTTCTGGAAATGGCGGCAATCCCTTCGCTTGCTTTCGCGGTGGGCGTTTATCTGCCGCTTTCGACATCGGCGCCGATCTTCGTCGGCGGCCTCATTCGGTGGCTGGTCGATTGGAGGCGCCGCCGTCAACCGGACTATGCGCATCTCACGGAAGAGGAACATATCGCCGAGGGCGACAAGAGTCCGGGAGTGTTGATGGCTTCCGGGTACATCGCGGGCGGCGCGATCGCAGGCATTTTTATTGCAATCATGGCAGCCGTTCCGGGACTGAGCACTTATTACGACATGTTTGCCAAATGGGCGGCAGCGAATAATCCGTTTTATACGCGATTAACGCCGAATCAAATCGCGCCAGATATCCTAGCGCTCATTCCGTTCGCCGTGCTGGTCGTGCTGCTGTATTTGGTGGCGCGTGAAAAAATTCTGACAGGCAAAAAATGAGTTATGAAAGCGATTCGAGTCCACCAACCGGGCGGCCCGGAAGTTCTCAAGGTCGAAGATGTGCCGGACCCGAAACCTCGCGACGGCGAAGTGTTAGTGCGCATTCATGCTGTGGGCGTTAACCCCGTTGAGACGTACGTGCGATCAGGCAAATATCCAATCATGCCGCAGTTTCCATACACGCCCGGCTCAGACGCCGCTGGATTGGTCGAGGCAATTGGGGCAGGGGTTAGCAGTATGGGTGTTGGTGATCGCGTTTATGTGGGTGGCACGAAGACGGGTGCTTACGCGGAATTAGCGGTGTGCGCCGAATCGCAGGTCCACCCGTTGCCGCCCCAGATTTCTTTCGAACAAGGCGCAGCCGTGAATATCCCCTGCGCGACGGCTTATCGCGCCTTATTCCAACGCGCGCGAGCTCTTCCCGGCGAATTCGTTCTCATTCATGGGGCGAGTGGCGGCGTGGGAATTGCCGCAACCCAAATTGCGCGTGCGGCGGGCCTCAGCGTTATCGGAACGGCTGGCTCTGAGAAAGGACGGAAGTTGGTATTGGAACAGGGCGCTCACGAAGTGCTCGATCACGGAACACCGGATTATCTGGAACGCGCATTGGCCATCACTAAGGGCCGCGGTGTAGATGTAATTCTCGAAATGCTCGCGAATGTCAATTTGGGCAAGGATTTGACGGTGCTGGCGCGAGGTGGACGCGTCGTTGTGATTGGCAGCCGCGGAACAGTCGAGATCAACCCGCGCGACACGATGAGCCGTGACGCGGCCATTTTGGGGATGGTGTTGTTCAATGCTTCGCCGCAGGAACTATCCAGCATACACGCCGCCTTGGTCGCTGGCCTGCAGAATGGCACGTTGCGTCCGGTGGTTGGGCAACGTTTGCCACTGTCGGATGCCGCGCGCGCGCATACCGCCGTCATGGAACCCGGAGCATTCGGAAAAATCGTTCTCATCCCATAGCGCGATTCGGAGTGTTCGGTCTGACATCTTCCCCGCCGCCTCAACTGCGTCGCAGAGATTCTTTTTATGAATCTGCGCGGTAGGATAGGCGGCCCGCCTGTCCAGCATGTGCACACACCAAAAGCCGGACAGGCGGGGACGCGCTGTCCTACCAGGGCCGAAGCAGACCCGATTTGGCGAAAAGTCGATGGGACACTCAAGAACACCCGGCGGGCGAGGGTGGCGCCGAGCAAAACGCGGGCGGCCCCCAGCACAAAGGAGCTCCAGCGCACACCGACCGCAATGCGTGAAACGCCGGTTAAAGCGCGATCTGTTTTCCGGCTCCTAACGCCAGCCAAGGCATGATCGTTTCTGGTTTCGTGCTGAAGTCCATGTCCTGCACGACCCAATCTTTCGATGTTTTGTAGGTCAGGAAGCTGGCATAAGCGGCGCCGCGTTCGAAGTTCATTGCCAGAAAAACGATCTTGGACGCTTTGCTGACATCTTTGGTTTCAATCAGTTCGTGAGACCTGTAATGCCCGAACGTGCGTTGCATCTCTTTGAAATCATCGGCATGTTCTAACGCCTTGCGATCCGACTCCAGCGGTCCTCCCTTCCGCCAGGCGACGATGGCAGCTTCTGGACCGCCACTTGCATACGCCGATAGTCCGGCTTGGAGAATCGGCGGCAATGTATCGCCTTCACCTTGCGCAGCTCGGACCAGTGGCCAAAGCAGATAAGAAGCGAGTAGTAGTGTTGGAACGAATGCGAATCGAAGAAGTGTTTTGTTTGTCATAATGATCTATTGTTGTTTGCGGCAGGATTAGGAGTGAGGTTAAACAGCGTTTTGTAAAAGTCAGAACTTAACCGATGGGCGCAGAGCGTGCCCGGACGAACCACGGTCGTGCCGTTGCGCCTTTCAATTGAGGCCAAACACCTTTCTCGGTGCGTCCAGACGCGCGATCGCGCATTGAAGAATCGCAGGCGGCTAAATCGCGTCCAGTCGGCCGGTTGAATCGCCGTGCTTATCGACACGTTGCACTCCGAGCCGGTCGATCATGCTCAAGTAGAGGTTCGTGATCGGCAGACCGCCGGTCTTGACGTAGCGGCCAGGTGTCAATGTGCCTCCGCCATTACTTGCAATTGGCCCTTCACTTTTTCGAGAGGCTGCAAGGTCTTGCTCAGCTCGAACTCCTTTCCTTCGCCGGTTGGCCACCAAGTATCCTGAATCGCGCCATTCGGAAAATAGACGAAGGCCGTCCGAACCGGCGCTCCGGTTGCGGAAGCACCAAGATGAGCCGCAGCCTTCAACTCATCGGCGCGCAACGACAGTGGGCGGAGTGATTCAAAGGCAGGCAACGCCAGGCAGGCGCCCAAACCGCGTAGAAAACGCCGGCGGCTCAGGCTGGCAAAGCGTTCGGCAGCCAGATTGCCGTTCATTAATGAGTTCGTTTTCATAATTCTGATTGGATCAGTTGGTAACGTCGGATTCCACTCTGGTGCTAATCTCCCGCCTGCGTGATTCAATTGCTAACTGACTAAAGCTAACAGATGGGACGGAGTGGAATCCGTCCTTCCCGATTGCCGGGACGAAGTGCGCAGGATGATCGAAAG
>Ga0194111_10009969_pt1 | contig 10255 bp, 10 predicted proteins | sample TA2KigC300mmetaG_FD_146194 | JGI IMG/M metagenome (GOLD analysis project Ga0194111, IMG submission 146194) | Freshwater microbial communities from Lake Tanganyika, Tanzania - TA2015033 Kigoma Deep Cast 300m | ecosystem: Environmental > Aquatic > Freshwater > Lake | place: Tanzania: Lake... | reverse complement strand
GGCTTCAGTACAAGAAGATTGGAAAGTGGAAAGACTATGTATTTGGAGAGAAGTCGTACATAACTCTGAGCTTGGTATCTAAGTCAGCATTGGGTTGGATTATCGTTTTAGGAACCATGGGGGTCTAGCCAACAATCACCCAGGAATCTCCGTAGAGAATTGGTTTTTCAGAGCAGAAATAAGCTCAAAATGGGATGTGTAGGGATTGAACCTACGACCCGGTGATTAAGAGCTAGCAGAAGATCTCTCTCCAGCACAACCAAGCCAATGTTTCGTACGTTCTGTAGCCTGGAATAATGTGAAAAGCGATTCAGTAGAAGTTATCTATTGCCGACTCACTATCGACTGAAGGTTGGGACCCAATGCCGGTGAATGAGGCTTACTAACTCGGCTATGGAAGAGTTCAGAGCTCTCCTGACAATCCTTCGGCTTGACAATCCTTCCGCCTCCGCTACCCTGCTAGGAAAATGATGTAAACGTTTACATGATTAAGAGAGGGAGCATGGCGGAAAAAGTAACTCTTTTTGCAGTTGCTGAGCTCGCCGGCGTTTCGATAGCCACTGTTTCTCGAGTGGTAAATGGACTGACCACCAAAGGCCCAACTGAGGAGAGAATTAGAAGAGCCATTGATGAGCTCGGGTATGAACCTCATTCGGCGGCAAGAGCGCTAAGGGTCAATGCGTCAGAGCAAATTTGTCTGGCTTTTCCGGATTTGAATAATCCCGTCTATCAAGCGATGACGCGGGGAGTGCAACGCGGATTTAAGTTATCAAAGTACAGACTAATGCTTTCTCCATCATTATCAACAACAGAGGAAGTCATTCTTCAGCTCAAATCACTAGGTCGAAACTACGCTGATGGTGTCATTTTGAGCACTCTCGTTTTTGACGAGGAAATCGAACAAATACTCTCAACTTTACGAATACCTGTCGTGCTAGTCGGAGGCGCAATTGACCGACCCAAGTACGACAGCATTCGTGTCGATTCTGAGCGCGGAGTAGGAATGGTAGTTGATTACTTTTTTAATGTAGGTCGGAAAAAAATCCTCTTTCTCAACGGTCCTTGGATGACCCATCCGGCTAAAAGGCGGAAGAAAGGATTTCTAGAGTCGATGAGATCTCATCAAGTAAAAAATCCAGAGAATCACATCGTGAATGCAAAAGCTTTCAATCCTAAAGCGGCGGTGGAAGTCTTGTCGGGAGTCAAAAATCTAAATCAATTTAGTGCAATTTTATGCGCAAATGATCTACTTGCCGCAGGTGCAATCAAATTTTTCTCTGAAAGAAAAATAAAGATTCCTGACGATATTGCAGTTATAGGAATTGACAACACGGATTTAGCCGGACTTCTCACGCCAACTCTGACCAGCGTTGACTACAAGGCAGAGTATCGCGGCGAATTAGCAGCTAGATACCTTCTTGAGCGTCTTGAAAACCCAAATCTTCCCATTAAAAAAACCATTATCAAACCTGAACTGATTATTCGAGAATCGGCATGAGTCAAGTCAAGAAACGATCTTTGCTTGCACAAGAGCCTCTAATAATTCTTTTGTCGACTCCCTTAATTGCAGGAGTTCTTCTCGTAAGTGTCTTGCCCACTTTTTTGGGGGCTTTGACATCTCTGACAGACCTAGAACTTTCCTATGTAGTCGAATGGAATTTTATCGGATTTGAGAATTTTGGCCGCGCCTTTAGTGATTCAAAATTTCTTGAATCTTTTCGCATCGGAGCTATATGGGCGCTATCGGTAACGCTCCTCGCCATGATTCTGGGGTTTACCTTGGCCTTATTGATAGAGCGCAGAAAATACTATTCGCCAATTTTGAAGATCTTAGCGGTCTTTCCGTGGGCGCTTTCACCAGTAATTATCGCGATTATCTGGGATATATTGCTTAATCCAAACTCCGGCCCGATAACAGGATATTTAAGGAAATATGAATTACCTGGAGCGAACGTAAGTTTGCTTTATAACCTCAATACAGCGCTTCCAACTGTGATTGTTATTGGAGCGTGGCTCTCGTTGCCAGTGGTCACTATTTCCTTTTTAGCGGCATTGAAAACTATCCCCCGCGAGATGATCGAAGCTGCTTTAATTGATGGCACTTCTGCTTCGCAAAGAATGCGCCTGCTGATAATTCCTCAACTACGTCCGATTATAACGGCACTCGTTGCGTTAAATGTTATTTGGAACTTTAACTCATTTGGTCTCATATTTGTTTTAACTAATGGAGGTCCAGGTGGCAGGACATATCTGCCAGGCTTATTTGTTTATGAAGAGTCATTTCGGTACGGAAATTTTGGCTATGCCGCCGCTCTTGGCATGATTATAACAATCGCTTTAGTCATCATTCTTGGCGTTTATGTAGCCACTCGGAATCGTCGCGAGGTGGAAGCATGATGAAATCTTTAGCCTCAAAAGCTGGCATCGGAACCTTGGTCGTGTTTTTTCTTGTCTTCTTGGGTGGACCATTCTTGTGGTTACTAGGAATGTCGATTAAAGCTCCTATTGACCTTCTTGCGTACGAACCTAGTTTGCTTCCAAAAAATGCGTATTTTCAGAATTATTCAGATGCTTTAGAAAAGAGTGGGATCGATCGAGCTTTCCTCAACAGCATTTTCATCTCTGCTGTTTCCACCCTATGTATCAGCATCTTGGTTGTAGTCCCTGCTTACTTCTTTGCGAGGAACAAGGGATTTTTCTCTAAGTCGCTTGCAACATGGATACTCGTCAGCCAAGTATTTCCACTCTCACTCATAATTATCCCTCTTTTCCTCGCTCTCCAACGTGTAAATCTCATCAACTCGCATCCTGGCTTGATCATCGTGTACATAGTTATCAATCTGCCGTTTTCTTTGTGGTTGTTGCGCGGCTTTGTTTTATCGATACCTCGAGAATTGGAAGATGCAGCTCGAGTAGATGGCGCATCTTTTGTGCAAGTTATTAGACTAGTGATTTTTCCTCTTTTAACCCCAGGGATGATTGTCGTAGCCGTCTTTACTTTCATCAATGTGTGGAATGAATTCTTCTTTGCTCTAGTTCTATTGTCCGATCCTGAGAAACTAACTCTTCCCTTACAACTGGCCCAATTTCTAGGAGCCGAGGGTAGAGGTCGGTACGGTGCGTTAGCCGCTGCAACTGTTATAGCCATTTTGCCTTCGATAGCGCTCTTCGCCCTCATACAAAAAAAATTCTCCGACAACTTTTTGGCTGGAGCAGTCAAAGGATGACGGAGATACAAATAGAAACGAGAGAGGAAAAGAAAATGAATAAACTGCTTCAAGTGCTTAGGAAACTTGGCACACCCTTTGTTGCAGCAGCCTCAACTCTTGCGCTAGCACTAGGAGTTACGGCTCCAATGCAGGCCAAGGCTGCCGACGAAATAACATTTATGACTCCTGCCTTCCTTCCAGAAACTCTTGCTGGTTTCAAAGATGCTGTTGCAGCCTGGAACAAGTCGAACCCAAATATCCAGGTCAAATACATCCCGGGCGACTGGGACAACATGGGTGATAAATTAACGACACAATTTGCATCTCGAACCGCCCCAGATGTCATTCATTTTGAGGCAAATGCGGCGCGACTTTGGGCTAAGCAAGGTTATCTTGCAGATTTAAATTCTCTGATGAGGCCTCTGAAAACGTCCATTCCGGACGGATCTTGGAAGACTGCAAGTTGGCAGGGTCGCCTTTATGGCGTACCGGTAATTGACCAGCCATATGTTGTCTTCGCGAACGTGGACATTTTCAAGAAAGCTGGAGTGGCTCTTCCCACGCCTCAGTCAGGTTTTTCCTGGGATGAATTCACTGCGCTCTCAAAGAAAATGACAACTTCAACGTACTACGGATCGATTTTCGGAGTGGCTCGTCCCGCCTCTCCGTTTATGATCATGTCAGGCTCTTTTGGGGCAAAGTGGTTCAGAGGTGTAACTACGTCGAAAGCTAGTCTTCGAGTTGGGAATGCTGAACTTGAAATTCCAACTCGTGTGTACAACATGATTTATAAAGATAAATCGATGGATCCAACATCTTTGACTGTGCGTCCTGGCGCAGCTGTTGCACCTTTTGTTGCTGGCAAGGCGGCAATGTTTGTAGCACCGAGTTTTGTGGCTCTAGATCTTGACACTGCGGCAAAGGAAAAGGGTTTTAATTGGACTACGCTCCCTATGCTCAAAGGAACCACTCAAAATCAGTATGCAAATCCCCAAATCTTCTCGATAAGCACCCAAAGTACCAAGAAGAAACAGGCCACACAGTTCATTCAGTTTCTCATGAAAGATGAGAATCTAATTAAGTTCGGTCTGGGAGACGCTTTGGTTCCACAGACAAACACCGCTCTTCAAGCGGCGATTGTTGCCAAGAAGTCCACTCCGGGATGGGCACAATTACTCGCTGATGGCGGTAACTTCACAGTAGCTCCTTTCTCCTTTGTACCTGAGTATGACAAGTGGAGAAGCTCAGTCCTTCAACCAGCTCTACAGAACTTCTTGCAAGACAAGATCACAAGAGCTGAATTGGTGAAGCGTCTCGAAGACGGATGGATGTCTTTGCGATAGGAAGTTGAAAAACTCTCCTCCGAACCCGAGGGGTAGAGGGTCGGATAAAGGGCCCTCTACCAAGGACCTTGGCAATCTGCGTGATGATTGGACGACTTGAAGAACTCAAAAATAATCGAGAGAAGGAAAACGGAATGTTGAAGACGAAGACAATTGGAGCGATAGCGGGTGCGGCAGTTGGCGATGCCCTCGGAGGTTCAACTGAGAGCCATAGCGTCGAGGCTATTCAAGAAAGATTTGGAGGCTTTGTCGAGAGGATAGAGGGGCCCTTCTATCCAGACTACGCAGCCGCACGCCCGATTGCACCGTTTTACAAAGGTGACGGTCACATAACTGACGATTCCATGATGGTCGAGTCACTTATTTCAGTCTACGAGAAAGTACGCGATCACCTTGACGTATTTTCATTCGCCCAGCACATAATTCCTGAGTTGATTGAGACGGTGAGATACGTTCCAGAACTTCAATGCGAAACGCTTTTGATTCATAGACTCTACTATGCTGAGAAGTGGCTCCTGCAACGATTACATCTTGGCAAAGTAGATCCTCGTGAAGCCGGCGTTGGGAATATAGTTAATTGTGGAGCGGCTATGTATATGGCGCCCGTCGGAATTGTGAACGCTGGAAATCCAGAGAATGCGTATCGAGAGGCGATAGAAATCACGGGAGCACACCAATCAAGTTTTGGACGCGAAGCAGCAGGTGTCTTTGCTGCGGCAGTGGCGCAGGCGTTAGTCCCTGATACGAGCGTGGATGAGATTATGGAAGTTGCGCTTGACCTCGCCAAAGATGGTACGAAGAATGCAATTGTTGCTGTACTGGGTAAAGCACGAGAGTTAGATTCCTGGCGTAATGGACTTGGACAATTACGAGCTGCTTTTCGCCCATTCGACTCAATGGAGGATGAATACAGAGACCCTTCTCTGGATGCTCGAAAACCTAGCCGCCTCAAATCTATTGAAGAGTTACCACTTGCGCTCGCAATGGTGACTGTGGCGAAAGGTGACTACAAAGAAAGCGTCTTGGGAGGAGTGAACTATGGACGTGATTCTGATTCAATTGCAACGATGGCCGGTGCGATCACCGGCGCAATGCATGGAGTTAAAGCGATTCCAAGTGAATGGCTCGAAGTAGTAGAGCGTGAAAGTCGTCGTGATTTCAGGGCGACGGGATCATTAATCGCTGAGATTGCAGAGGAGATTCATGCAAAGGATGAAGAAAGACTCGCGATCATAAAGAATAAGCAAAGTAACCTTTTCAGAGAAAAGTTAGGAGTAAGTAGTTGATTTCTAAACTCTCTCGAGCAAAGGGAGCAATGGCGGGCTTGGCAATCGGAGATGCTCTCGGTCGACCAGTCGAAGGTTTATCCCCAGCACAAATTCGTACGAAATATGGCGGAGTTGAAGACTTTCTTTCACAGAACCCATGTGGAAGCGACGACACGGAGTATGCGATCCTAACTGGTCGGGCTCTTGTGAAGTTCGGCAAGTCAATCACCTCGGAAGAGTTTGCTTCATACTGGGTGGAAAAAGTTTGTAATCAAACAGAAGAATTTCTTGGCGCTGGTTTCAGTGAGATGGCGGCAATCTCCAATCTCAAGGCAGGCTTGAAACCTCCACACTCTGGGCGTCACATTCATGCCTGGAGTGATGGGTTAGCCATGCGTGTCGCTCCAATTGGAATCGTCGCAAACGGCGATATTGAATTGGCTAGGCGTCTGGCAATTGCTGACGGTCAAGTAAGTCACTCAGGTGAGGGAATTCATTCGGGGGTAGTAGTAGCAACAGCTATTAGTCAAGCCATGGCTGGAGGCAGCATTAAAGATTTGATAACAGCTTCAACGAAATCAATTCCCAAGGATTGTTGGACTTCACGTGCCATCGCAAGGGTGCTCTCTGTAATTGAATTGCAAACAGATAAGGATGCTCTCTCATTGACTGACCATTTACTTGCAAGCGTTGCAACACATCACTATTTCTATGCGGACATAGCCCCGGAAGCCGTAAGCCTTGCGATGTCGGCTGTTGTCTATGGCGATGGAGACTTTGTTTCGACTATTCGATTCGCCGTGAACTGCGGACGCGACGCAGACACAATTGCCGCAATGGCCGGGGCCATTGTGGGAGCTTATGTCGGCTTTGATGCGATTCCCGAACATTGGAGAAGTGCTGTGACTGAAGTGAAAGGGAGTTGTCTTGCATTTACTAAAGGCATGAGTCCTATTGGACTTGCAGAGGAGTTGATCCAGTTATGAAGTTTGAATCCGCAATTCGTGGACTTGTTATGGGAGATTCGCTTTCAACTCAGAACGCGACACACAGATTGGCTCTTCTGGGCGAGCGGCGAGTTAGACGGTTCAATAATCTCCAAGCTTTTGCTACTGAAAATCAGCATACAACGTTGCCTGATCCTTATGTTCACGGTTTCAGTCCTCAGTGTTTATATCCAAGACCGTCTGATGATGTGGAGTGGTTTTGCTGGTCAAGAGATGTGGCCTTGAGTCAATCAGGAATTTCTAAGAGATGGCAAGCAATAGCAAAGCTCCGCGGAACATTACGAATCAGAGTTAGCGTGGCAAGTGCTCTTCATAACATTTCGATGGGAATGGATGCGCCATCTTGTGGTCACGACAATCCACACTACTTTGATAATTCAGCCATGTTTCGTGCTTTAGGAATATTTTCAGCGATACCGCAAGATATCAACAAATTGAGGGAGTTGATAAATGAGGATGCAACGCATACCAACAGCGAAGATGGAGTTTGGTGCGCCGTTGCTATCGGCGCTCTAGCGGCAAGTATTGTTGCTGGCACTCCCATTAAAAGAGCGATCGACATCGCTGTTAAAGAATTGCCTCTGGACTCTTGGAGTCGTCGCGAAGTTCTTCGTGCATTAGAGATCTCAAAGAGCGAGACCAAAGTCCATGAAAGAGTGATGCTTCTCGAAGAGAAGTTCGTAGATCGAATCTATCCGTATCCCTATGCCGCGCCAGAGACGTTAGGTCTTCTACTATCTCATTTACAGCATGATGCAGATCCATATTTAATGTTCACTTCCAGTTTCCTGCATCGCAGAAATACTGACTCAATTCCTGGACTGATTGGTTTTTTCTTGGGACTTCAGCATGGAGATTCTTGGATGCCGCAAGCCTTTAGGACTGGGAACATCCTTCTTGATGGTGTTTCGATACCAAATTTAAAAGGAACAGCTCTATTTTCAGAATAAACTTCAACACCGAAACTTGCGGAGTCACGTAAAAATAATGTTGCGCGATTTATCGACCGAGATTAGCCTTGCCCTATGCCAAAAATTGCGACCCAAAGCCTGGCGAGCCATCGCGATTGGCGTCGCAATCAGCTGATTGAAGCAGCCGCGGCGATCGCCCTCGAATCTGGGGGAGCTGCAATTACTGTTTCTGCTGTCGCAGCCCGTGCGGGACTTTCTCGGACCTCGGTCTATGAATATTTCTGTAGCTCTTCAGATGTTGTTAGCCATGTCTTGATTGGCGAGTTAGAGCGCTACCAATCTTTTTTAGATATTGCGATCTCAAGTGTCGATAGTTTGGAGGCAAAGTTAGAGGCATGGGTTAGAGCATCCCTCGCTTACATCACAACCGGAGATCACTTGTTAGCCAAAGGCCTTGGCGCACTTGGTAATAATCCAGATCTAATTTCTATCTTTCGAAGAAAACATCATGAACTTCTACAACCACTTGCTAGCGTCTTTCAGCAGATGGGGGTACGAGATATAGAACGCTCGCTACAGATTACTCAACTCATTGTTGATCTAGCAGCAAAGAAGATTGAGAAACTCAAGGAAAGTTCAGTGGAAAATGAGCGTCCACAATCAATTGAGGCAGAAATTTCATTCGCAATAGAAATTCTACACGCGAGCCTGCCAGTCTTGAAAAACCGGTAGCCCTACTTCTTTTTTACCTTGATCGATACATTTTCTCCAAGCATCATAACTTCATTTTTTGCTGGCGCATAGGCTGCGATTACGCATGTTCCGGTGCGCTTTGCCTTCACATTGAGATTAGTAAGTGAACAGATCTTGTTTGTTGTATTCCGATATGAGAGTGCCACCCCCTTATCGGTATTCACTGGAAGAGTAAGAGTTTGACCGACTCTTAGGCTTGTGCGCACTTGTCCTACACTCTGTTTCACGGGATCTTTTGCCGCTGATTGGCTACTAGCGCTTCCTGTTGCGGGGCCATCGCTAAATGTCAGTGGAATAAATTGATCTTCGCTTCGATCATCGGCTGCAAATCGATCAAACTCAAAGAAGAGTCCGCACTTATCAACGGTGCAATCGATGGCGCCAAACTTTCCTACTAGGCGAATTTTGATGTCGGTTGCAGTGGGAAGAAAGCTCCCTCGACCGCTTGAGGTAATCCAGAGTTGATCTGCGCTATTACATTTGCTGAGTTCAGCTCTCACTCCCATAACGGGTTGCGCACACTGAAATACATAAAGCCCAGCCTTTGAAGGAAAATTGTTGATAGATATCTGGACCAATTCGCCTTCATAGGCAAGGCTTGCGCTCTTACTTAAGGTTATCTGAGAGGTAGCACTTGCACCTAACGGTAGGGATAAACATAACAAAATGGCTGTTGCTACTACACTTACTCTTAGCTTAATTTGTTTTGACCTCCTCATGGTTCCTCAATTTACCTATTCTTATTCGTTTTAAACTTTATTGGCAGGTACATGTCATAACTTCGATCTCCAGTTCTTAGGTGATCTGCTCGCACTGTTATTGCACAGTCACCGTTTCCACAGGTGAAATCATTAATTTTTGGATTGAGTTTCAGTTCTACAGTAAAGGACCCGCTCTTCGTGAAAGGCTTTGTCAACCCATTAGCATAACTAGGTGCGTTCGATGAGATCCAATATCCAGTATTACTCTCTCCACTCATATCCACTGAACTGCAAGGTGTAGGAAGTGCTCCAGTGGTTGGAATTTTGCAGAGCGCGAGGTAGATTCCTACTTCAGGATTGAATTTTCTACCCTCGACTTTAACGATCCTTCCCGCTTTCACAGTAGATTGGCTTACGCTCAATATCTCTCCTCGTGCGCCGAATAACAATTCTTTTGCACCCGCCAGCGGGATCCCAATAACCATCGAACCCGCAATAGCGAGCGCACCGACTATGGATAAGCGCTTTTGCCATGGCTCTACAGTAGACATGGACAAAACCTTAACTCATGACCTCACCTCTTATATCCAACAGTCTTGGTAAAAACGTCGGCTGTATTAATGGAAAAATACCCTCGTGAAAACAAAGTCTCCAGTAGCTGTGATCTATCTCATCGTTGCACTCGGGTTTCTCACAGGATGCCAACAATCTTCCACTCAAAATACAACCGTTGAGGAATTTAACATCGAATCCGTGCCGGCACTCTCCTTAGATGGTGGCAAGCAGACAAGCAATTTGCGGATTGTTGCGGTGGGAAATGGAAGTGCAGAAATACTCGTTTCACTCGGGCTAGGTAGTCAGATAGTTGGTCGAGATATTGCAAGTGAGATTGAGCTGCTGAAGGAGATACCTATTGTTACCAATGGCCATGACCTTGATAGCGAAAAGATTCTTGCTGTCAGGCCCGACATTCTCTTTATTGACTCTAATTCATCTCCAAAAAGCGTCGCCAATCAGGTGGCTAACGCTGGAGTTCAAGTTGTTGAAATAAGTGAGTCTTTCT
>Ga0194111_10009966_pt1 | contig 10256 bp, 7 predicted proteins | sample TA2KigC300mmetaG_FD_146194 | JGI IMG/M metagenome (GOLD analysis project Ga0194111, IMG submission 146194) | Freshwater microbial communities from Lake Tanganyika, Tanzania - TA2015033 Kigoma Deep Cast 300m | ecosystem: Environmental > Aquatic > Freshwater > Lake | place: Tanzania: Lake... | reverse complement strand
GCGTGGGTCGTGGCGACTCGCGGGAGGAGACCCTGGCCATACTGGACCGTTCGGCCAGCGAGTGTCTGGATTTTCTGCGACGCCACGGCGAGGCCATCCCGCCGGCATCGCCCCAGGGTCGCAGTGTGACCGAGCTGGGCTCCTGGGCCACGCCCGACTACGACCTGCGCCCCTTCTCGCCCGCCGACCGCGACGCCTGGCTGCGCTGGGCTGCCCGGCGCCGCCAGGAGCTCCTGGACGCCCTGGCCCAACTCCCCGCCCCGGCCCTGGACTGGCAGCCGGACGAGAAGACGTGGAGTGTGCGCCGCATCCTTAGCCACGTAGCCTACAGCGAGTGGTGGTTCGCCCGCGTCACCATCCCGCAGAGCCGCGACCCCCTGCTCCGCCTGGCCGAGGCCCAGCAAGAAGCCTTAACGCGCCTCTCCGCCCTGACCCCGGCGGAGCTGACCCGCACCACCTTGCACGAGGGCGAGCCCTGGACGGCGCGCAAGGTCCTCCGCCGCTTCCTGGAGCACGAACGCGAGCACCTGGGGCAGGTGGAGGAGATTTTGGGCGTGTACAAGAGTAGATGAAGGCAGGGTTTGTAGTACATTTGTTCTATATTGACATTTGCACTACCACATAGTATAATGTAATTGTTTCTCAGGAAAGCATGGAGGGAGAGGTACTCGATGTGTATTCTTTTTCCCTTTGGCTTTTTCTGCTTTTAGCGTGGGGCGCAAGCATTCGCCTTAACGAGGCGGAGTTTGCGCCTTTTTGCGTTCCTGGGAGACCCACCACCTTCTGCAATTGCTGTCGCAGTGAGGCCAGCAATGGAGTAAGGAAGCAAAGCAGCTATGATGAACTCCCTTGAGGTTGGAGAAAGATTCGTCCGCTATTATCAGAATATGGGGTTTGAGCTGCTGCCCAGCGCCCCATTGCTTGATCCTTCCATACCCATGACGTTTGTCATGAGTGCCGGTCTTGTGCAGGTGGAGACTGCGCTGGACCAGTTTGGTCATTCCAACGGTGATTCCTACGTGCTGCGCCAGAAGTGTTTCCGACATTTCGATCTGGACAGCGTTGGCAAGAGTAACGTACACCTCAGCTTGTTCGAGATGCCTGGGGCTTTCACCTTCAGGTCGAATGGCAAAGCAACCACCATCCAGCAGATGTGGAATCTAGTTACAAAGGCCTTAGAAATTACGCCTGATCGTTTGTGGGTTTCCTATTTTGCTGGGGGTATAAAAGGCGATCACCCTTTTCCACGGGACATAGAGACCTATCAAGCCTGGCAACAAATCGGTTTGCCTGAGGAGAGAATTGTTGCCCTAGGACCAGACGATAACTTCTGGATGCAAGGTGGCGGCATTGATGGCCAGGAGCCAAACCGCAAATGTGGTCCCAACACTGAGTTGTTTTTCGACCGGGGAGAATATTGGCGCTGCAGCGCCGAATGTAGGCCGGGATGCCGCTGTGGCAGGTTTATCGAATTTGCCAATTCGCTTTTCATCTTTGCCGAGGTAGATGAAGAAACTGGTACTTTGCAACTGATGGATAGGCCGTTTAATGAAACCGTGATTGGCACAGAAAGGGTGGCCATGATCTTGCAGGGCAAGCCATCGGTGTTTGAGATTGATTGCCTCCAGCCGCTGGTTAACAAAGTGCAGTTCTTCTGCAACGGGTTAGAAACCAACGACTTGACGGAAAGGGCTAAACAGACCATCAGCGATTATATCAGAGCTTTGCTATTTCTCGTCGCTGATGGAGCACCGCCGCCAGGCAAGGGCGGACGGCAGCGCATTGTTAAGCTGCTGATCAGAGGGGCGCTGACGCAACAGAGGATTCTGGGCATCTCCGATTCTGCCTTCTTGCCTGAACTGATTGATACAATTATTGCCACGCACAGCGAACAATACCCTGAACTGGCTGGCGGGCGACAGTCTTTGCTAGATTACTTCGCCAGTGAGCGCGTGCGCTTTGAAGAGACCCTGCAGAGAGGCTATCGGCAGCTTGAGCGTATGATCCAGACAGATCAGCGAGCCCCCAGCGAGGATCAGATTGTTGATCTGGTCAAGAGGCATGGGGTTCCGCTACCCTTAATTGAGGCGGTATTGCGCCAAAGGGGGATTGCTTTTCAGGAACGGGCATATCAAAATGCTCTGGCAAAGTGGCCAGAGTTGCCCGCGTAGATGGGCAGTGATGCCTGATGGGAGGTTGGTAGTATGGGTAAGCGAGCGAAGCAAGTGATGCCTGGGAGGCAGGGTGTCATCTTCCAGCCAGTTGTCGAGACAGTCAGCCGGACAATGAATCTGCCAGTCAGCGTCTGGGTTTTTGACGAGCAAAGTCAAACCTTGAGAATTGAGGCCGCTGTTGGCTTATCGGCCCGCTATGTGCGTAAGGCATTCTTATCTTTGAGTGAGCCCAGCGTCACGGGGGAATGCTTTACAAGTGGAAAAGTCGTCATAGCACACAACGTAATCTCTGATCCACGCTGGAAATACAAGAAGGAAGCTGAAGAGGCTGGTTGGAGATCTGTACTTTGTGTTCCTATTCAAGCGCATGGCATGATTAGGGGCGTTATCAACATCTATACTTTCGTAATCCGTGATTTCACCGATCTAGAAAAACAACTGTTAGCTGATTATGCCAATCAAATTGGGTCGGCACTTGAGGCGGACAGGAGATTAAAAACAATTGAGCGCCTGCTGGACATTGGCGACGAGTTCGCGCGATTAATCACCAAACAACCTCAGGTGGTGCTCCAAGAGATAGCGAGGGGAGCATGTGAAGTTACTGGCGCCGATTGCGCCGTCATCTATCCCTACGATGCTGGCCGTGGGGACTTTTATGACATTGAGAGCGTTGCCTATCACGGCCTAAATAATCCTCTGGAGTTGAAAGACAAACCGAGGAAGACAGGATTAGGAGCCTATGTAGTTAGCCAGGGGGAACTTGTCCGAACAGACATAGACAAAGAAGACCAAGATATGCTTAAGAGCCCTTTCATTGCGCGAGAAGGTGTCAAGGCCTTTATGGGCATTGCTCTTGAGATCGCTCACAGGGTGCTAGGTATTCTCTACGTTGACTTTCGAACTCCGCATCCATTCAGCGATGAAGAGAAAGACATCATTCGACTATTTGCACATCAGGCTGCTATCGCCATTGATAACTCAAGGTTGTATCAACAAGCTAATACGAGAGCCGAAGCGCTGAAAAGATTACATGAAGTAGGTCCAACTTTGGTCTCAACCTCAGGTGCACCTAAAAGCTTAGGTGCCATCCTGGCGCAAATAGTCAATAATGCGCAGGATGTGCTGGGTGCTGATTTAGTTGACCTCTACCAGTATATTCAGAGCAAAAATGAGTATGTTCTTCCCCCAATTCAAGCGGGTATAAGGTACGATACCTCGGTGCGAAAGGACAGAATCTATGCGGACGATGTTGTATGTACCATCGTAAAGAGCAGACGGCCCAGGCACTTTGCAGAGACTCAGCAAGAACCTACCCTGACCCAGCCTTATACAGTAGTGCGGCCGGACTCCCCTCCAAAGCGGTTTGTAATTCGTGAAGGAATCAGGTCAACGGCGGCCGTTCCGTTGATTGTGGGAACCGAAGTGGTAGGCGTATTGTTCGCTAACTATCGTAGCTCCCAGACCTTTCCCCAACAGCAGCGAGAACTTATCGAGTTATTCGCCAATCAAGCCGCCATCACCATTCGTAACGCCCGGTTGTTTGAACAACGCCGGGAGCTCCAGTCTATCGCGAGGGATATAACCCGCATTCTTGATAAAAACGAACTACTACAGAAGATACTCTCTCGTTCCATAGGTCTCCTAGGATGTAAAATCGGGTCAGTTGCTCTGTTGAACAAGGCCACTAACCAGTTACAATTTCAATATGCCATAGGAAAGAAGCAGTATTTAAGTGTACCATTCGGCAAAGGCCTTATTGGAACAGCGGCAGAGATGAGAAAGCCAGTCCGCGTAGGCAATGTTAAGAAAGACACCCGATATATTCAACATGTAGCAGCAACCCGGTCTGAGCTAGATGTACCTATGCTGATCGGCGATGAACTCATTGGTGTGCTCAATGCCGAAAGCCCGCGGTATAATGCCTTTGACGAAGACTCAGAGGAGTTAGCGGTTATCCTGGCCGGTCAGGCCGCCGTAGCTATCTACAACGCCGAGCTCTTTGAGCAACGTCGAGTGCTCCAAGAGATAGCCCGCGACCTCACCACCGAGCTAGATCCTGATAAGCTCTTGAACAAGATACTGCAATGCTCTTTGGAACTCTTGCGGTGCTCCGTTGGCTCGATCGCCATATGGAATAAGACAACCGGCACACTTGAATACAAATACGGCATCGGTAAGGAGGTAGGAGCAAGTCTGCCTGTCGGCAGGGGGCTTATGACCGCGGCGGCCCAGACGCGGCATCCGGTGCGCGTCGGAGACGTTAGAAAGGATTCCAGGTATGTTGAAGACGTCGCCGAAACACGCTCGGAACTTGACGTGCCTTTATTGTTGGGGAGTGAACTAATTGGAGTGCTGAATGCAGAGAGCTCTGCTTATAACGCCTTCAGTGAAGATGATGAGAAGCTGGCAATGGTATTGGCCAGCCAGGCTGCTATTGCTTTGTACAATGCCGAGTTATTCCAGCGGACACAAGAGCGGTTAGAACAGCGTTTGAATGATCTGAAGGCACTTCAAGATGTATATGAGGCTGTTGGGCAAGATCCTCTCGAAAAAGTATTGCGGTTAATCACCGAGCGAGCCGTGAGTTTGACGTCTGCTCAATACGGGAATCTATGGCTACTGGAGCGAGGGCGTGATGAGCTGCGTTTCGGAGTAGAGGTCAATCTGCTGGCTTCTCTCCCACGGCGGGATGACCGGATTCCGGTAGACGAGCATAGCATCAATGGTTGGGTGGCGCTAACACGCCAGCCCTATTTATGTGATGATGTTACCTGCGATAAACATTACCAGAAAATCCTTGATAATATACGCTCTGAACTCGCCGTGCCGCTCCGTCATGGGGAGAGGATCATCGGCACGCTCAACTTGGAAAGCACGAAGCCGGAAGCATTTACAGAAGATCACCAGCGATTGCTGGAAGCGTTAGCTAGTCAAGCGGCGATTGCCATTGACGATGCTCGCCTCTATGATCGGTTGAACACGTTGATCACAGTGGGGCAGACACTCACCGGTGATATCCGACCGCGTGAGGATGAGGTTCTGAGGTTAATCTACGACCAAGCCGGTAAGTTGATGGACACGGACAACATGTACATTGCGTTATACGACGAACCGACGGATACTGTCCGGTTTGGACTGGCATTTGTGGATGGCAAGAGCATAGACGTGGCAACAACAGAGGGGTGGCAGCCACGCAAGGCAGGGAAGGGGCGGACGGAGGAGATCATCCGTACCAGGAAGCCGATCTTCCACGCCACAAAAGCAGAAGCAGAAGCTTGGTATGCCCAGCCAGAGCATAAGGAGTATCTGAGGGGACAGACATTTGCTTCGTGGCTTGGAGTACCGATGGTGGTGGCAGAGAAGGTGCTAGGGGTGATTGCCACCTACCACCCGACGCGGGATTATGTCTACAGCGGGGATGAACTAGCGATTCTGCAGGGGATGGCTAACCAAGCCGCCATTGCCCTGGACAATGCCCATATGTTTTATGACATTAACCGCCGGCTTAAGGCGCTGGTTGATTTTGGGCAAGCAGTCACCTCTGGTATTCGCCTGCGTGAGGATGAGGTTCTGCGGTTGATTTATGACCAAGCTAGTGAATTGATGGACACTGACAACATGTACATCGCGTTATACGACGAAACGACAGATACCGTGCGGTTTCCATTGGCCTTTGTGGGTGGCAAGCGCATAGACGTGGCAACAACAGAGGGGTGGCAACCGCGCAAGGCAGGCAAAGGACGGACGGAGGAGATTATCCACACCAGTAAGCCGATTTTCCATACAACAAAGGCAGAGGCAGAAGCCTGGTATGCCCAACCAGAGCATAAGGAATACGTGGGAACAGTTTCTTCGTCTTGGCTTGGTGTGCCGATGATGGTGGGCAAGAAAATGCTAGGGGTGATTGCCACATACCACCCAACACGAGATTACGTGTACAGTGGGGATGACCTGGTAGTTCTGCAGGGAATGGCCAACCAGGCAGCGATTGCCATTGACAATGCGAGGCTAACCTATGACTTAGAGCAGACAATTGAGGAACGGACACGTCAACTAAGAGAGGAGCAAGGGAAAAGCATGGCCGCCGCACGTCTGGCGGCTGTAAACACCGTAGCAGCAGGATTCGTGCACAGGATGGGCAATGTCGCTGGCACGATACCGGTGCGTGTTGAACAAATTAAAGAACTGTTGGATCCAACAGATCCGAATTACTCCAAGTTTGTTCATCTTCTAAATGCTATTAACGAGGATGTGGAGGGTATTCTCAAAGCAGCTAGGGCTATCCAAACATCTACCACGACGGAGCCTCTAGAACTAGTAAATATTGATACACTGGTGTCCACGGCTGTCCAAAGAATAGCCGCCCCATCGACTATATCGGTTTGTAGCAAGTGCGATCCAGGCTTGCCGCCTGTGCTTGTCTTTAGTGGGCAATTTGTTGACACATTGGAGAACATCATTCGGAACGGCATGGAAGCCATCGAAAGTGCAGGTTCAGTAACCATAACATGCAGAACAACTACAATAGATAACCAGGATTTTGTAGCCATAGGTGTAAGAGACACAGGACATGGCATTCCACCAGAAAACTTGCCCAAGATATTCGATCTGTTCTTCTCCACCAAAGGTGGAATGGGTTTTGCTCTTTGGCGGGCAAAAACCCTTGTTGAGAGTTTGGGGGGTAAGATTACCGTAGAAAGCGAGGTGGGCAAAGGGACGCTCTTCACCATCCTTCTGCCCGCAGCGAAGGAGGTGAAAAAATGACTAGTAGTCGCGTCCCTCGAATCCTTATCGTTGATAGCGAGCCCAGATGGAGTCAAGCAGCAAAGCGCGCTCTGCGGGAGCAGGGGAAATACAATGTCGAAAGCGTCGCTGATATTAAAGCCGCCTTGGACTTTTCCCGTGCCAATGATTTCGACCTGATCCTAATTAATGCCGCTCTTGCCCTTGGGAGGGATAAATCTAAATTTGAAGAGATTGTATGCCTATATCCAGACAAAGTGCTCGTTATCTCTGATGTGCGTTCGATATCCACAGCTATTAAGGTATTTAAGATGGGGGCAGACTATGCCGAAAAGCCGTTTGAACCACGGCGATTGGTAGAACTGGTGGCCAATCGCCTACAGCAAGCATATGGAGCCACAATCTAGCGCCAGATAAAGATCAAGGAGGAGATCAAACATGGAGATGTTTTCTCAAGGACGCCCCCGCTTGCTTATTGTAGATGACCAGAAGAACTGGCGAGAAGCGCTATGTGATATGCTGGACCCTGTATACGAGATTGCAACAGCGACCAGTTATGAGGAAGCCAAGCGCCAGTTATGGCAACGCGCCTTTCACGTATTGGTGGCAGACCAACGGTTGGTGGATGCTGATGTTACCAATATTGAGGGCATACTCTTGCTAGACGAGGTAGCTAAATTGCGGGATGGAACCCAGACCATTATCGTGACAGCATATCCTACGGTCGAGGCAGCTAAGGAGGCGTTAAGAGGACGTGATCCCTATGCCTACGACTATCTGCTCAAGCGCCCAGAGGAAGGTGGGCCCTTTAATATTAGGCAATACCGGGCGCGAGTCAAAGAAGCCGTCGAGAAGGCGATACAATTGCGTCAGAAGGCAACCACGTTAGACTTTTCCGTGTCGGCTGTGGTTGCCGGTTTGACATATGATTGGATCGCGGAAATCTTGTTCCCAGGAGATACAATAACACATGGTATCCGAGAGGATGTTAGGCAGATTATCCATAGATTACTTTATCCATTCCAACCCATAGCCCCTGGGATAGGCAATGCTTGGTCGTCAGAGCCAGATCAGTTCTGTGAGATCCTTTGTTGGAGCAGAGGGCATGGCCAAGCAGTTTTGGTCAGGGTGGGCAAGGAGCAATGTTCATTGAACGCCCGCCAAGTTGAATGGCTCAAGCATAACTGGCGTCTGGTTAAGTATGAAGAACTGCTCTCTGTTCCAATTATGGGCGTCTCTTACACGATTGACGGCATGGCATTTGAAGACTGTGCATCTTTGGTGGATAATAAGAAGCATGGAAAGTAAATCGAAAAAGCGTGTACTTATCGTTGAGGACGAAAGCAATTGGCAGCAAGTGATTAGCGAATTGCTGCAAGATGTCGCTGAGGCACTTGACTGTGTAGTTGAGGTAGCAATTGCTGGTAGTTTTGGAGAAGCATTGGTCCATATCGTTCATGCTCCTTATGATTGTATTACCATTGATAACAAACTTCCGGATGGCTATATGGCCAAGATATTGCTAGACCGCATTGCTCGCCTTGTACAGAAGGTTCCGGTAGTAGTTGTAAGCGAATTTGTGAATCCCAACGACGTTCGTGACTTTTTCAAAGACTATGAAGTTGAGGAATTCTTCTGGAAGACAGCCTTCAAGCCAGAGGCATTCAGACAAACGCTTATCCGACTACTTGCGCCTGTAGAGAAGGGGCCCGTATCTATTCCCGCCAGAACACCCGAGATTGACGTCCAAATACTCGTCAAGTCGCTCCCAACCGGCGTATTGCACCTGTATTCCGATGACAACTTACCGCTGCTGAAATACAATATCACCAATCGCATGGATAAGCCCATATCGGTAATCGTCTCATCGTGGATTGAGCAATTCTCCTATACACGCAGCGATACTGTTTACCTTAATCCTGGACAGAGCCAGGTAGTTGCCCAACTCCCTACCCTCAAACTGGACGAGGTTGCGGCTCTCTATGAAGTGCGCCGAGCGGTACTTCATACCCGCGCCTGCTATCTTGAAAACGGCCAAGAGTTCCTCATATTTATTCAAGACCATGATATACAGTTTCTGGCCCGCGATGTCATTATTTGGGCCATTATTGTGGATGAGAATACTATATACGATCTTTCGTACCAGATCGCAGCGTGGGTGACGCCTAACACGGGACCCATTGTAGAAATGCTGCGGTATGCAGCGGATTACAGCCCATCTGGACAACTGTGGGGTTACCAGGGCAGTGATACAGCAGAGCAGCGCGCTAAGTTGGTGCGAGGCCAGATTAAGGCAATCTTCCAAGCATTGAAGGAAAAGGCTGGGATTACCTATATTAACGCGCCAATCAGCTTTGGAAAGAAGGCTAACGAGGTCCAGCAACGGGTGAACTTGCCTAAGGATAGCCTAGCATATCGCCAAGCTAACTGCATAGACGGTGCAGTGCTCTATGCCAGCCTGATTGAACGGGCAGCAATGAATCCTATGATCATTATTGTCCCTGGACACGCCTTTATAGGATGGGAGACGTGGGATAGGGCTCAGCAATACGATTTTTTGGAAACGACCATGACAGGCAGCCATAGTTTCGAAAAGGCGCTTGAGACAGGTAGGCAAGAGTTCAAAAAGGCCGAACCATTCCTGGGCAGGTCATTGTTTGATCCTGGCGGGTTTGCTGTTCTTTTGGATATTAAAGCTCTCCGGGCGAGAGGCATCTTGCCAGTAGAGTAACTATCCCCCCGCAGCATAAGATCGTTCTGCGCAAATCCACAGAAATCGGAGCTGTGATGAACGAGAATGAGAATTGGCTGGCTCTGTTAGCCAAGGAAGTAGCAGCAAGCATTGTTAGGGAACTTAATCTTCTCTCTCTCAGAGAAGGCGAAGATTCTGTGCTAGTTTTTCGGATGCACCTAATTTTTATAATTTTAAGAATAGCGCCTCTACTTTCTGGAGTTCTTCTTCTGAGCGGCTTGTGGATCCTACTAGTAGTGATCTCTGGCATATTATACCCTGGTGCTGTCATCTATCTATTACTTACAGCTACAATTCTAGTCGGGTTCGTCGCGTTAGTGCTACAATTAGTTAATGCCAGTCTTGAGTGGTGGTCTACGATGTATGTTGTGACTAATAAGCGGATTTTCATCCAAACAGGAATAATAAAGCAGCAAATCAATGAAGCCATGCTCAGCAAAATTCAAGACATAAGTTATGATTGGACTTTGGACAAAGAATCAACGACCAAGCGTAGGTTGCTTGGTTGAAAATGCTCCAGTTTGCACTTTAACACACCATTTGCGTCGCTAGGGAGGCTGTCTTGCGGCTCTTGGACGGCTTTTTGA
>Ga0194111_10009965_pt1 | contig 10257 bp, 8 predicted proteins | sample TA2KigC300mmetaG_FD_146194 | JGI IMG/M metagenome (GOLD analysis project Ga0194111, IMG submission 146194) | Freshwater microbial communities from Lake Tanganyika, Tanzania - TA2015033 Kigoma Deep Cast 300m | ecosystem: Environmental > Aquatic > Freshwater > Lake | place: Tanzania: Lake... | reverse complement strand
AGCGCCGGCTCCACCCCCGCCTGACGGCGGGGGCTGGTAACCGCGCACATGACCCAGGGCTTACCCGCCGCAACCACTTTCCTGTTGAGGTTCCTGCCGCGCCGCGTTACCTTCGTCGGTCATGGCAAGCGGCTTACTCTTGGGTTTTGACATCGGCGGCACGAAGTCGGCGGCCATCGTCGGCGACGGCGAAGGCAACGCCCTGGCCCGCGAAGAGTTCCGCACCGCCGGGCCGAAGGATACCGTCCAGCGGCTCATCGAGGCGGGCCTGCGGCTGTGCGGCGGCGAGCGACCGGCCGGCTGCGGCATCGCCTGCGGCGGGCCGCTCTCAAGCCGCGAGGGCCTCATCCTCTCCCCGCCCAACCTCCCGGGCTGGGACCGCGTGCCCGTGGTCCAGACGGTCCGCGACGGCATCGGCGTTCCCGCGGCGCTCGAAAACGACGCCAACGCCTGCGCCGTGGCCGAGTGGCGGTGGGGCCTCCGGTGCCAGGTTGACGACCTGGTGTACCTGACGTGCGGCACGGGCCAGGGGGCGGGCATCGTGCTCGGGGGGCGGCTGGTGCGCGGCAAACAGGACCTCGCCGGCGAGATCGGACACGTGCGCCTGCTGCCGATGGGGCCCGTCGGCTACTACAAGGCGGGCAGCGTGGAGGGCCTTACCAGCGGCAGGGCGCTGGGCGAACTTGCAAAAATACGCCTCCAGGAACCGCACGAGCCGTCGCACCTGGACCGCCTGCCGCTGGACCAGGTAACCGGCAAGGAGGTGGGCGCGGCTGCGGTCAACGGCGACCCGCTGGCCGTGCGCGTCGTGCAGGAGCAGGCAGGGCACCTGGGCCGCGCGTGCGCCATACTAATTGACATACTTAATCCGCAGCGCATCAGCCTGGGCAGCACGGCCCAGCGGCTGGGGTCGCTCCTGGTGGACGGCGTGCGCGAGGCCGCGCGCCAGGAGGCCCTGCCCGCCGCGTTTGAGAACTGCGTAATAGACAAGGCCGTCCTGGGCGACGAGATCCAGGACCTTGCGGCCCTTGCCATCGCGCGCGACGCCGCCGAGGCCACAGGGCACTGACGGCCCCGCCGCGGAAACCGCCCCCCTGCCCCAAAAAGATTTTCTCCCACGTTTGACTTTGCCCCCGCGCGCGTTATATTGATTAGAGGAAGGCCCCAAGATAACCTCGCGAAAAATGAAAGGCGGGAAGCAGCGAGCGGCGCGGCAGGCGGCCGTTGTTCCGAACGCGGTTGAGAGAAAGCCGTTGTTGAGGCGCGAGTGCCGACCGCAATGCCGTGCCGGATCGCCACCTAAAGCGAGCGAGGTTGGGCCTTCCCTTTTTCGCTTCGCACCGCATCAGGTTCCGGCGCCCGCGGGCGCCTTTTTTGATGCGCCGCGCCAAACGGATGCCGTCACCCTGGCGCCGGCAGCGGGTCGGCCGCGCCTGCCTCGCGAAACGCTTCCTGCCGGCGCCGGCAACTTGCGCAGTTCCCGCACGGCGCCCGCTCCGCCTGGTAGCACGACCACGTAAGTTCAAACGGGGCGCCCAGCGCCAGGCCCAGCCGCACAACATCCGCCTTGCGCAGCGCGATAAGCGGCGTTTCCACGGTTATGTGCGTGTCAGGCCGCGTGCCCAGTTCAATAAGCCGGTTGGCGGCCTCGTAGAACGCCGCTCGGCAGTCCGGGTAGCCGGGGGCGTCCTGCTCCACGGCCCCGATGACGATGCGGCCGGCGCCGATCACTTCGGCCCACGATACGGCGATTGCCAGAAGGTTCGCGTTGCGGAACGGCACGTAGGTGCTGGGGATTTCGCCCGGCGCCTCGTCGGGCGGAACGGGGATGCGCCGGTCCGTTAGCGCGCTGCCGCCGATTATCCCCAGGTGCGGGGCATCCACCGCCAGCGTCTTCTCGGCCCGGAAGTGGGCCGCAAGACGCCCGAAACACTCCAGTTCCTTCGCCTCCGTCCGCTGCCCGTAGTTGACGTGCAGCATGGCCAAGCGGTAGCGCTGCGCCGTCCATGCGGCGGCGACGCAAGAATCCATCCCGCCCGACGCAAGCACGACGGCCAGCACGTTGCTCATCGCGTCAGTCTCCGCCGCCAGAGCGCTACGGCCTAATCAGCACCTTGACGGCCTCCGGCCGCGCGGCCGCCGCGAGCGCCGCCGGGGCCTCGTCGAGCGGGAACTCGGCCGTGATAAGCGGCTCGGTGGTAATCTGTCCGCGCTGGAGCATCTCCAGGGCCGCGTCCATCGGGCCGCAGCGCGAGCCGATGACCGTCACTTCATCGACCACGATCGGCGCCAGGTCCAGGCCCGCAGTGTCGGCCACGGTGCTCTTAAGGACGATCGTGCCGCGCGGCCGGACGAACTCCATCGCCGCCCCCAGGCCGCCGGCCGTGCCGGTGCACTCGACCACAATGTCGGCGTCCTTCGCCGGGCGCACGGCCCCGGCGTGCGCCGTCCTGACGCCCAGCGCGGCCAGGACGCCCAGTTTCGCCTCCGACTTGCCGATGACCAGCGGCGCAAGTTGCCACGCCTGGAGCACCTGCGCCACAAGTTGCCCCAGGCGCCCGTCGCCGAGGACGAGCACCTTGCTTCCCGGCCGCAGGTCCACCTGCCGCCCGACCTGTATGGCCGCGGCCAGCGGCTCGGCGAACACGGCGGCGCGGTCGGCCAGGCCGCCGGGCACGGCGTGCAGGTTCGCCTCGGGCAGCGCGAGGCGCTCGGCGAAGCAGCCGTCGCGTCCGGCGATGCCGAGGACCGTGCGCCGCCGGCAGTGAGTGGGCAGGCCCCGCGCGCACATGTCGCACGCGCCGCACGGGCAGTTGATTTCGCCGACGACGCGCCGCCCCGCCAGGCGCCCCTCCATCGCCACGCCCACGAACTCATGCCCCAGGACGCCCGCAAAGCGCATGTAGCCCTTGACGATCTCCAGGTCGGTGCGGCAGACGCCCGCCAGGAGGACGCGCACAGCGACCTCGCCCGGGCCGGGCCGCGGCTCGGGCCATGCCGGGTCAACGCGGACCTGGCGGCCGTCGAAGATGCAGGCTTTCACTCCAGTTCCGCCTCGCGCACGTCCCTGGCGAAGAGGCCGCGGATGAACTCGGCCGGGCCCTTTGTGAACTGCGGGCGCTGGTTCTCGCCCTTCGGCATCGGCGGCGGTCTGCCGTAGCCCAGGAACGGGTTGTCGGCCTGGGCGAGGAGTTCCTCCCACGGCCGCGCCTGGCGCGGCAGGTCCTGGCCGGTCATGTGGCGCAGGCTCTCCCAGGCCTTGCGCGAGACGGCGAGGCTGGAGTCGCCGAGCGCGCCGACGAGCGCCCCCGCGGCCGCCTTGTCGCGGAACTGCCGCAGGGCCTCGGCCGCCGCCACGCGCACGTCGGCTAGCCCATCGCCCCGGAGCACCTCGGCCAGCGGCGCGACGGCCCCTGCGGCGGCCTGGCGCCCCAGGGCCCGGCAGGCGTCTGTGCGGACGAACGGGCTCTCATCGTGCGTGGCCACGTGGCCGAGCGTGGGCACTACGTCCTCGCCGGCCATGACGGCCAGGCCGCGCACCGCCGCCGCACGCACCATCGCATCGCCGTCATTGCGCGCGACGACGCAGAAGAGTTTGACGACGCTGGGCAGCCGCCGCGCGCCGGCGTCGGCGGCCACCCGCTCCAGGCCCTCGCGGCGTTCGTCGGCGCGGTCGCTCTCGATGCGCACCAGGTAGACGGCCGTCGGCTGCGGGAAGAACTTGTCCTTCCACTTGGCGGAGGTCTCGCTGCCGCAACCGGGTGCCGCCGCGAGTGCCGCCCCGACCATCGCCGCCAGGAATCGGTTCACGCCGGCTCCTCTCCCTTGCCCTCCGGCCGCGCGCCGCCGAAGAAGTCCTCCGGCGACACGTGTGTGACCGGCGGCATCTCGTCGCCGAGGAACCACCGGCCCACCGCCTGGAACCGCTCCGGGTTGTCGCTCACCAGCAGCCGCAGGTCGCCCCGGCCCGACGGTTCGCGCAGGCCGTACGTCGTCAAGAGGTACGCCACTTCGTCGGCCACGGCCTCGGCCGAGTCCACCAGCCGCACGCCCGGCCCCAGCGCCTCGGCGAAGCCGTCCTTCAGAAGCGGGTAATGCGTGCAGCCCAGGACCACCGCGCCCACGCCCGCCTCGACCATCGGCTGAAGGTACTCGGCCAGCGCGGCCCGCACGATGGGGTCGCCCGGGCCGCGCCCTTCCTCCACGAGCGGCACGAGCAGTGGGCACGCCCGTTCCACGAGGCGTGTGCCCGGCAGGCGCCGCTCGATGGCACGTCGGTACGCCCCGCTGGCGATGGTGCGCTCTGTGCCGAGGATGCCGATGGGGCGGCCGTCGCCGACCGCCTCGGCGGCCCGCGCCCCCGGCTCAATCACCCCCAGGATGGGCAGGCGGAACCGCCGGCTCAGGGCGGGCAGGGCCGCGGCGCTGGCCGTGTTGCAGGCCACGACGATGAACTTCGGGTCGTAGCGGCAGAGGAACTCGCAGTCCTCGCACGCGAAGCGGGCCACCGCCTCGCCGCTCTTCGTGCCGTACGGCACGCGGGCGGTATCGCCGAAATAGACAATCGATTCGGCCGGCAGCCGGTCGCGGATCGCCCGGACGACCGTCAGGCCGCCCAGGCCCGAATCGAAGATTCCGATGGGTTGACCCATGCCGCACATCACCTCCGACGGCGGCCACGTCGCGCCGCCGCCATGGCGGCTGTGGCGCGTCGGCGACTGCGGCACGTATGATAAGTCGGGGGGCCGACAAATCAAGGCCCGCGGCGGTCAGGCGTCAATCGGAATCCTGAGTTCCCCCAGCGTCCGGCGCATCCAGCCAAGAGACCGCTCGATCATCGGGCCGCCCTGCCCCTCGCACTCCATGCTGAGGGCGCCGGCGTACCCGGCGTCGCGCAGGAGTTCCAGGCACCGGCGGATGTTCGGGGCGTTAACGCCGTCGCCGATGGCGCAGTGGCTCAGTGCGATGCCCGTCTGCCCGCCGCGAACCGCCTTCGCCAGCGATTCCGACACATCCTTGATATGCATGTGTCTGACCTTGCCGATGAACCGCTTCAGGTACGCCGCCGGGTCCTGCCCCGCGATGAACGTGTTTCCGGTGTCCATGTTGAGGCCCAGGTACGGGCTGTCGGCGAAGGCGAGCATCCGCTCCATCATGTCGGGCTTCGTGGTGAAGTAGCCGTGCGGCTCGATGTTGACGATGACCTGGTGGGCCTCGGCCACCTGGAGAATCTGCTCGTATGAGCGCTTCATCAGGTCCATCGCCTCGGCGTCGGAAAGCCCCTCCGGCTTGTGCATGCCGTCGGTCGTATCGACGCACGGGCACCCCGCCTGTGCCGCCCAGCGGATGGCGTTCATGACGTACGGCACGCCGCGCACCGGCCCGTCCTTGCCCGACAGCGGGTACGCCGCATCCACCTGCGAGAACCGCACGCCGTAGCCGTCCATCCTGCGACGAAGGAGAACGGGGTCCTCGAACATGGCGAGGTGCGGCAGGTACCCCAGGCCGTGCATCCAACTGATGCCGTCGATAAGGCCGCACTCGATGGCGCTGACGCCGTTCTTCTGCGCCCATTTCAGGCACGCCTCGAAGTTGAAGAAGACGGAAGAGAACGCGTCGGTGTGAAATCCGATCCTCATGGTCTCTCCTTTCGCTGCCCTGCCGGCGCCGAAGCGCCGCGCCGGGCCGCGATGCCCGCGGCTTTACAACCGCGGCTCGACTCTCCTACTTTGCACCTTGCGCCTCGGGCGGAAGCCCCGCCGCCCATGCGCAGCCGCGACGGTAGAGTTCACCCACGCCTGCCACGCGCATGGCCTTCACGTCGTGCCCCAGGAGGCACTGGAACACCCGGCCCTTGCCGGGGGCGTACACGAAGGCCATCGGGTAATCCTTGCCGTCGACCTTGCTCCTGGCTGTGGCGAGAACCTGTATGGGCCGCTCGCCCGCCAGGCACGTGTAGAGTTCGTCGTCGGCGTCGAAGGCCTTCAGGCCGCGCGTGATCGGGTGATCAAGGGCCGCGATCTCGACGCGGAATGGCCCGCGCGGGTCGTGAGCGCGCAGTTTCGGGTCCCAGACGCGGCCCACGAGGTCGCGGAACTCCGGCCACTCCTGGAACGCCCCGCACGCGAAATGGACGAGCATGAAGCCCTTGCCGCGATCAACGTAGCGGCGGATGTTCTCCCGGCCCCCCGGACCCAGGTCCAGCGGCTTGGGGTTCATGAGATGCAGAACGATTGCCGAGTAGTCGGCCACGCGCGGCGACGCCAGGATGCTCGCAGCCTCAGACACGTCCACCAGCAGCCGGGGGTCATTCGACAGTTCCTCCGCCAGCACCGGCGCGGTCTCCTGCCACTTGTGGGCGGGGTGTTCCTGGCCGGTGACGATCAGGATGCGCGTGCTCCGGCCGGGTTCGGACTTGCCGGGCTTGAGTTTATAGTCCGGCGCGCCGGGCGGCGCCTCCTGCGCGGCCGGGCCGGCAGCGGCGGCCAACGCAAAGAAGGTTGACACGGCAAGTGAACCCAGACACATGAAGAGTCTCATGGCTCTGCCCCGGTTCTGGCGCGACGGGTACGGAGGCCCGCCGCGCTGCGGCTCAAGTTGCGCTGTGGCGCTACATGCTCCACGGCGCGCGCATCGGCCGGCTGAGCATGCGGTTGGCCGCATCGTCGCCGGCGAATTTCTCGGCCTTCCAGTCCCAGGTGAGTTTGCGGCCCAGGCGGGTGGCGATGTCGCAGACGATCGTCAGCGTGGTGGCCGCGTGGGCGCCCTCGACGGGGGCGGCCGGCCCGCGCCGGCTCCGCACGCACTCCAGGAAGTTCTCATGATGATTCTTCGATTCGTACAGATGCTCCTCGCCCGCGCCCAGGGTCGCCTTCAGCAGCGACTCCGGCTCGGCCTTGATGCCGCCGCGAACCACGTGCACCCACCCCTTGTCCCCCTCGAAGCGGCAGCCGTGCGGCTGGCCGCTGTCGTCCGTGAACACCAGCCGCAGCCCCTCGGGCGTGCGCGCCTGCACCTTCCAGGTAATCGAGGTGTCGGCGAGGCCCTCCTTCGGGAACTCCGCCGCCCCCTCCACCTCCAGGGTCGATGCGCACAGGCCCGGCTGGCCCCACAGCGCAATGTCGATGTGATGCACGCCCCACGACTGTATCCACCCCACGCAGTAATCGTAGATGAAGTACCAGTTGTACGAGCACTTCAGGTCGTTGTACGGCGTCCACGGGGCGGGGCCGAGCCACATCTCGTAGTCGATCTCCGGCGGCGCGGGCTTCGGCTCCGCAGCGGGCAGGCTCCGCCCCCCCGGAACCGCCACCTTCACCGTGTGCACCTTGCCCAGGTATCCGTTGCGGGCCAGTTCGCACGCGAAGCGAAAGTTGCGGTCGCTCCGCTGCTGCGTGCCCACCTGGTAGATGCGCCCGTGGCGGCGGACGGCGCTCACCAGGGCCCGCCCCTCAGCCACCGTCAGCGTGAGGGCCTTCTCGCCGTAAACGTCCTTGCCGGCGGCCACGGCCCCCGCGCCCATGAGGCCGTGCCAGAACTCCGGCGCGGCAATGACGACGGCGTCAACGTCGGCTCGCGCCAGGACTTCGCGAAAATCGCTCACCGACGCGCAGCCCTTGTACCCTCCTCGGCCGGCCTGCCCGGCGTACGCCTGCTCGACGTGCTTGCGCGCGGCCTCGCGCTTCGGCTGCTGCGGATCGCACACGGCCAGCACCTGGACGCCCGCGTTCTGCACGAGCGTCCGCACGTGGTCCGTGCCTCGGCTGCCCATGCCGAGGAACCCCATCCCCAGCCGCGCGCTGGGGGCCGCGCGCCCCTCGCCCCCGACGGACGAGGCGGGCAGCACGTACGGCGCCGCCAGCACCCCCGCCGCACAGGCCAGAAACCGCCGCCGCGATAAGCCCCGCACCCCGCAAGACAATCGCGACGCAACGCCACGCAACTCGGTCCTGCTCATGTCGCTCTCCTTCCCCCAAAACGAAATGTTGCATCCCGCTTACCGTAAGGCGGCGGCCAATGCAAGCGTTTCGTCGGGACCGCGCGCCGTTGTGATGCTCCAACGCAACCTGATATTTTACGCGGACGGCTCTCCTGAGCCGCCGCGCAGCGCTATTCCCCGCCGGCGATTTCAAGGCCGCAAAGCAGCGTCCTGCCAGCGCGGGGCACAAGCGTGACGACCACGCCGCCGCCGGCCTCGACGCCCTTGAACTCCTTGACCACGCCGCGCCGCGGGCCGCCCGCCTCGCGGACGATGTCGAAGTCGCGCAGCGCTTCCTTTCCCTGAATCGCCACGCTGAAGACCCTCTCGCCGGCCTTCCTCTCCTCCGGCTCGGCGAAGTAAAGGCGCACGGTGAACCGCCGCGCGGCAGGCGCAGCCGCGCCTGAAGCAGCCGCCGGCACGGCGGCCGGACGCGGCGCCGGGACGGCGATTTCCTCCGCACCTTCCACGCCCGACGCGACAACCCATGCCGGCCCCTGTCCGCCCTGGATGCGCGACGAATGATTCCGCCGGTACCGCGCCCCCTCCGGCCGCACGCGCACGGGCATCTCGGCCGGCGGGCCGCCCACCGCCGGGAAGTCCTGCCACAGCGTTCCGTCATCCGCCCGCCGGTCGCCCGGCGCCCCGAAATTGACGCCCAACCGCCCGGGCGCGGGCGGCGCGCCGTAAGTCCAGTATTCAGCCTCCGGCATATGAATAAGCGCCAGCGACGAGCGGTTCGCGTACCCGCACGTGCAGGTGCGCGTGTAGTCGGGGGCGTTCAGCACGCCGCCGGCCGCGAGCAGGTTCGGCGTGCACCCGCTGCGGAAGCCCCCCAGGTTGCCCGTGCCGCCGTCGCGCGCCAGGTCGTAGAAGCCTGCGCAGCCGGAGCGGAAGGTCAGCAGGCCCTCGCCGCCCGCCACGGGGCCGCAGCCGTAACTGCGCGTGAACCGCCAGTACGTCTCCCGCCCGTCGGGGCCGATCATCGTCTTCGCCCGGCCCGTCAGCAGGTCGTAGCCGCGCTGCCCCTGCGTAACGATGAGGCGCCCGCAGATCATCAGGCCCCACTTGCCGCCCCAGAGACTCGCGGCCGTCGGGGCGCCCTGCCAGAGAACCGTCCCGTCCTTGCCGCGGAAGGCCGCCTCGGCCACGAGCACGTCGTGCTCGGCCGAGTACGAAAGGGCCTCGCCCACGTGCTCCTTGCTCTCCCAGGCGACCGCTCCGGTGCGGGCGTCGAGGGCCAGCAGGCGCGGCGATTGCTTCGGTTCCTTGCGTTCCTTCGCGGCGGCAGGCCGGGGCATCGCCCCGGCTTCCGGCGCCCGGCCCTTCAGTTGCTCCGGGGCGAGGCGGTCGATGGCAAAGACCTTGCCGCCGCCCGCCGCAATCCCGTAATGCCGGAAGGCGTGGGCCGCGTCGCGCGACCACAGCAGGCGGCCGTCGCGCCGGTCCATCGCCGCGAGGCCGCGGCTCGACGTCGGGCTGTATATGCCGCCCGGCTTCTGCTCCGGGTCGATGATCGGCCGGACGCCCGCAATCAACAGGTCCTCATATATAAGAAGGAACTGCCAGGGCGGCGGCCCCTTCTCCCCCTCCGCGGCCGGCAGCCGGAACTCCCTGACGGTGCCGCCGGTGGCCGGGTCCAGCGCGTGGCACGCCTCCCCCGCCGCCACGTACACGGCGTCGGGGACGGCGTAGAAGTTGCTCCCGATGGAGTGCGCCCCGCGCTGGTGCTCCGTGACGTTGTAGAGTTTCCCCAGGTTCGGGAACCGCCGCGTCCAGAGGACCCGCCCCGTGTACACGTCGGCCGCGGTCAGGGAATCCGGCCCCTCGATGAACAGCCGCCCGCCCGCCACCTGCTCGACCGGCCCTTCTCCGTGCCGCGGCAGGATGAGCGAGTTGGACAGGGCATTGCCGTACCACAGGACGCCCAGCGGCGCCCGCACGAGGCCGTCGCGCGCGGCGCGGGCGTTGCCCGCGTCGGCGTTCTGGCCGCACCAGTCGGCCGCGCCGGCCAGAGCGCCTGCACGCACCACGAGCGTCAGGCGCCCGGCCTGGCGGACCTCGGCCCCCGCAGCCCGGGGCAGCGCCCCCGCTTCCTGCGCCAGGGCCGCACGCTCGGCCTCCGCCAACTCAAGGCACGCCGCGCCGCCGTACGGACGCAGGACGTGCAGCAGCCGCCCGGCAAACCCGGCGGCTTTCTCGAAGCCGGCGGCCTTGACGTCCTCGGATGCGGCCAGGCTCGCCCAGTACGGCGCGAACGATTGCGGCGACACTTCGCC
>Ga0194111_10009959_pt1 | contig 10259 bp, 9 predicted proteins | sample TA2KigC300mmetaG_FD_146194 | JGI IMG/M metagenome (GOLD analysis project Ga0194111, IMG submission 146194) | Freshwater microbial communities from Lake Tanganyika, Tanzania - TA2015033 Kigoma Deep Cast 300m | ecosystem: Environmental > Aquatic > Freshwater > Lake | place: Tanzania: Lake... | reverse complement strand
TCTTGTTATACCTTCGTAGAAAACCTGCCTAGACCCATTTTGGATGCGAATGGAACTGGAGCATCGTTTATATCTAATTTTTATACATGGCGTAGAACTGATTACAGCGACTTTGTATTCTATTTGCCCAAAACACTTGGCGGAGGAAGAGATGCTTTACTGGGAGATAGAATTAAATATAGAAATGTTCCAAATACTTCAACCCTAATTGTTCCCAGCACTGGGTCTCCATACGCCCCTCCCGTCAATCAAACATTGGGTGAGAATGGCCCATTTAATATGAATCTGCAACCTGCAGTTGGCTCGAATCATGTTTATGGCGTGAGATGGTGTGTCAAGAGACGTGGTGCTCCTTTGACCCCGAAGACCCAAAAGGTTGGAGAGAAAGACCTAGGTACAATTACAGATGCGAATGGTAACGTTATAGCTACGAATGTAGAACAGTCAGCCGCAGAGCCGGGGCAGACTTGGACTAAAGACAAAACAGTTGATGTTTTGGAGGTTGTTGCAGGCAATGACATTAAGACTGGGGAAGCAGGCACTGCTACTGCAAGTCTTGGGCGAATCGTGGCAAGTAAGTCTGCGGTTTGTATTGGTCTCTGCGACGAAAGTTCAATCTTCCAATATGGATCTTATCGCTATGATCGATGGCAAAGTTTTAGATCAGAGTTTCCCAATAGACCTCACTGGTTACTTGTGCCTAGTGAAGGTAATTCTATTTATACTGCACCATTTCCACATTCAACGCTTGATTATGGTGCCTTAACAAACATAATAAGTCCTACGCAATTTGGTGGATCGGCCGGCGTAGTTGTTGCCAAAATACCTCCACAAGGAAATGGTAGTGGCTTTGTAAATGCCAGTTGGGTTGGTGGTGGTTTTATTGGGAACACCTCCCAGCCAGTTCCAGATAATAGGGAAATTTTAATCTTAAGATTCCCTATGGGTACTGGAACTGATCAATCTACTCAGTGGACGTACCATTGGTACTATTTTGTTGATGGAACCACGGTTAGCAATACTTTTGTCGCTGGTTTAGTCCAAACTAGTGTGTTTTCTGAGCAGGCTGACAATAAATGGACATCTGTTGCATGGTCTCCTGGCCTTTCCCGTTATGTGGCTGTAGCTAATTTGTATGGTAGCAATGATGTCATGTACAGCGCCAACGGTAAGCGCTGGACAGGGATCTTTGGTTCTTTTGTAAATGCTGGATCACATGGTACAGTCTTATGGGCATCTAATATCAATAAGTTTGTATCTTTCTCCGGTTCAGACTCATTACATGGCAATATTTCTACTTCATCAAAGATCGCAACAAGTAGTGATGGTATAACTTGGGTTCAGCAAAGCGTCGCGTTATCGCCAAATGCTCCAACGTTGTCATGGTATAAAGCAATAACATGCGCAGCATACTCACCTCAACTTGGATTAATTGTAGCCCTCTCTCCGCAGAGTGGTCAGCCCGGCGCATCTGTATTGAGAAGTACTAATGGTGTTGACTGGATTCATGGATCTTCTCCAAATAGTGAGTCATTGAACTGGTCTAGCATTTGCTGGTCGCCCGAAAAGAATTTATTTGTTGCTGTTCATGATACGAACAGTCCGAATTTCAACACTCCAGTGATGACGAGTCCAGATGGTATCAACTGGACTGCCAGAAGCGTTCCAAATAGTGAAGCAAATAGGTTCAAATCAGTTGTATGGGCTAAAGAACTTGGATTGTTTGTTGCCATTGGTATTTATGGAACAGCTAACAACGATGTAATGACAAGTCCAGATGGGATTACCTGGACCCTGAGATCTACAAATAAATTTTTGCCATGGAAATCAATCGCCTACTCTTCAAAGTTGCAGTTATTAGTCGCAATTACAGATCAGCAAAATGTTAGTGGGGCAATTATTACCAGTCCTGATGGCATTGTTTGGACTACCAGGTTAAATCCAGCCCCGGCAAATTCTTGGTCTTCTGTTATTTGGAATCCAGACAGAGAGGAATTTTTGGCTGTGGCTAGTTATGGTGTTGGTGATAGGGTTATGACAAGTATTGATGGTATCAACTGGTCGACTCAGACAAGCGTTTCTTGGCCGCCGTCAGGCACAATGGGTCAATACATACGATGGGATCACATTGTTAACGGTGTTGGCACCCAGATTACAACAGGGAATCCACCGGAAATACAAAAGTTTAACCCGATCAGCAAAAATCAAAAGAGTTCTCTGCCTCTTACTTATACTTTATCTCCAGGATACAATCCAACCTGGACATCTGCCGGCAGTGAGTTCTTTAAAGCAAATATGGTTTGGATCGCCGATCCAGCCCTTGATGATGGAGGGGAAAGATCGCTCAAGAGCTTAGAGGACCAAGAGATTACAATTTCCTATCGGATGAGGATACCTTCTGGTATCAGCAGCTTGACTCAGAGCTTGAAGATCAAAGGTGCTGCTGACAATCAGATGACCGTTCAAGTCTTAAATCCAGTCACAAATGTAACTTATACTTTGTTGCAGTCTACAAGTTTTGCAAATACGACAGAAGTAACCATCCCACTTATACAGGTTGAACAATACTTTAGTCCTCAGCAGGTACATACTCAAGGTAAGTGGCTTGTTTTGATGGTAAAACTTAAAAACTTGCCGAGGCCAGGCTTACCACTTACCGAGTTATACAATGTAAATTCATCAGCCTTTGCGCTATCAATTAATGCCACAATTTATGGAACTGAATATACATTATTCAACGCAAAGGAATGGGCAAGCATACAACACGCTATCTATGGTCAAGGACTCCATAATCAAATGGGTACGCCAACAAATAGAATGATTGAAGCGGCATTGGGGGCTCCAAGCTATGGTCCGTATGCAGTGGTTAGAGATAATGGTAATAATACTAATATTACGGACTGGTTTGCAATGTGCGGTTTAGAAGGAAGACCAGTTGGAACTGTGATTGGTCTCTTTGTTGATAGATCTGGTTCCATGACACAAAGTACAATTCAAGCATCTTATACTTATTTTTATGAAAGGTGTCAGCAAGCCGGATTAATTATCAATGAGGTTCAGAATTCAAATGAAGACTGGATAACTCCATTTATTACTGAAATTTAGGGAGGGAATACTATTTTGACTTAGGATTCGCCGTGGCACTTCAGTTTCGCAGGGGCACAGAAGAAGAACGGGAGCAAACTACTTTTGTCCCCCTGCTTGGGGAGCCGGTATATACAACTGATACCAAACGTCTTTATGTCGGAGACGGTAGTACGGCTGGAGGGAATCCTGTTGGCTTTAATAATAAATTAAGTGATTTACAGGATGTAGAATTAATATCGGAAGTAAGCATTCCTATCTCCGCTATCGCCGCGACCGCTGGCGTTGTATCGATAGTTACTACCTTGCCGCACGGATTAGAGACTGGTCAATTTCTGTATGTTTATTCAACGTCTCGCGCAGCAGTTAATGGCGTAAGACAGATAACGGTTACCGGAATCACCTCGTTAACATTTCAAGCTGCTACACCAGATTTTCCAAGTACAAATGACGCAGGCGCCGTAAAATACGAACCACAAGATAAAGCGATACTTGCTTGGGATCAAGCAACTGGAAAATGGGGTGAGCAGGTTTATGTTTATAAGCTTGAAGATTTGGGTGATGTTCGAATTACAAATCCCCAACAAAATCATATTATTCAATACACAGCAATTCCTGTTGGGAACATAACAGACGAAGAAGATCAGATTGTTGAATCTGGTGTTGAAGAGCCGGATAATATTCCAGAAGGGTTGACATGGACTCAAACAGGAACAATCTCAAAATTCTTAAATAAGCAATTTGGTATTGGGATTGACAATTTAACTGATGTACTTATAAACCAATCTACTCTTTCGGATAACCAAATTCTTGCCTATGATTCTACGCTAACAATATGGAAGAACCAAGATTATGTGAATGATATCAACGATCTTGCCGATGTAGATTTAACAGCGTTACCTGATCTAACACAAAATCTTGCAAGAATTTACATTGGAGGATCTTTTGCTAAAAATGACAAAGTTAATGTTCAGATTACTGGAACCTTGTACACTTATACAGTTACTCAGCAAGATATAAACAATATTGAGGAAACCACCAGCACAGATGCGCAGTTTGATGCAGAGATGTTGCTGCTGATTGCTGGTCGGATTCGTGATCAAATAAATGCTGACGAAGATTGTCCTGTCGTTGCGACTAGGTCAAATGGTGTAATCACGTTAACTCCAAAAACAGCTCCAGTAAATCTAAATTTAACAGTAAGTATTGATGAAGCAGATCCAACGGATGCTTTTGTTCCCACAATAACCAAATTTGAACCAATAACTTCTCAAGTTTTATCATATGATGGAACAAAGTGGACTAACAAAGCTCTTGAAATAAATAATTTCAGTCTTAATGCTTTAAATGATGTTGATATTGATAATCCTGAGAATGGTCAGATCCTGCAATATAACTCTACTAGTTCTACATGGAAAAACGTAGCGAACTTTATCAGCTTAAGTCAATTTGCGGATGTAGAAATAATTGATCCGGAGAATGGTAATGCACTTATTTATAATGATACAAACGATAAGTTTGAAACAAGGTCTTTTATACTTGATGACCTAATAGATGTTAACGACCCAAGCTTTACAGAAATTATACCTGATGGCGCCATTCTGGCGTATGACGAAGCAGCGGAAGCCTGGACACCTCAACAGTTTTCAAGTTTGTCTTCCAGGACTGAAGTAAGTTTTTATAGTGGCCCACTTGAAAACCTTGAAGTAACAACTGTAGATTTTGAAGCGTTTACTGGGTACGCTTTATTCAAGATGAAAGCTTCAGCCCCGTGTACCGTTACGTTCTATGTAAGTGACTATGAGCGCGAATTTGACCTTGATAGAGCTGAAGATGAACTGCCAAGAGTTGGGGCTGGAATTTTTGCTGAACTTACTCCAACTGACACATCTTGGAGGAGAGTAGCGCCTGTGATTTATGGTTTTAATGATGATGTACCGATCACAAGGACTGCATATGCTAAGGTAAGAAATAGAAGTGGTTATTACCAGCAAAATATACAAATTTCATTGGTGATACTTCAAATTGAAGAAGATCCCGAGCAGGCTGGCGAGGGAGACTAGACGCCTTAACAATAGGTATCCTACGTCGCACTAAACAAGGAGCAGTGATTGCTCTTTTTATATGAACGAAGAACTGAATCAGGCGACCGAGATGGAAGCCACGCAGGTTCCGGAAACAACTGTTGAAGAGACAGGGGTTGAAGAAAAAGAGGATATTCAAAATCTTCTTAAGGCATTAAAATCCGAAAGAGAAGCTCGTAAGACTTATGAGCGTCAAATTAAAGAGAAGGAAAAACAGTTAGAAAAGTTTAAAGAGTTTAATCCGGAAGAGTATCGCAAACTTCAGGCCGATGCCGCTCGCGCTGCGGAAATTGAATCGCGTTATGGCGAATCAATCCGTGCCATTGAAGAAAAATACGGCCGCCAAGCGGCAGAAGCAGAGCAAAGAGCGAAAGAGCTTGAATCAAAGAACCGAGAGTTCATTAAACGGTATGCATTAGAGAAAGTATTTAATTCCGCTGGTGGTAGAACTGATTCCGCTGACGGTATTTCTTTCTTTGATATGTTTGCCAGTCAACTGAGCTCTCGTTTTCGGCAGGAACCTGACGGCAGTCTGACGCCACTTGACTCACAGGGGGACCCAATCCTTGATACCGAGACAGGTAAGCGTTTGACGCCTGAAGAGTTTGTTGCGCAGTTTAAGTCTCATCCTGTTTATGGTACATTTTTTAAGGGTGTCAAAGGTTCTGGAGCTGGCTTGAATTATGGTGGCACTGATGCCAATGGTCAACCAATTGAGGATCTTTCGTCTTTATCTCGGGACGAATTATTCTTGAAAGCCTTTGGCTGAAGCGGAAGCCCCGAAAGGGGCTTTTTTATTGGGAAGAATAAATATTTTTGGAACTATATGATAGAAAGCACCCGGTTTTGGCTGGCCGAGATGGTTGGGCAGGCAGGGTGTTCCGATGTTGGGGCGTGAGGCCCTAAGCAACGTTTCACCTTTCCTTGTTCACATCTAAAGGAGTCTTAAAATGGGCCTTAGTTTATCTGAAGCCAAAAAGCATGCTTCTAATCCCCAGGAGCTTGCCGTTATTTCTGAACTCTCCGCTGGTCCCCTGCTGAGCGTTCTGCCTTTCCGTGAGATCCAGGGCAATGGCCTGTTCTGGAAGCGTGAAGAGTCCCTCGGTGACGTGGGTTTCCGTAACTATAATGCTAGCTACGGTGAAGCCTATGCTGAGGTGAGCCAGCAGTCTGAAAGCCTCCGTCTGTTCGGTGGCGACATCAAGATTGACCGTGCCATCCTGGACCTCGAGGGTTCTGAATCCCGCGCTTATCAGGTGCAGGCTAAGACCCGCGCAATGCGTCTTTCCTGGGAGTCGCTGTTCATCAACGGCGATTCGGATCAGTCCCCCAGCGAATTTGACGGCCTGGCTACTCGCCTGCCGGCTAGTGCCTATGCATCTAACAGCCAAGTGATCCGTAACGCAGCTTCCGCTGCTGCCCTGGACCTGAACGCTCTGGACGAAGCTATTGACGCTGTGGACGCACAAGGCGGCACCAAGTATCTGGTGATGTCCAAGTCTGCTCGTCGTCACCTGACCAAGCAGGCTCGCACTTCTTCCCAGATTGATATCGCTCGCAACGAGTTCGGCTACCAGCAAATGGTGTATGCCGGCCTGCCCGTGATTGAGCTGGATCGCGACCACCAGAATGCTCCCATCCTGGACGGCACCCCCGCTGATCAGTCGATCTATGTGGTGACCTTCGGCGGCGACCTGCTGACCGGTATCCAGAACGGTGGCATTCAGGTGCGTGACCTGGGTGAGTCCACTGCTTCTCCTCAGGTGGTGATCCGCGTTGAGTGGTACTGCGGTCTGGCCATGATCAATGGTCGCTCGGCTGCTCGCCTGTGCAACGTGAACGCTACTGCCTGATCTTGATAGACTGGTAAGTGTGGGGAATGAGGGGCTTCGGCCCCTCTTTTTTGCCTTTTAGGAAACATACTTTAGAACCACCAGCGCTTGTTCCTGATCTGCGCGTTGGTTTTTCCGTCGTTTTTATTAATTATGGCACGTCGTTCTACTGGTATTTTCCCCCGCGAAAAATTTGATCTTGACGCAAATCTGGCTGTTACCACCAGCGATGCTAATCTGGGTGTGACCCTGAAGTACATCAAGACCATCCGCGTGATTCTCGTTAATAGCGCAATCACAGGCAACGCTACCGTCACCTTCAACATTGGCGGCCGCGATGTTGTATTTGGTGCTAATGATCTGGATCTGAATGGTGTTGGTATTGCTCACGTCCGTGGCGCCCTGTGCGACGCTGACAACCTGGTGAAGTACACCATTGCTGCTGGCACCGGCACCGCTACTGTTGGCGGCGCTTTCCTCGACGTGGTCGAGAACGTCGGCTGATTTTTCCTCAAACGGAATAATAAGGGTGACTTTTGTCGCCCTTTTTTATTGCCATGCATTTACCCAAACTGCCTACCATCTTTACAAAAGACGGGGAACAACGTAAGGTTTATCACACTGTTGAAGCCCGTGAATTATCTGCTGCTGGTTGGGTAGAGGTTGCCGCCCAGAAACCTGCTGACGCAGAAGTTACAAAACCATCAGAAGAGAAGGAGACAGTAGAGGAGAAGCCAAAAGCAGTCAAGCCTAAAACTGTGGCACTCAAAGAGACTGAAATCGAGGAGTTTAAGTGAACGAGCCCGAATATTTAACAGGCCCGAGATATATTGAAGGCGTTAATTTAGACGCCGATATTATTGCGTCTCAGCCTGTTATTCATAAAAGGCAAGTAACTGATCCCGTGAACGATGGCAGTCTTGGTAAGCCTGCATACGCTCCGGGATCCACGAATAAAGATGGATCACCTTTTTAGTCATGCCATTTAAATCGGCAAAACAAAAAAGATTTTTATATGCTTTTGAGCCAGAAGTGGCTAAAAAGTTTCAACGTGAAGAAGATAAAGTAAAGGCAAAGCGGAAGACTAAGAAAAAGGGGAAGAAGTAATGGCTTTACCGCTATCTACGGCCAAGCAAGTATCGCGGAAGAAGTCTTCCTGTAAGGTCATTAGTGAGTATTCGTCTAAAGCTTCACCTAAAAGGACTAAGCCTTTTAATGGTGCTACTGATCGCTTTCGGCCTGCCAATAGGAAGAAGTAATGGCACAGAAGAAAAGATCTACCGCCGATTTTTACGCAAAAAATCCTGAGGCATATAAAAAGAAACTCGCTTACGACAAAAAGCGCAATTCCAGACCTGACAGAAAAGAGTATCGGGCTGATCTGGCTAGAGAACGTCGTGCCCGTGGGATCATGGGCAAAGGCGGGAGGGACCTGAGCCACGCTGAAGGCGGCGGGTTTAGGCTCGAAGATCCCAGTAAGAACAGGGCTAGGAACGGCCATGGTAATAATGGCAGACTGGCACCTGGCAAGGGTACCAGAAAATCCACCAAGAAGTAAAGGGGCGGAATACTAGTTCAGCTCTTAAACGGAAATGCCGATTCCGGCCAATCGTGCGAAGATACAGCTTGCGCGAGGCAACTACAACAATCTACTTGCCAATGTAGGTGAGTTTGCCGAAGGCGAGCTTTCTTATGCAAAAGATGAAAATCTTTTATATATTAAAGAAGAAGGTCAATTAATCCGCCTCGAGTATGTTACTCGGGCCGATCTTGATCAGGCTGTAGAAGATTCTATTGATCTTGAGGTATATGGTGGCGATGGTCTTTTAACCGTTAATGGTGGCGAAGGATCTTCCCCTACCACTACGTTATCTGTTGATGAAGTCTGGTTAAGAGATAAGGTTGGGATTACTGATTCAAAGGAACCTGCTGGATTTGTCGATAAGACAACGACGGTTATTGCCTATCGCCCTGTTGAGCAGCAATTTTGGCTTTATCCTACGGGAGCATCTGCGGCTGTATGGTGTCAAGGAGTAAAGCATACTTTTACGACATACAAGTCGGTTGCGGAACCAACGACAAGCGGTATTTATTATATTTATCTTGACAGTAGCGCTAATTTACAAATTAAATCAACTGAATTTAATTACAAACTAGACACTCCCGTTTGCCAGATTTACTGGAACGAGACGCTGGGTGCTCCACAATTGCTTGTTGATCACAGGCATGGAATTGCGATGAATTGGGCAACCCAGGAATTCCTGGAGTTAGCCACCAGTGCTGCTGTTAAGACAGGATTTACTATTTCTGGTATTACCAATAATCCAAATGGTAATACCGACAGTCATGCAAAGTTTGCACTGACGGGTGGGACGGCACTGTTCCAAGACGTAAAGATTGAAGTTGATCATAGCGCAACACCTGCTCCGAATGTTGCGTCAAATTTATTTCAGCAGATATTAAATCCAGTAGCAAAGTTACCTGTTTTTCATCAAGATGGATCGGAATGGAAGTATTCTACGCCTTCTGATTATGCGTTTGTTGTTGAAACGGGAGTTCCTGTTTACAATAACTTTAATGTAACTTGGCAGAAACAGCAAGTAGGAAATGGTAAATACTTTATTTCTTATATTGCAGCGACTGGCAATACTGAATATCCCGCTGTAGCATTTTCTGGCCAGCAGCAATATAACGATTTAAGCGCTGCGGAAGCTGCTGTCTTTGGTGATTTAGATTTAAATGGTCTTGAGGTAATACCGATCAGAATATTATATAAAATTATTTATAAATACAGCACAGCTTATACGAGTACAGTTAAAGTTACAATTGAAGGATATCAAGACCTTAGATCATCTGGCGTCAACGGAGCAACTGCTGGAGTTACGGATCACGGTAGATTAGGTGGTCTTTTAGACGATGACCACAGCCAATATGTTCATGTATCTATTGATAGAGTCATTAGCGCTGATCATAGTCATTCTGGCACAATTGACATTACAAATGAAACTCAAAGTACAAGTGCAGAGACTGGTGCCTTGCGGATTGCCGGTGGCGTAGGAATATCCGGTAATCTTAATGTTGCCGGTGATATTGGTGCTACTTTAGACGGCGGAAATTTTTGATAGTAGGAATGATATAATGACTGCTTAAGTTTTTAAAATGGCTAGTGCCATCAGGATCAAGCGGAGAGACGCCAGTGGTGCCGCTGGAGCACCCGCAAATCTGCTTCATGCCGAGTTGGCATTTAACGAAGCTGATA
>Ga0194111_10009958_pt1 | contig 10260 bp, 10 predicted proteins | sample TA2KigC300mmetaG_FD_146194 | JGI IMG/M metagenome (GOLD analysis project Ga0194111, IMG submission 146194) | Freshwater microbial communities from Lake Tanganyika, Tanzania - TA2015033 Kigoma Deep Cast 300m | ecosystem: Environmental > Aquatic > Freshwater > Lake | place: Tanzania: Lake... | reverse complement strand
CGATACGTCGATCCTCGGGGCCACCGCAGATCAAGGCCCGGAAGACCGCTTCACGGCAACCCGCCGACTTCTTGATGACGTCGCGGTAGGCAGGTAAGAGGCATTCATTCATTTCGACGGTCGTTCTCACCGAGGTTGACGCAGCCGCAGAATCAATCCGCAAGAAGATTGAGGACGAGTTGAGGCGAACATCGATGATCGTCCTGGAAGAGACTGCCGAGAGCGTGCAACTCGCGGGAAGATATGTGTCCAGTGGCGCAATGTCGGCGAACGCCGAGAACGACGCCCGGCACATCGCCATTGCTTCCGTCAACGACATCCGTGTCGTCGTGTCGTGGAACTTTCGGCACATGGTCAATATCGAGCGAAAGCGTAGGATCAACAGCGTAAACTTGGCAGAAGGTTTCGCAGTCATCGATATCGTCTCGCCATGGGAGGTGGGAGGTGACGAAGCGTGACAGTCAGCCTGAAAGGTGGGAAACGGAGTCCCTCGCATGGATTCACGCGATCAGACAGAAAGAGCAGGTGACCCGTAAGGGCGACCCGCCGTGTCCTCTGTCTCGGGAAAAGGCAGAAGAGCTCGCTGCTCGGTATGGCCTGAAGCTGGCGAAGGCAGTGTCTCCGAGATAGCTCCCCTGCTTGGTGACGGCCCACCCGACTGACGCGATCAAGGAGGGAAGACGGGTATGGCCGAACTGAAAGTGCTCTACGATCGTGAAGGTCGAACTCTCACCGTCTGGTTCAGCGATCGGCATCAGGAGCACATCTGCGAAGAAACTGGAGACGAAGTCGTTCTCATGCAGGATGCCGCCGGACGCGTCATCGGCTTTGAGAAACTCAATTTCTCGATTCCGGAAGCCGACCGACTTCGCGTCGCGCTCGAGACGACGCCCGCCTGAACCGCCCCCAGAGCGTCACCGCCACCAACCAGTGATCCGCGCGCGCTACCTCATGGTGCGCGGTGGGATCGTCCAGAGAGACAGCAGGTGCGCGCCCCCCGGCAGCGGGAGGCGCACGGTCTTGTCCGGCTCCCAGTCGCCCATGTCGTAGTCGTGCGACACGATCCGCGTGCCCGGCTTCAGCTCGGCGAGCAGCTTCGGACGGAGGCGCAGGTTCACCTCCGGCAGCAGATACCGCGTCACCACCGTCGCTTGGCGGAGATCCGCTTCGAAGATGTCGCCCTCGGCGAAACGAACACGCTTCGCCACGCCGGCGCTCCGCGCGTTGGCCCTCGCCTCCTCGATGCGCTCGGGATCGAGGTCGATGCCGAGCCCGCGCGTGCCGAACCGTTTTGCCGCCGCGATGGGAATGCGGCCGTCGCCGCAGCCCAGGTCGATCAGGAAGTCGTCCTTCGTCACCTTCGCCAGGTCGAGCATCGCCTTGACGATTCGCTCGTGCGTGGCGATGTAGGGGACGTCGAGCGGCCTGCTCGGTTGCCGGATGATCGGCTGCGCCGCCACGCGCCGCGGCGCCGCGCCGGACAGAACGGCGAGGAGCATGGCGCGAAGAACGCGCCGCCGGGTGAGCGCGCTACGCAGAGGCTGAGGCCGTCGATGCGGCGCGCACCTTCCTGCCCATCGGCGTGTCCTCGAGATGGAAGAACGTCAGCACGTTGCCCGCGGCGATCCGGTAGGCCTCGTCGGCCGGCACGCCCGCGAAGAGCCGCTCGGCGAACGGGCGCGTGTTCGGCCAGTCACACTCGATGTGCGGGAAGTCGGTGGCGAACATGACGTGCCCGACGCCCAGGTGATGGCGGAGCTCCATCGCCACGCGCTCGACGTGCTGGATGCTGAACGAGATGTGCTCCTGCACGTACTCGCTCGGGCGGCGCTTCGGCGGCGTGAAGCCGAGCAGCCGCTCCGCCCAGTGGCGGTGCCGCTCGAACCAGTAGTCGGCTTCCTCCATCCAGAACGGCACCCAGCCGAGCCGCGTCTCCGCGAAGAAGATCTTCAGATCGGGCAGGCGGTCGAACACGCCCGACATCGTGAGCTGCGCCAGGCTGATCGACGGCGGCACGCTGAGGAACGGCAGCGCGACCCACTCGACGATCTTGCGCGCACCGACCTTCTTGAGGATCTCGGGATCCGCGCCCGGGTACTCGAACGTCGGCTGCTGCGCGCGCGGGCCGAGGCGATCGAAGCCCACGTGCACGGTGAGCGGCATCTGCATGTCGATCGCGGCCGCCCAGAACCTGTCGTCCTCCGGCTTCGGGTACGACTTGCCGTTCGGGAACACGCCCAGGTTCACGCCCTTCAGCCCGAGCTTCTTGCAGTGATGCAATTCGGCGATCGCGTCGTCGAGGTTCGTCCACGGGATCACGCCGAGACCGATCAGCCGATCGCGCGAGACCGAGCAGTATTCGTCGCCGAGCCAGTCGTTGTAGGCGCGCACGGTCGCGCGATACACGTCTTCATCGGCGAGCGCGCGCCACAAGCGCGGGCCCACCTGCATGTTGGGGAACAGGACCTCGGCGTGGAGCTGGTCCATGTCCTGTTCTTTCAGTCGCTGCTCGGGCGGGCCCACGCCCGCGGTGTCGTCGACGGTGGCGCCGAACGGCAGCCACGTCTCGTTGGTCCGTCCCGCTCGCAAATCTAAGAATGGCGCCGGGTACGGCGGCTGTCCTTCGATGAGCAAGGCGTCGCCGCCGTCGGGCAGCTTGATCGTGCGCGGTCCTTTCTCGCGAAGCTCCGCCGGCATTCGCGGGGTCCAGCGCTCCGGACGCACTTCGAGATGACCGTCACTCGAGATCAGCGGTGGTAGCGTGGATGCCATATGCAGAACCCCCCGTCGGCGGTCGGATGGTAACACTCAAGGCCGTCATCTTCGATTACGGCGGCGTGCTGCGCGGCGACAGCCGCGAGGAGTGGGACACGGTCGACGCCGCGAACACCCCGCCGCGCGGCTCCCTGTGGAAGGCGTGGCACGACATCCCGGAGTATCGGCTCGCGCGCGAGGGCGCGATCGACGGACCCGCGTTCCGCACGGCGATCCACCGCGCGCTGAGCGCCGTCGCGGGCGACGCGGCGCGTGCCGAGGCCGCGATCGCAGCGCTCGAAAAGCACCTGGCGAGCCTTCCGCCCATCGACGCCGGGATGCGCGCGCTCGTCGATCACCTCCGGCGAAACGGACGCGTCAAGCTCGGCATGCCCTCCAACGCGAACCGCGGATGGACGGAGGAGTTTCGCGCGCGTGGCGTGGCCGACCTGTTCGACGACGTCGTCGTCTCGGGGGACGTCGGCGTGGCGAAGCCGGACCAGGCGATCTTCCGCCTCGCGGCGCAGCGCCTCGGCGTCGCGCCCGAGGCCTGTCTCATGATCGACGACCAGGCGCAGCACCTGCGGGGCGCCGCGGCCGCCGGCATGCGCACCTATCTCTATGCGCCGGAGGGCATCGCCCCGCTGATCGCCGAGTTGGAAGAGGCCGGCGTCCTGGAGTAGCCTTTTGCCGCGGAGGGCAAGTCCATGGCGGAGATTCTCGGCCTCGGCGTCACCCACTTTCCTCTCCTGGCCAGCAAGGACCAGAACATGACGCGCATCATCCGCCGCATCATGGCGGATCCGGGCCTGCCCGAGCGCCTGCGTCATCCCGAGAGCTGGCCCGAACCGATGCGCAAGGAGTGGGGCAGCGACGAGGGCGTCGCCGCCGCGCGCCGGCATCGCGAGGCCCTCGTCGCCGAGTTCCGCAAGGCGCGGCGCGTGCTCGACGACTTCGCGCCGGACGTCGTCATCGTCTGGGGCGACGATCAGTACGAGAACTTCCGCGAGGACGTGATCCCGCCGTTCTGCGTGCTCGCCTACGACGCGATCGAGCACCGGCCGTGGGAGCACTCCGCATCGAACTTCTGGGACGAACCGAAGGACACCGTGTTCACGTACAAGGGCCACCGGCAGGCGGCGAAGGCGCTCGTCTCCGACCTCCTCGACGAGGGCTTCGACCTCTCCTACGCGTACAAGCCGCTGCACCATCCGCTCGGCCACGCGTTCATGAACACGCTGCTCTTCCTCGACTACGACCGCCAGGGCCTCCCCTATCCCGTGATCCCGTTCCAGGTGAACTGCTACGGGCGCCGGGTGATCGCGCAGCACGGCAGCACGCGCGGCCTCGCCGCGTCGCCCACCGAGGAGCAGCTCGATCCGCCGTCGCCGGCCCCGTGGCGCTGCTTCGACCTCGGCCGCGCGACCGCGCGCGCGGCGGCCCGCAGCCCGTGGCGCGTGGCGCTAATCGCTTCGTCGAGCTGGTCGCACGCGTTCCTCACCTACAAGCACCACCTCCTCTATCCCGACGTTCCGGGCGATCGCGCGCTCTACGAGGCGCTGCGCGCCGGCGATTACCAGACGTGGCGGCAGACGCCGCTCGCGCAGATCGAGGACAGCGGCCAGCAGGAGATGCTGAACTGGATGTGCCTCGCGGGCGCGATGGCCGAGCTGCAGCGCACCCCGGCCGCGTGCACGTTCATCGAGAGCTGGATCTTCAACTCGAACAAGGTGTTCGCCACCTTCCCCGCATAGCCAGGAGCCACATATGGCGTTTCCGCTCGCCGCGTCGAAGCCGTCCGCGCTGGGTCTCAACGATCGCGCGCTCGACCGCCTGCAAGAGCTGATCGCGCGCCACATCGCGGAAGGCCGGTATCCCGGCGCGCAGATCGCGCTCGCGCGGCGCGGCCAGCTCGCGCTGACGGCCAGCTTCGGCGACGCGCGCACCGAGCCGAAGCGCGTCCCGGCGAGCGACGACACGCTGTGGCTCCTCTACTCGAACACGAAGGTCATCGTCGCCAGCGCCGTCTGGCTCCTGGCCGAGCAGGGCGCGCTGTCGTTCACCGACACGGTCGCCGCGCATCTCCCCGGCTTCGAGGCCAACGGCAAGGGCGAGATCACGATCCTTCAGGTCCTCACGCATCAGGGCGGGTTTCCGACGGCCGAGATGCCGGACGCCGCGTGGACCGATCACGAGCTGCTGCGGCGCACCGTCTGCGGCTTCACGCTCGAGTGGACGCCGGGCTCGCGCGTGCGCTATCACGGCCTCGCCGCGCACTGGGTCGCCGCCGCGCTGATCGAGGCGAAGACCAAGACCGACTACCGCGACTTCATCCGCCTGAACGTCACGGAGCCGCTCGGCCTCGCGAACGAGCTCTTCGTCGGACTGCCGGATGCGCAGCACGCGCGCGCCGTGGACATGCACGAGCCCGCTGCGGACACCGGCCGCCAGGTGCTCCGCGCCGAGAACAACACCGCGGAGTTCCGTCGCGCGGGCGTGCCCGGCGGCGGCGGATACGCGACGGCGCGCGCGATGGCCGCGTTCTATCAGATGCTCGCGCAGGGCGGCACGCTCAACGGCGTACGCCTGTTCTCGCCGCGCCTCGTGCAGTACGTCACCCGCAACTTCACGGACGACCGCGTCGACCTCTACATGGGCATGCCGATGCACCGCGGGATCGGACCCCACTCGCGCGGCACGACCCCGAACATCCGCGGCCTCGGCGCGCTCGCGCATCCGCGCACGTTCGGCCACGGCGGCGTCGGCTCGTCGTACTGCTGGGCGGATCCCGAGTCGAGCGTGTCGTTCGCATATCTCTCGAACAGCCGCGTGCCCGATCCGTGGCACAGCGAGCGCATGGATCGGATCTCGAACCTCGTGCATACGTCCATCGACTGAGCGCGCCGTCGCCGCAGCACCTTTACGTCGCCACCCAGGCGCTCCTCGCCGTACTGCTGGCGACGGTGCAGACCACGTACGGCCTGTACGCCGTCAAGACGGCGGGGCTCGGGGCGCTCGAGCTCGCGCTCGTCGGGACCGCGCTCGAGCTGTCCATCGCCGTCGCCGAAGTTCCCACCGGTGTCGTGGCCGACGTCTACAGCCGGCGTCTCTCCGTGATCATCGGGCTCGTCGTGATCGGCGTCGGCGTCGTCACGATGGGCGCGGTGCCGACGTTCCCCGGCATCGCCGGCGGCAGCGTCCTTATGGGCACGGGCTATACCTTCATCAGCGGCGCGCACCAGGCGTGGCTCGCCGATGAGATCGGCGACGCGGACGCCGGCCCGGTGTTCGTGCGCGGCGCGCAAACGGGCCAGCTCGGGCGGCTTGCCGGCGTGCCCGTCGGTGTCGCGCTCGCCTCGATCAACCTCCACATGCCGATGCTCGTCGGCGGCGCCGCGTACTGGCTGCTCGCCGCCGTCCTCGTCGCCGTCATGACCGAGCGCGGGTACACGCCGACCGCGCGCGAGCGGCGGAGCGCGTGGGCGGCGATGCGCGCCACGCTCGCCGGCGGCATCGGCGCCGTGCGGGAGCGCCCGGGGCTCGCGGGGATCCTCGCCATCGTGCTCCTGTGCGACATGTCGGGTGAAGGCATCGGCCGGCTGGCGCCGCTGCACTTCCTCACGACGGTCGGGTTGCCCGAGCGGTTCAATGAGGCGACGTGGTTCGGCGTGCTCAGCGCGGGCTCGTACCTCGGAGCCGCGCTCGTCACGACCGTCGTCGGCCGCGTCGCGGAAGCGGACGCACGGCGGCTGATGCAGGTCCTGCTCGGCCTCACGATCCTGATGGCCGTCGCCACGTTCGTCTTCGCCGTGGCGCCGGGCTCCTGGCTCGCGCTGTTCGGGTTCTGGATCGCGCGATGGGTGCGCTTCGCGATGCACCCGCTGCTCACGGCGCACGTGAACCGGGGGCTCGCGCCCGGAACGCGCGCGACGGTGCTGTCGATCCTCGGCCAGGCCGGCGCGGTCGGTGAGGTCTGCGGCGGACCACGGGTCGGGCTCATCGGCACGCTGCGGAGCGTTCGCGTCGCGTTGATGACGTCGGCCGGCATCCTCGTGCCGGCGATCGCGCTCTACGCGCGCGAGCTCGGACGGCTCAGTCCCGCACCGCCCACGTCTGCGCCGCGTCGACCGTGAGCGTGACGGCGCTGCCGAGCGCGACGGTCTGATCGGGCGGCGCGTCGACGGTCACCCGGAGGGCGGCGAGGCCGCCGCCGTGCGCGCCCGTCTCGACCGTGTAGAGATTGCGCGCCCCGCGGAAGATCCGCTGGCGCGCGACACCGCGCCACGCGATCCCCGGACGTCCGCCGTTCCCGGCGCCCGCGGCGTCCGTGGCGATGCGAATGATCTCCGGTCGCACGACGACGGTCACGGCATCGCCCTCACACACGTCATCCGGCGCGGCGCCCCAGCCCTCCCAGCCCTCGCCGTCCACGCGCGCGAGCGCGCCGTCGCCCTCGCGGCGGACCTCGCGCACCTTGGCCGCGAGGAGGTTCGGCGCGCCGAAGAACGCGGCGACGGTGCGCGACGCCGGACGCGCGTAGACGGTCTGGGGATCGGCCCGCTGGAGCACGCGGCCCTCGTGCATCACCGCGATCTCGTCGGAGAGGACCATCGCCTCTTCCTGGTCGTGGGTGACGTAGACCGTCGTGATCCCCAGCCGCTGCTGCAGCGCGCGGATCTCGAGGCGCATCTGCTCGCGGAGCTGCGCGTCCAGGTTGGAGAGCGGCTCGTCCATGAGCAGCACGCGCGGCTGGAAGACGAGCGCGCGCGCGATGGCGACCCGCTGCTGCTGCCCGCCGGAAAGCATCGTCGCCTGGCGAGTCGCGAGGTGCTCCATCTGCATGAGGCGAAGCACCTCGCCCACGCGCTCGATGACCGCCGTGCGCGTGAGCCGTCGCACCTCGAGCGGATAGGCCACGTTGGCGAAGACCGTCATGTGCGGCCAGATCGCGTAGGACTGGAAGACCATGCCGATCTCGCGCCGCTCGGGCGCGACGAAGACACCGGCCGCGGCGTCGCTCACCACGCGATCCGCGATCACGATGCGGCCGGCGTCGTTGTGCTCGAGCCCCGCGATCATCCGGAGCGTCGTCGTCTTGCCGCAGCCCGACGGGCCGAGCAGCGTCAGGAGCCGCCCGTCCGCCACGTCGAGCGACACCCGGTCGACGGCGCGCACCGCGCCGAAGTGCTTGCTGACGCCGTCGACGGTGACGCCGGGCATCGCTACTTGTAGATCGCCTTCGCCAGCTTGAGCATGTCGTCCTGCAGCTTGGGGTCCGTCGTGCCGAGCAGCTTGACCTGCGCGATCGTCCGCGCTTCCGCGGCGATCCTGCCCTCGAGCCCGCCGACGACCGGGACGAAGCCGAGGTTCGCGTAGTGCAGCTGCGCCTCGTCGCTCAGCAGGAAGTCGAGGAACAGCTTCGCCGCGTTCGGGCGCGGCGCGCCCTTGAAGATCGCGCCGTCGAAGCGCACGTACGGCGAGCCTTCGGGCGGCATGATCGCCTTCACCGGCAGGCCCTTCAGGTCCAGGCTGTCCGGCAGCGTGAACGGGAAATAGACCGGGTACTCGCCGCGCGCCACGCGCGGATAGTTGCCGCGCAGCTCGCGGTTCATGTGCGGCTGCTGCTGGGCGAGCTTTTCGTGAAATTCCTTTCCATGTTTCTGTGTCATCACCATGAAGAACACCGCCCCGCCCCCCAGCGCTCTCATGTCGTCCGACAGCAGCTTCCCCTTCCACCGCGGGTTCAAGAGGTCCTGCCACGTCTTCGGCTCCTCGCCGGGCTTCACCATGTCCGTGTTGACGAGGATGCCGTACGTGATGACGTAGATCGGGACGCGGATGTCGTCGGTGGCGAACGGCGCCACCGGACGCTTGCCGTTCGGGGGCGTGCCGTGCGGCTGGAACGTGCCCTCGGCGAGCTGCAGCGCGGTGGTCGTGGACCCGTTGTGCGAGACGTCGCCGAGCACTTTGCCCGAGGCCTGCTCGGTGCGGATGCGCTCGCGCAGCTCGCTCGCCCGCGCCTCGAGCAGCTCGAAGCGCACGCCGTACTTCGCCTCGAACGCGGCGCCGACCTTCGGCAGCACCGGCGTCCCGACGGCGCCGTTGTAGACGACGACCTTGCCTTCCTTCTTCGCGGCGTCGACGACCTTCTTCCAGTCGGCGTCCTGCGCGGCGGCAGGGCGCGCGACCGCAAGCGGTGCGAGCGCAGCAAGTCGCAGGACGGATCGGCGTGTCAGCATTCGGGCCCTCCGAGCGCGGGCTTTGCCCGCGCAATCCTAGGGGGAGGCAGCGACGAACCGGCGTCAGCCGGTGAGGAGCGTCGGAAGGGGGACGAAGTCCCCCTCCGAGTGAAGCGTTGCTCCGCGAACCGGAACAGGAACACGAGCGCGAGCATGACGAGCGCGATCACGCTCACCTGCCCCGCCTTGCCTTCGGTCCACAACCGCATGATCACCACCGAGAGCACCTCGTTGCCGACGCTGTAGAGCAGGATCGACGCGGAGAGCTCGCGGAGGATGATGAAGAAGATCAGGATCCAGCCGACGGCGAACGCCGGCCACGCGAGCGCCAGCAGGATGCGCCGGAACGTCGTCCACCACGGAGCGCCGTGCACCCGCGAGCACTCCTCGAGGTCGTGCGCGAGCTGCGCGAACGCGCCCGCCATCGTGCGCACGGCCAGCGGCGTGCCGAGCGTGACGTACGCCACGCCGAGCGCCCACAGCGTGCCGTAGAGCTGCACCGGCCCGGGCATCAGCGCGTACGCCCACAGGAACCCGATGCCGAGCACCATGCCCGGCATCATCCACGGCAGCCACGCGAGCACCTCGAGCGCGCGCCGGATGCCGAAGCGGGTGCGCACGAGCACGTACGCGATCAGCCCGCCGAGCATCATCGTCGCGGTCGCGCCGAGCACCCCGAGCAGCAGCGTGTTGGCGAGGGCGCGCCACACGAGCCGGTTGTTCCACACGGTGAAGTAGTGGTCGGTCGTCACCATGCTCCAGCGGTAGAAGCCGAAGAACTTGAAGAACGAGCTCACGATGAGCTGGCCGACCGGCAGGACCACGGTGACGACGAAGAACAACACGCAGAACGCGAACGTCGCCCAGCGCCAGCGGCCGAGCCGCGCCACGCGCGGCGTGTAGCCCTTGCCCGTCACGGTGAAGAAGCTCCGCCCGCCGAGGAGGCGCCACTGCCACGCGACGAGCAGGAACATGAGCACCATGATCCCGAGCGCGAGCGCCGTCGCCTGCTGGTAGTCCGGCCGGTTCGTGTGGTGGATGAGGTGATAGATCTCGGTGGTGATCACCTCGATGCCCACGGGCGAGCCGAAGATCAGCGCGGACTCGAAGCTCTCCACGCCGCGGATGAACGACAGCAGGAACGCGCTCGTCGTCACCGGCAGCATGAGCCCGAGCGTGACGCGGCGGAACGTCGTGAAGGCGGTCGCGCCCGAGGTCCGGCTCGACTCCTCGAGCGCCGGGTCCATCGACTTGAACGCGCCGACCA